>Ga0255756_1000023_pt1 | contig 149389 bp, 92 predicted proteins | sample 011ome_20_FD_179956 | JGI IMG/M metagenome (GOLD analysis project Ga0255756, IMG submission 179956) | Coastal salt marsh microbial communities from the Groves Creek Marsh, Skidaway Island, Georgia - 011509CT metaG (version 2) | ecosystem: Environmental > Aquatic > Marine > Intertidal zone >... | reverse complement strand
AGAAGAAGAAGAAGAAGAAGAAGAAGGACGAGAAGAACAGGAGCGCAACGACGACGACGACGACGACGAGCGAGTGCCCGTGCGAATGGATACCGATGCGAATGAAATACAGATGATGTAAATAGGCCGGCACATTTTTTTTATAAGAACTAACAACAGTCAAAAGAGTAAAAAAGTCAACTCTCGTTAAATTAAAAATAGAACACGACTCGCCAAAAAAATATCTCACGCGTCACTTTTAAAACACAATGAAGCTGGAAACCGCGCGAGGATTCAACGGCAAATGCCTCGACGGCGTCAACGTGTTGTCGCTACCGCCACGCGAGGACGACGATCGCGAGCGTCTTTTACTGGTGCATCCTTTGGGTGGGTCGGTGTGCGTTCGGGAACTTTTTCTCGAAGGTGGTGGAAAAAGTGCAAAAAATACGAACACGACGGTCGCGACGACGCGCAAAGAAAGGGACGGAGAAGAAGAAGAAACGATTCCCCCGATGTTTTTCTGCGACGATTCCGACGTCCGCGACCAGACGCGCGTCACGTGCGCGACGACGTCGCCGTGCGGGAAATATATTGCCGCCGGTTCGAGAGTGAACGTCGCGACCAACGTGGCGGTTGTGCGGTTGTGGGAAGTCGCCGGCGAAGGGAGGAGGAGGATTAAGAAGCAAAGCGAGAGTTTAGTAAAGCTGAGCTTACATAAAGGAGAGGTGACGAGTTTGGCGTTTTCACCGTGCTCGAAATTCATCGCGAGTCTAGGAGGTGCGAGCGATAACTATCAGCTCGTGTTGTGGCGATTGGCAGACGGGAAGGCGATGTGCGGACGGAACACGTTCGGAGCAACGACGGTGGCGTTTGTGAACCGAGCGAGTATTAATCCGAGTCTCGTGACCGCGGGCGCGGACGAGAGCGGAGTGGTAATGTGGCAGTTTGATAGCGCGAAGAGGTCGTTTTCGAGCGAGAAGTGCCGATTAGGGCAGATTAGAAGGGACGTGGTGAAGGTCGTGGTGAGTGAAAACGACGACTTTGCATATCTCGGGACGAAAACCGGCGACGTGTTGAAAGTGTCCTTAGAAGGGGATCGGTTGTTTAAGAGGAAGAGCGACTATAAAGTGAGCGGCGGGGTGACGAGTTTGGCGCTAGTGAAAGGCACCGGGAGAACCTTACTTTTAGTAGGCGGTGGTGATGGAAGCGTGAACGTGTTGGACGCGCAGACGCTGGATGAACATCATTTGAAAGGGAGCAAAGGGAACGGGAAGGTGTTTGCAAATGGAAGGATTACTTCGATCGTCGTGCGCGTATCAGAGGAAGAGGAAGAGGAAGAGCTTCTCGACGAAGTAGTTAAGAGTGGCGCTGTTGTTCTAACTGAAGAAGTAAATAAACAGTACCATCGTCGTTCACCCGCGACGGTTCTAAAAGTGCCACCATCAAACGCGACCATCAAACGACGTCAACGCGCGGCGAGAGAAAACGCCGACGCCATCGTAACAACGCATACGGTTTTGGTAGGAACGTCAAAATGCGACGTGGAGTTGTTTCATTTAACCAGAGATGATAACGACATTATGTATGGAACGGGAAAAATCGTGCCTAAAGCGGAAAAACCGTTATCGATCGTTTCAGCTGCTGCTGCTAATACAGAGTCAAACGATGGAAAAGTTTTGATATGCGGCAGCCACGACGCTCCGGTGAACGATATCGCGTTTCCTCGAAACTTCGAGGGACTCTTTGCTACCTGCGCTGGGACGGAAATTCGACTGTGGAAAACGGAAAACTGCGAAGAGTTATCGCGAATTTCCGCCTCTGGAGTTTCATCGACGTGCGAAAACGTCGTCTTTGCTCCAGACGGATTCTCGATCATCTCTGCGTGGAGTGATGGGAACATTCGATTTTACTCGCCAAAGTCGGGAACATTACTTGCCACCATAGAGGATTGCCATCCTGCAGGTGTATCCGCCTTAGAAATCTCCAGGGATGGTTCGACTCTCATCTCCGGAGGCACAGATGGTGCCGTGAGAGTGTGGACGCTCCCAGATGGCGGATACACCACCGTTGCGCTGAAAGCGTCGATGAAAGAGCACCGCGCAAAAATAAATAGCGTCAACTTTTCAAACGACGAAAGTATTGCTGCGAGCGCATCCGACGACGGGGCGTGCATTCTTTGGGACATGTCTAAGTGCTCCCGTTTGCGCATGTTGAAATGCTTTAACAACGCGTTCGTCAAGTCTGCCTTATTCCATCCAGCCGACGATTCGATTTTAGTCACCGCGTCTTCAGACAGAAAAATTATTTTTTGGGACGTTCAAACTGGCGAACCTACGCGCGAAGTCGAAGCGAACGAAACGAGCGAAGTGACTTCTTTATCGCTGCACTCCTCAGATGCAACCAACAGTGGTTCAAAAACCCTCCTGTTAGCCATTTCCGGCGGCAGCGCCGACCCGGTCGTAAAAATATTTCGAGACGAAAGAAAAGAAGAAAAAGAAGAAGAAGAAAAAGAAGAACAAGCCGACGAAACCGTCTCGCTTCTCGCTATCGGTCGCGTGCACTCCACGCGCGTCAACAGAGTCAAATTCAGTCGCGACGGCAAGAGAATCGTGAGTTGCGGTCAAGAAGGTGTCTTCGTCTGGCGGATTTGATGTATAGCATCCACCGCGCTTTCGCGCACTTTGATAATAATAAAACGTTTTCCTCCTTAATTTATACATAAACATCGTCAAATCGCGTTTTGGGAGAGAGGCAAAAAATTGGCTGTTGCTTCGGCCGGTTTTGCGTTTCTTTCGCGTCTGTTCCTTCCCTCTGACACGTGGGCTTGAAAATCAGACTTCCGACCATCTCAACAAGACAAAAAGAAAAAAAGAGAGAGGCTGCGCAGCCAAAAAAAGCCGCACAAAATTTAGCGTCACACACATACAAAAGACACGCACGAACGTTTAAAATGCAGTCGCTTACGTTTACTAGTCGCACGGTACGTCACTTTTCACGCAATTCTAGTCTCGAAACGTGATGTTCGCGTTCGCGTCGTCTCGCTTTGCGCGTGCAATCGCGCAAATGTAGCTTTTTCGGATTGCTTCTTTTTTTCCGGGTGCCTTGAAATTTGCCCGGCGGCTGGTAAACGGATCGAGTTTTCGGTTTCGCGAAGGATTCAGAGAACACTGAGCGACGTTTTCGCAAACAAACGATATCGGAGGATGCTTTTCTGTCTCTCTTTGGATGGTTGGGGGAGCACGCGTGCTCTTCGCGCGGAAATGGATTTTATCTAAAATTGACGCTCTCCGGGGAGTAAAACCTTAACCTGAGAAGAAAAGAAGGATGTTTCGAAAACAAATCCCCCCGCGTTTTTCTCTTCTTAGAAGCGACGACGATGCTTTTGTCTGTCCTTTCGTGATTTGGTTTACATCGAGCGATCGTAACGCTGACCTCTTTCTCTCTCATATCAACGCGTATGTATTGCATCATCAAACAACAACAACAGGCTTTAGCTGGTTCGACTCGAATGGCTTCGACGTCTTCGCAGACCAAAAAGGTTGTCCGCGGTAGAGGTCAACTTTCGGTCACGAACATGGCCGCGAAAGATTTATACTTCAACGCGCAAGATGGGTTGGCGTTGAAAAAGATGCAAAAAGGGGTCGATAAGCTCTCCCACGTCGTCGGCGTCACCTTAGGTCCGAAAGGGAGAAACGTCGTGTTGGAATCCAAGTTTGGTTCGCCGAAGATTGTCAACGACGGGGTGACCGTGGCGAAGGAAGTTGAATTAGAAGATCCGGTGGAAAACATTGGCGCGAAGTTGGTGAGACAAGCGTCGCAAAAAACGAACGACCAAGCTGGTGACGGTACGACTTCTGCGACTGTATTGTCTGCGGCGATGATTACGGAAGGTATGAAGATTGTCATGGCGGGAACGAACCCGGTCCAATTGACGAGAGGTATGGAAAAGACCGTAACGAGGTTGATTGTTAAATTGAAGGAGTTGTCAAAGGAAGTTGCGGACGAGGAATTGGCGAGCGTTGCTGCGGTTTCTGCTGGGGGTAACTTGGAAGTTGGTGAGATGATTGCCGCGGCAATGGCGAGAGTTGGTCGCAAGGGCGTGATTACGCTCGAAGAAGCGAGATCGGTCGATAACAACCTGATCGTCGTCGAAGGTATGCAATTTGAAAGAGGTTTCATTTCTCCGTACTTCGTCACCGACCAAGAAAGAATGATCTGCGACTACGAGCAATGCAAATTGCTTTTAGTGGACAAGAAAATCTCCTCGGCGAGAGATATGATTAACATTCTCGAAGCGGCGATCAAAGACTCCTTTCCGCTTTTGATCATCGCGGAAGACATTGAACAAGAAGCCATGGCGACCTTGGTCGTGAACAAATTGAGAGGTGCGTTGAAAGTGTGCGCGTTGAAAGCCCCGGGCTTCGGCGAGAGAAAATCGCAGTACTTGGAAGATATTGCCATTTTGACTGGCGGTACTGTTGTCAAGGAAGAGCTCGGCTTATCTTTGGACAAGGTTGGCACGGAAGTTTTGGGTAATGCGGCGAGAGTGACGCTCGGCAAAGAGTCGTGCACAATCGTTGGTGATGGGTCCACAGATTTGGAAGTCAAAGCGAGAGTGAAACAAATTAACCGCTTGATTGAAGTCCAAGAAGCAGAATATGAAAAAGAGAAATTGAGTGAACGTGCGGCGAGACTTTCCGGCGGCGTCGCCATCATCCAGGTTGGCGCGCAAACTGAAACTGAACTCAAGGAGAAAAAGTTGAGAGTTGAAGATGCTTTGAACGCGACGAAAGCCGCGGTCGAGGAAGGCATTGTCATTGGTGGGGGTACAACCTTCTTGAAGCTTGGTGAGTTCGTCGACGGTATCAAGGATGAATTGGACAACGACGAACAGCGATTGGGCGCGGACATCATCAAGAGAGCGTTGTCTTATCCGATGCGATTAGTCGCGTACAACTCTGGCGTCAACGGTTCCGTCACGGTCCAAAAAGTCTTGAGCGAAAATAACCCGGATTACGGTTTCAACGCCGCCACCGGTAAGTTTGAAGACTTGATGAAGTCTGGCATCATCGACCCGACTAAGGTTATCCGATGCTGCTTAGAAAACTCTGTTTCCGTCGCGAAAATCTTCTTGACGTCCGATGTTGTCGTCTGCGAGATTCCGGAAGGCGAAGAAGCGCAGACTGCCGGTGCCGGTGCTCTCGACAACTCCGGTTACGGCATGTAATTCGTTCTCTCCAAGAAAATTCTAGTGAATAAGAGAGAACACGCAGTAGAAAGAGAAAGAGAGAGAGAGAAGATAAAAAACATGACTAGCAGATTTAAATAACTAATAATATCAACTAAATGACTAAATGAAACTAAACAACCTACACATTATCTACCTACCACATCTAGCTAACGCAATCTATCTATTTCGGCTAAAAACGAAGCACTTAAAGGTGCTTCCAACTTTAACATTTTTGAAGCGTCGCTCGGATGCGGCAGCTCGAGCGAACGCGCGTGAAGGTAAAAGGAGGACGATTTTGGTTTCACTACTGTTGAATTCTCGTCTGATTTTCGTATCTTCTTCGGCGTGTATAATGCGTCGTTCACGAGTGGATGTCCGATTGATGACAAATGCACTCTAATCTGGTGCTTCCTTCCCGTTCTCGGCATGACTTCCACGAAACTTGACTCGCCTCTTTCCAATCGTTCTAACACTGCGTATTTTGAATACGCCTCGCGGTTATCCACCGGGAAGTCTATTTCTCCCTCGTCGTCTTCAAAAATCCCACTCGCAATCGCGTTGTACACTTTTTTCGTTTTCCTTCTGTAAAACGCGCTCACTAACTCGCAATGCGTCACATCATTTTTCGCTAAGAGCATCACTCCGCTCGTTAATTTATCCAATCGATGCACCACGCCTCTCGCATCCGCGCCGTTCATCTCGCTCAAAGAAAACGACGGGTCGTCCTTCTTCATCGACATCAAAAAATCCGACACCGACGGCGTCGAGGGATCGCTCGTCGACGGAATCCCGCTCGTTTTACACACAGCAATAACATCCTCGTCTTCGTACACCACGCCCATGGGAAGCAACCCGTCTCGCTCGTATTTATTCGCGTTGATCTTCTTCCTCGCGACTTTCTTGTTCGGGCGTTTGATCAGGTGCCGAGATTTCTGTTCAAAAACGAACCGCTCGACGTCTCCGATATCCTTCCTAGTTTGACGTAACGCCGAAGCGACTAAAGACACCGACACTACATCCACGTCCACGCGCGGAAACTCCTCTCGCCAAATCGAAAACATCTTTTCAACTTCCTCGAATCTTCCGTTTTCCACGAGTGCGGAGAGCGCGATGTTGAACGAACTCTTAGCTTTTCCCATGTTGCGCAGTTTCGGTTCGTTCTTCATCTTCCTCCCGAGCGCGTCCGGGTTGTGTCTCGCGATGAGGTTTGCAAAGTCTCGCGCGGAGAGTGTTTTCGCGCACGCGAAAAGGCGAACGTCGTCGTCGTCGGAGACGAACGTTTGCGCAAAGACGCGCTCTTCGAGAGAAGCATCGTCGTCAGAAGAAGACGCTTTGTGCATCATCATTCGCTTCATAAAGAAGCATCCTCCATCGCGGTAGGCGTGCTTCGAGAAGACGCGGAGAGAACGCGAGCAAAGCGCTCCGTGCGTCAACATTTGCGCGTCGAAAGTCTGACGTTATTTTGGTAAGTTCGTTACAAAAAATGTTTCATTCAACTAAAAACTAATACTCTTGACTGTTCAATCCGTGCTTCTCCCAGGTGATGTCTCTCCCGATGACATTGGTTTGATGCCCGACTCTTTCTCTGAGCGCGTTCGCTTCGTACGGTCCTACGGAACCGTACGGGTACGGGTACGGTTTCATTCCACCGGCGTCGATGTATTTCAGAAGCGGCGTGAAAATGGTCCAAGCGGCGACGAGTTCGTCTCTTCGGACGAAATGTTGCTGGTCGCCGTTGATGCAGTCTAAAATCAAGCGCTCGTACGCCTCTGGGATGGCGACGCGTTGGTAACGCGTGGTGTATAAGAGTTCCAACTCGCTTTGCGCTAAATTCATATCTAATCCGGGTTCTTTAACGGTCATTTTCATAAAAATAGTCGGGTCCGGCTGTAAACGAACGACGAATTCGTTCCGGGCTTGTTTGCCTTGGACGCGTCGGCTTTCGAATAAATCGCCCGGGACGTCTTTGAATTGCACGCGAATTTCACATTTTGCTTCGTTCAACGCCTTACCTGCTTTAATAATAAACGGAACGCCATCCCAACGTTCGTTTTTGACGTACATGACGCACGTACAAAACGTCGGCGCCATGGAATTTTCGGGCACGCCCGGATCGTCCACGTACGCCGGTTGCCCGTGAGGCCCGGTTGAATATTGCCCGACGACCACGTTATCCGTCGATACTGGAGCAATGCACCTTAACACCTTCAACTTCTCGTCCCGAATATCGTCCGGAGACAGCGAACACGGTTTCTCCATCGCCACTAAACACATGATTTGTAACAAGTGATTTTGAATCACGTCGCGTATGATGCCGTAGTCGTCGAAATATCCGCCTCTCCCTTCCGTCCCGAACGGTTCTTTAAATATAATTTGAACGTTCGCAATATTATCTCGATTCCACAAGGGCGAAATAAACCGATTCGCGAATCTCATGACGACTAAATTTTGCACCAACTCCTTCCCTAAGTAATGGTCGATTCTATACAACTGCTCCTCGCTAAACAACGCCGATAAGCTTTGGTTCAACTTTTCGCTACTCTCTAAATCCTTCCCGAACGGTTTCTCCACGACCACTCTCGTCCAACTTCCTTTCGTGCTCGACATCGCGCTCGCTTTGATTTCCGCGCACACGGACGGATACACCACCGGAGGTAACGCTAAATAAAAAATCCTATTCCCGACCACTCGCTTATACTTCTTATTCTCCGCCGCGGAAGTCGATGGAGTAATAAACGCATTCTCCTTCCAATTCACCTCCACTTCTCTCTCCAACTCTTCGATGACTTCATTCAGACCAGAAAAACACGGCGGACCTTCCTCTATCGACGAATACTCGCCCTGCACGTAATCGCAAATCGATAAAAAGTGTTCAATTTTTTCATTCGACGAGTCTTTCAAAAACAGACGGATTTTGCCTTTGAACTCATCCAGTTCAAGTTTCGATCGCGCGTAACCCAATATTTTCGTATTAAACGGCACGTGACCGGCTTTCCACAAAGAAAACAACGCCGGGTACGTTTTCTTCCTCGCTAAATCGCCAGAGGCTCCCAAGACGGTGATGGTGAGGCATTGCGGGTAGCCTTTTAACTTCGCAGACGAAGGCGTTCCCGAAGGATTATTCTTCGCGGAAAAGGAGGAGGAAGAAGGCGAAGAGGTGTTGTTCGGTGGGTCGATCGTGAGGTCCGGTTTCATGTTCAGTCAGTGCTGAAGATTCTCTCTTCTTAACCACTCTTTGAATATCGATGGCTACTAAATAACGAAGACGTTCGTGTTTTATGCAAAGAGAGAGGAGAAGTTGTAGAAAGTGTGAAGAGTTCGTTTAACAAAACAAAAACAAGAAGAGAAAAGATGTCGAGTAGATGCAGTTTAAAAGTACGGTATTTTAGATAATGTATATTGAAACTGTTATATGTTAATAGTACCACAAGATTAATCGACGGAGAACTTCGCGTCTAAATCTTTATCGCCACCTTTTGGTCGGCCGCCTCGCGCCGGCGTCGCGCCGCTCTTCTTCGTTTCTTTCAACTCCGTGGGTCTAAATCCAGGCTTGAACTGGCCTCTTCCCGTGGCAGCGTCTCGAACGGTCGCGGCTAAACTCTTCATTTCGACGATGTTCTCGGCGACTTTACCGGTGCCACCGCCCCCAAGTTTAGAGGAGTCGAGAGGGGATGCGGAAGAGGACGGACCGGACGCCAAGCGTTGGTTTTCGATGTCGCTCGCGCCGCCCGGCTTTTGGTACCCGGGGACTTTGGTCGCGTCGTGGGTGATTATCATACCGATCGAGCTGAATATAGCGAGCCAAATAACGCTGGCTACAATCGCCCCTAACGCTGCGGCTTGTTTGAAATGTGCGGAGGCAAACGCGGCGGCGGAACCAGTGGTCACCGCCGGTCCGATGTACGCGTGTTGCAACGCGTGCCAATGCAAACGCATGGACTCAAACGTATCGTCTGCGCCTTCCGCCGCCTTCCTCGCCGCGACGACTACGAAAATACCACACGGAACCGAAATGAGCAAGTGCAACGCCAATAAGCGTCGATCGTGCTTCAACGTTCCGTAAATCCCCGCCGCCGAGGCAATGACTACAAACACGGCTGCGCCTCCCAACGTCTTCGCCGCGTGTTTCCCCGCGATGGGATGTTCCGCGCCTTCCTTCGTAGACAGAAAATCCACGTCAGATGTCTCCACCGCGGCGTAATCCGCCACTTGAAACTTAATCCAATCCACAAAGTCTGTGGACACTCTCCCTTCCGTGTGGTTCACCCCAGTCAACGCCAATCGACACGACACGTCGTGTTGAATTTCGCTGATTTTATTCAATCTCGCGTACTCCACCCACACGCCGTCGGCGTACCACTTACCAACCGGTGCCGGAGGTGAATCAAACTCCGGTGCTGGCGGTTCAATCTCCCCCGGCGCTAACGGCGCGGGCGGTGGCGAATCGTACAACACCGGTGGTAAGAAAATATCTTCGGGGTACTGCTCCAAAGTCTCCTTCAACGTAATCGCTCTCCACGGGTCCACGCCGTACTCGTGCACGAACCTCGTGTTCAAATCCACCGCGATCGCATCATTCACCCGGTACGTCGACTTCGCCACCGTAAACGACAAAACCGCCAAAACTATGCCAAAAATCCACCCGGCGACGTTCGAAAAACCACCCATTCTTCTCGCCGTATACCTCACCCCCATAATAAAGCTCGCGCTAAACATCGCGATTAAAATAAACACCACGCTCGCCTTCGAGCTATCGTCCACGTGGTTAATCCACGTGATAGCATCGATCGTCGTCAAATTCTTCGCGTTGTCGATCTGCGCCAACGTGGAGATGTTGAAAAACTCAATCTCGTCGCCTTGTCTCGTCACGCCTTCGTCGATGTTCACCTCTTCGCCGTTGAAATACGACTCAACCATCGCCGGCGCGTTCTGTCGGTAAATCTCCAACACGCAAATCGCATACACAAACCCAATCAACGCGAAAAACGTCCACCCGTGATACAAAATAAGCATCAACTTATTCCTGGTATACACCCCGGCTAAACCGTACACGCTCGTAATCAACAATAAAGCGCCTAATACCGTCGCCGCTCTCGCCGGGTCGTCAAACACCGTCGCCTCGTAATCGGACCCTTCGAAAATTTTGTTCAACAAAACCGCTTTTTGTCCACTCCTCGTCCCGTACGCGACTAAAGCGATCCCCGAGCACACGGTCGCAATGTTCGCGCACAGGAGTAAAACGACCGCTAAGAGCATTTCGCGGGTTAAGCCCGGGTGTTCCGGTGCCGCCGTCGGTTGGATCCTCACCGCCATTTTGTGCTTTTTTAATTCTCTCTCTCTCTCTCAAAAGAAAAAGTACGACGACTCTAAAACGGAGCAAAAGTACTCGACTCAAAAGCGCGACTGACTCCTCGGTGCGTTTCTTATTACGTGCCTGCGTGTAGAATTCGCAACTTTAGGTGACGGTATCTGTATTCGTGCGTTAGGTGTTTAATAAAGAGTAGTATTCTGTGACGATTATGAGAAAAGAAAGAATTGTCTGATCTCGAAAAATTGTTCTTCGAGAAAAGACTGCTCAAAAAAAGAGAAAGGCACCAATTAATTTCTGCGGTGAAAAAGAGCACTCGCTCACGATCAAAGCGGACAGAGAAGAAGGTCTCTCTGGGTCTCTCACGTTTGTACATTTTTTCGAAGGCGAGAGGACAGGAGGAGCAAAACGTTTTGCAAATTTGTAACACGAAACCACGAGACGAGGGAAAAGTCTCGATTCGTAGTAACACACACACACACATATAAACACACACGCACTTACGCGCGCGCAACACGCGCACTCAGTACGAGTGGCAAAATGGACTCCTTGGGCCAATACACGACGCCGAAGCAAGTTTTGATCAAATCGAAATCGCTCGGCGTTTTGTACTATTTCCTCGTGCTCTTGATTTCGTTCTACATCGTCGGGTTCTTGTTGTATAAAGAAAACGGGTACCAAAAATCCGTCCCGGCGGAAGGTGTTTTAGCGATTAAAGTGAAAGGAACAGCCGCGACGAACGAGACGGAAACTGGCGAGAAGAGGGTGTACGATGCGAACGATTTGGTGCAGTATTCGTCGGATGGCGTTTTTGTGGCCACGAGGCTGGTGAAGACGATGCAGGCGAAAGGAACGTGCTTAGGCGTCTCGAAAGACGAAGTGTGCTCGAAAGGGAAGAACACGTGCGTGAAAGGGTCGTACAGTCGAAACGGAAGGCAAACTGGGAAGTGCTTGCCGAGTACCAGCGATCCGAACAGCGCACACTTTTGCGAGATTAAAGGGTGGTGTCCGCCCGAGGCGGAGGAGGACGACGACGTGTTGCCGTTGGAAAACGTGGGCAATTTTACCGTGTTTATACGCATGAACGTGAAATTTCCTGGAATGTATAACGAGAACGGGGAGGAGATGCGATGGGATAACGCGAATGGGACCGAACCTCGGATGGGTTGGAATTTGTTCTCGTTGGAGAACATTACGCAGACGGACGATAAGAATTTTACCGAGATTAGTACGTACGGATCAGATCAAATGTTGAACGTGTATTTTGATTGTAACTTAGACGAAGGCGTGAAAGTGCCAAAGCCGCAAAGCGTGTTGAATGGTGATAACGAAACGCTGGCGACGGTGGCGATCGAGGAAGGTGGCGTGCAGACGTGCTCGCCGGAGATTCCGTTTGTTATTGATCGCGTAGATAACCCGCTGGCTGAACTCTCGAGCGGATACAACACGCGCTGGATATCCGCCGTGAATCACTTTACGACGCCGAACGCGAAGCTGACGAATATGACGAACATGTTTCCCCTGAACCCGCCGTATAACTGTCGATTTGATACGAAAAATCCAGAAACGCGATTGTTGACAAAAGCTTACGGCCCGAGATTGCGCATCCAATTTTCCGGCGTCGGGAGACGATTCGACGTCGTCATGTTGACGCAAACGATCGGTGCTGGCATTGCTTTGTTAGGGATTGCGGTTGTTATCACGGATGCCTTTGCAAAGTACATTCCTGGGTTTAAGAAGCAATCGTACGACGTGTGGAAATTTGAAGAGCACGTGGACGAGGAGGGTGATTTGCTGAAATCGTATTTCGGGGGCGACTCAAAATTCAATAGTCAACAACAACAACAGCAACAACAACAACAACAACCAGCAAAGCAGCAAAAGATTTCGTATCGGCATAGCAGTAGTAGTAGTAGTAGTAAGTCGCAGCAACAACACCCGAGTATTCCCGGGTACGGAGCAACGACGACGACGATAACGACTTTACCAGCAACGGCGGCGCAACCGTTGGAAGAGAAAGCTCCGAAGAAAACAGGGGGGCTCTTCCGTTCGCGAAGCCTCCTGAGAAAGAGTTGATTGAGTATTAGGTGTTGTTTAACGCATACATCTCTGTATTTATAACAAGTATAGAAAAAAGAAAGGAAAAAAAGAAACTACGCGCCATCCGTATTCATGTGGAAATAGAGCGATTTCGTTTCCTCGGAATCGTTCGCCTCGTTCTCAATCTCCGTCGCCGTTGGTACCGGTTGATTTCTGCCATATTCCCAATTCATGCTCAATCGAACGGACGTCTTGCACGAATACTTGCCCTTCAAAAGTCGCATGCCCATCTCAAGTGCGGCTCGTTCACACTTAGCTTTCAGTTCCAGATTTTGTATACCTTCCATGTCCGCGACGTGTGCTATTCCGATGATGCGTCGAATAATCTTCGCACCCGCGAAACGGTGCGCGTCGTAAATAACTCTACTGATGAACTCCAACTGCGATTGTTGAAAGTGTTTCTCATCCGGCGAATTGAACGATTGGGATGGACGGTTGGGATGTGCGGAAAACACGGAAGGATGCGAGAGACCGCCAAAGTCTTTCTGTCTGCCGTTTGTGCGCCACAATCTGCTAAAGTCGGACACGAACCGAATCAAAACGTCTTTGATCATGCACTGCAAATATTTTTTGTGATTCTCCGAATGTCCTAAACCGTCAGAGGCGTAGTAGGCTAAGTATAAATTTGCGATGAACGCGCCAATATCAAACGCCATAGGCCCGTAAAACGCGAACTCGTGGTCGATGACGTACGTGCTCCTCTCTCCACACATGATACTCCCCGTGTGCAAATCTCCATGCAGGAGCGCTTCGCATTCGTTTATGAATTTCGCTTTGAGTTCGGTAATGGCTACTTTAAGTTCGCCATCGCTTTGTATTTCTCTTACGATATCGTTGAGTTCGTGCGTCCACTTGTTGTTTTCGAAAACGCCGTATGGTTCAGTGAAGATAACTTGCTCGGTGAGCGCGCACATGGCTTCGTTACCGCCAAACGCGATTCGATTCTCGCGGAACTTTTTCGCGCCGAGGCATACGGCGCTCGATTTGAACAACGTCTCCGCTAAGTACTTGCCGACGTGTTCAGCCATTCTCACGTACGTTTTACCTTCGCATAATCCAACTCGTGCGATTTTGTTCGGCGGCTCGATGTATCGCATCGCAATCGTCGACATTTTCGAGTCGTATAAATACACCTCCGGTACGTGCTCGGGACAGAAACCATGCGCCGCGATGAGCGCTTCGGCCTCATATCGCACGCGTTCTTGCGTCAACGGCCACGATTCGCCCACGCATCTCACGTATGGTAACCCTTGTTTTAGAACGATGGCTGCATTCGTTTTTTTGTTCATTATTATGTACACAAAATTGATATTCCCGTCGCCAACCTCCTTTGAGACCCAGTCCTCTCTGCTCGCCTTGCCGCCGATGGGAGCGCACACTTTGGGGTAGTACGCGACGTAATCGAGAACAGTACTCAAATTCAACGCGTAAAAACCGTCAACATCAACAGCCGAATCGTCCTTTTCTTTACTCGCATCCATCTCGTCCACCTTCTTTTTCTTTTTCATCGTACCGTCCATGGCCTCAATCTCTTCCACGTGCCTCCCGATATCAAACGCCGCGCCGGTTTGATCCTTCTCGCCTCTTTTATTTTTATACAAACACGTTCGTTCAGTCACGATACCTTCAATCAACCACGCTGGTGTGATGTCAAACGCCGGGTTCCACACGTTTATTCCTTCCGCGGCTACTCGTTCGCCTTTGAACACGCACACCTCCTCCCCCGGCCTTTCTTCGATTTCAATCAACATCCCGCACTTGGTGGACACGTCCAAAGTCGTCGACGGCGCGGCAACGAAGAACGGCACGTCGTGATGTTTCGCCAAAACCGCCAAAGAATACGTCCCAATCTTATTTGCCGTATCTCCGTTCTTTGCTACGCGATCCGCGCCAACGATGATAGCGTCCACCTCGTCCTTCTGCATCAAAAACGCCGCCATGTTGTCGCAGATCAACGTTCCGGGTATATTTTCATACACCAACTCGTACGCCGTCAATCGACTCCCTTGATTATACGGCCTCGTTTCCACCGCATAGCACATCTCCAACCGTCCTTGTTCGTGTAAACTTCTGACTACCCCGAGCGCGGTCCCGTACCCCGCCGTCGCTAACGAACCGGTGTTGCAACACGTCAACACCTTCAATTTTTTCTTATTACAACACGCTTTCAGCAACGCTTTCGCGCCAATCTCTCCAATCGCTTTGTTGTGTCGAATGTCCGTTTCCAGCATATCTTCGCACCATCGAACAATCATCTCTCTTTTGTTTCCTTTTTCCCCGTTTTCGTCGCCGGAGTTGTTCAGTTCTTCGTGCTCGATCTCTTCGCAATACTTTATGAGAGATTTCACCATGTTCCCCAAGTTCACCGCCGTCGGTCGACTTTTCAACAAATACTCCGCTTTTGTCTTCACGAATTGAAACAACGCCGCATCACCATCCGCAAAACTTGTCTGCTCTAACTCCACCGCAATCGAGAGCGCGGCTGTAATCGCAATCGCCGGCGCTCCGCGGACGTTCATGTTCTTGATGAGCTCGAAACATTTGGAACAGTTTTCCACGGGAAGATGTTCCGTTTTGGATGGCAGTTGAATTTGGTCCAAGACGAATAAAGAACCTCGCGTGTATTTGATGGATTCTAATATCAATTGATTACCACCACCACCACCACCGCTGCTTGCTTTTGTTGTCGTCATTTTCGTGCTTCTCAGCCTTCTTTAACTTCTTTAACTTCTTCTTTGTGATGAATTGAATGAAGATCTGACGAACTTTTCCCCAGAGTGAAAAGAGAGATTTGACGACGCTCTGATAATACATATGCCAGCAAACACATGGGAAACGCTTTATTCTCGTCTTTGACGACGGTGTCATCATCGCCATCGTCATTTATATCATCTCCTGTTAAAGATGGTAGTACTAGCGATGGGTACGAACAAAAGTACCAGCGTCTCGTTCTCTCCTTGAAGAGAAACCAAAACCGTTTATTCCTCTCCGGAGAAGTCGCGAGAGTGAACGAGGTGACGAGAAACGGACGGGTTTTCACGCGCAATGCGATGGCGAAAGCAATGGAAGCGGTAAAGTTGCCAATGTTTGGACGGTTGGAGCATCCGGAGTGCGACGCGAGCGACGCGGAGTCCGTGGAGAGGTACAGGAGGAGATTTAGGTGTGTTGCTTGTTGTTCGAAGCCAAACGGGGCGAACGAGACGCCGGCGATGACGGATGCGGTGAGTTTGGACGGCATCATGGACCACCAAACCTCGCACGTCGTGCACGATTTGTATTTTAACGGCAACGCTGTCGTAGTTGTGGTGGAAGTGTTAGAGTGTACGGAAGCGGGAAGGAAAGTGAGAGAGGTGTACGAGAAGGCGGGCGGTCTCGTCGGCGCTTCGATGAGAGCGTGGGGGAGTTCGACGGAGGCCGCGTTAGATGTCGATTCGGGAGGTATAGATGATGGTGGCGCGAGCGGTGGTAATGCGAAGAATATTCGAGCGGTGTGCGAGGAGGGTTTCGAACTCATCACGATTGATTTAGTCGCCAATCCGTCGCACGCGTTGGCGTATTTACAACCGCACTTGGGGAACTTGGTAAAATAGGGGATTAGTGATTAGGAGAGCGCGCTGCTCGAGCGAGCGGCATTTAAATAGTAGGACTCATCGTATTTTTACAAACGGCTGTACACGGGTTTTCTCTTCTCGAACCGCGCGTTCATGCTTTCCTTCAAATCGTCCGAAATCAACTGCGCCGCGTTTTTCAAAGCTACGTATTCTAATCCTTTCTCGACGCTTTCAGAGTCTCGAGAGTTTAACAAAGAACGTTTCGTCCCTTGAATAGCTAACGGCGATAAACTCGCCATTCTTTTCGCAACCTCTACACACGCACGTTCTAATTCTTCAGCATCGCTATAGCATTTGGAAACTAACCCAATCTTTTCTGCCTCGTCGCTTTTCACCGTCCTCGCGGTCAGCGCGAGCTCCGTCGCCCTTCCTTGCCCGACGATGCTCGGTAGCCTCTGCAAGGAGCCTATATCAGCGACGATGCCTAACTCAACCTCCTTCACGCTAAAAAAAGCCGTCCGGTCGCACATCCGTATGTCACACGCTGCCGCTATATCCAACCCACCCCCAACGCACGCGCCTTTGATCATGCACACCACCGGTTTCCGGCATCTCTCCACGCTCGATACGCTCGCTTGCAACCGCTTTATGTGCCTCAGCAAATACTCATTACGCCTCCCCAAATCGCGTTCGTTCTCTACATCTCCGAGCGTTTCAAACAAGGATTCTTTACTCGACACGTCTATCCCGGCGCAGAAATGTTTCCCTTCCCCGGTGAGCACGATCGCGTTTACTTCTTCATCCTCGGAAAGCGCGTCAAATACGACAGGTATCTCTCGCCACATTTGCGCGTTGATCGCGTTCAAATACCTGGGTCGGTTTAAAGAGACCACGGCGATTTTCGATTCGCGATCGCATCGAACCGCGACGGTTTCGCATCGATAACACTGGTTGTTGTTGTTTACTTTTGATGTTGTTGTTGTTGTTTGTGTCTGCATATCGTTATTACATGTACGCGAATACTCCTCAAACAAGTGGCGAGTAAAAGTTGACAAAACCACACAAAAACGCCTTTTGGGAAAAAGAGAAGAAAAAGAACGTTGACTTTAGAAGAAGAAGAATAATAATGGGGAAAAAGATGTCCGGCGCGCAGAAGAGGAAGAAGAAGAGGGAGAAAGAAGAGCTCGCCGCGGAAATGGAGCGGTTGAAGCTCGGACCGACGCCGCTTTGGACGGGATTGGTGTTGCATCACAAGGATATTTTTGTATCGCATGTGCTTCCGAAATTGAATAGGACAGATCGGTTTTTCTTTAAGAAGGTGAATAGAGAGAGTTGGGGTGTGCTTGCGTACGCCGGGGTAAACGTATCGAAATTAAATTGGGGTATTTACGAATGTTCATCCATTTCGACGTTGGAATGGGCGTGGAATTATACGAGATGGGGAGAGAAAAGTAAAAGTGGAAGAGTGATGGATCAAGCCTGGTTTTGCGAGCAAGTTGCTGGAACGAACAAACTCGAGTTCCTCAAGTGGGCGAGAGAAGTGAAACATTGCGAGTGGGATGAAGTTACGATTGACGAGGCGGCAGATAAAGGTAATCTCGAGATGCTCAAGTACTGTATCTCTAATGGTTGCCCGTGTGATAAAAAAGAGTCGTGCATTCAAGCTGCTTGTGCAGGACACCTCGACTGTCTTCGATTGCTTTTCGACAAAGTGAAACCTTCGCGAGGTACGGAAAAAGAAGTAGTAATACAAGCAACATGCGGTGGTCACGTGGAGATCTTGAAATATTTCGTTGAAGAAAGAAAGATATCTGATGAGTTAAATTTCGTCCTCTTGGGAGCCGCTGCAAAGTATGGCCGCCTCGATTGCCTCAAATACTTAGTCGAAGAGGCGAAAGCGCCTCTTAACGACTTGCAAGACATCGCCGAGGCTCGTTACTTCAAGCACCCCGAGTGCGAAAACTACTTGCTCGAAAAAGGGTGCCCAGAACCAACGGACGAAGAATACGCTTGGATCGTCGAGCAAATCGAAGAAAGGGAGCGATTGAGGTTATAGATAGAGAGAAATACATGGAGAGAGACTTCGAGTGACGCCGCTCGCGAGAGAAAATTTTAGTTCAAAAATGTACCCACATCACAGTTGAGTTTTATTTTGATGCATTTTTACACAAAACAACACATCACAAAACTGTCACGCGTAGAAGAAGAAGAAGAAGAAGACGATAATATAATGGCGTACAACTACAACGAAGGACGAGGTCGAGGACGAGGTGGTGGTGGTCGAACGAGTGGTGGACGAGGACGGGGCGGCGGCCGAGGAAGAGGACGAGGACGAGGCAGGAACTCCCCGGCGGCGGCACAAAATCAACAAACGAAGAAACCAACGAAATCGATAAAAAACCAGATGCGAGACGTCCAACGGATGCTCTCGAAGGCGAAGAACATGCCGCAAAAGTTGCGAGAGGAGAAAGAGCAAGAGTTGAAAGATTTAGAAAAAGCGCAGAAGGAAAATCTGCACGCGGAGAAGGAACGGAAATACGCGAAGAAGTACCACCGGGTGAAATTCTTCGAGAGAATAAAAGTGACGAGAAAGATGGAGAAGATTAGTAGAATCAAGGAAGACGAGCGAACGGAGAGAGAGAAGGAACAGTTGAAAACGTTGGAACGGGATTTAGAGTACGTGTTGCATTTTCCGAAACACCGGAAATACGTGTCGCTATTCAACGACGACGAGGACGATGAAGACGCCAAGACGCATAAAAACCGTAGACGAGAACGGTTTCGGAAGGAGATCAAGGAGATTTTGAAAGCGAAAGCGGAGTTGGGAGATGCCAACGAAGGCATCGTGGACGGCGACGATGAGAACGAAAAAGCCCGGACGAACGCTGTGAAGTCGAATGACTTGGATGGGGACGATTTCTTCTTGAATTCTGATGACGACGACGAGGATAGCGACAAAAAGAAGAAGAAGAAGAAAAAGGAGAATGGAAGTGAGAATAGCGGCAGTAGTAGTAGCAGTAGCAGTTCATCGTCAACGTCGTCAGATTCGGATTCAGACGAGAACGTCGATAACAACAAGAAGAATAAACCAGAAATGCCAGTGACGCGCGAACCGATATACATTCCACTCCCGAAAGCGAAACAAAAAGCGACGGAGGAAAAGAAGCGCCCGGCGGATGCGCCATTACGAACGCGAGCCGAAGGTGGTAGAAAGCGAAGGAAAAAGAAGTAATTTGATTCTATACATCTATCGCGCACATATACACAGCTATTATTATTGCTACTACTACTACTACTACTACTACTACTACTACTACTATTAATTTATATCTTCAATCGCTCGCTTTCCAAACCGCCATCGAGTGTATGCTCGCGCCGGCGTTTTCCCAATCCAAAGCGTTAAAAGATATCTTAATCCCAAGCATCTCGTACACGATGAATATTTGCACGCCAGTGCCGCCTTTACTCGTCGGTTCGCCTAATTTACCGACCACGTCCTTCGCGGTATCCTCCTCGAAATCGATACCAAAAGGCAACGAAGGCATTTTTCCTCCTTTTCCTCCTCCTCGAAAAGGAACAAAATCCGTTTTCGTTTCGTTGTACAGATGCACACAATCCACGCTCTCGCGGAGAAACTCCACGCTGAAACCGAGATCGGCGTAGTTTTCGTACAAAATCTCGCCGTTTTGAAACGATTTTTCGCTCGTCGGGTTTCCGCCTTTTCTTCCACCGTTTGCGGTACCTCTCCACCGTTCGATGGTTTCTCTCGCCTCTGCTTTGTTTTTCCCGAGCAACAGCGTCCCCACGGATGATGATGAGAACAGGTCCTCCTCTTCTTCCGCGCGCGCGTTGATTATCGCGCTGGTTTTGGCGCCACCTTTTTCGTCCTCGTTCTGTCTCTCTTCTTCTTCTTTTTCTGGACGCGTCGTCGTCGTCGCCATCCCGCTTTTTATGGCGAGGCAGTCCCTCTTAACGACTTTTTATCCATTTCTCTTCACACAATCATCACACGTTTTGCACGCGACGACACGCATCATCGAGGCGCAGCGGGAGCAGGGGCAGGAGCAACAGCAGCAGCAGCGGTCCGCGACGCTTCTTTTTTAAAAGCGCCTCGACGATGAAGCAACCCCAGAATCAGAGGAGTTCTCCTCTGAACTGTGAAATCGTCGCCGTCGATGGTCGATATTTTCGAAAGCAATCAATCGATTCCTCCGAGCAAGGAACGTATTTGCGAGAGAAGAAGGAAGCGCGAGAGAACGCGAGGACGTTCGCGGCAGACGATAAAGGATGGCGGAACGATGCGGTGCTGAGAAAAAGAAGAGAGGAGGACGAGGAGGAGGATAAGAGTAACGGGGAAGACGACTTTGATGGTACGTCGTGATGTATATGAAACGTGTGTGTGGTGTGGAAATATATGACGTGTGATATTACAAGAGCGAATCGGCTTTCTTGGTTGGGTCGTCGGATAACTTTTTCCAAGCGTTCATGTTGAGTATCGTCGGGAAGACAATCATAGAATACGCGAGGAGCACGGATGGTTCGAACGGAAAGTCGACGAAGAGAGAACCCCATTTGACCAGAGCGGAGACTAAAGTGGAGACGAGCGCGAGCTTGAGGAGAAGGAACGCGTCGTCGGTTTCGAGGAAGGATGTCCCGGCAGATGGGGTTTGTAACGCTTTTGTTCCGGCGAGGACGGAGACCGCGTCGGCGTCGTCGGCGTCGTCGGAAGAGATACCTAATCGTTTGCCTTCTTGGTACATGCGATAGGCCGCGATGCCCATGGTGGCGTTACCGATACACGTTAAACCGGCTTGTAACGCGACCACGGAATTGAGAGCCGGGGAGTTGTAGAAGACGTGGAACGTGCACGCAGCTAAACCAGAAGCGTGGGAGGTAACCATACCCCACGTCAACCCTTTGTAACTCGGGCGTTTCTTTACGTCCGCGTAGTTCCAGATTAACGACATGGCGACGAGCCATTCAATCAACGAGGAAGCGTGGATGACCCAAGTTGGTAACGACAACGCGTTCCCTGGTTCGCCGTGTTTGGCGGACGCGATGAGGGAGGAGACGACACTGCCATCCGCAACATCCGCGATGGAATCCGTCGTCGCCGCGACGGCATCTGGAGAGGACGAAGAGACGAGCGCGGCGGCACCGACGACGAGCAACGTTAACCCTGCTAACGAGAACGTGCTGTTGATGTTTATCCTGTTGTCAGTACTACCGCCGTCGTCGTTCTCACTCCTCGCATCTCCCATACTTTTCCCGGTGCTATTTTCGCTATTAACGACAACACTATCAACGCTACGAAGAGTCGTCGTCGCCGTCGTCGTCAAATCTTTTTCTCGTTTCTCCTTCGCCTCTCTCTCGGCATCTCTCAAACCTTCTCGCATCCCCAGCACGATCAACAAGTTCGTAATCGTCAACAAACTCTCCGCACCGCCGTGCAACCAATCCACGTTTGCTAAAATATCCGAGTAGTGCACCTTGGCATAAATCCCAGCCGGTATCGTCGCAAAGACAAACACGAGTAAAAACTTGAACCCGAACAAAGCTCGCTTCGGAAACGCGGTCTCTGGTTTCCCAAGAAAGAAGAGAAAGAACAGGTACGGGAACAGAGAAGCCGCGAATAAGTTCGCCTCTAACGTCGTGTACTCCGCGTCCGTCACTCCCCACGGGTCCACGAACGCTTCCGTTTTGCGCTTCATTCGTCCTCCTCCTCGTCGTCGTCTACCAACAACAGCAGCAGCAGCAGAAGCAGAAACGGCACTTTGGTGAGTGCTCGTCGTAAACGCAAACGTTGCACGTTCTCTCAATTCGAACGACGAGGATACGACTCTCGACGCGGCAACCGCGACGACTGGCTTTATGAACGTCTCTCCTCTTCTTCGTATTCTTCTGCTCTCGTTATTGTTATTCTTCTTCCGTCTTTCTAATCCAATCGGGTTTCCAGATAACGAACCATGAAACGCGCTTTGGTATTGCACAGGTACACACGCAGCCATTATTTACTTTCGTAATATATACACACACACGCGCACACGCAGGCAGAGACAGACAGGTGCTCTCTGTCTCCTCGTCAAAGCGCGTTGTCTTGTTCGTTTGAGAAGGTTTTAGTCGCGTTTTTAGATACGTTTTTTCCCGAAAAGTGCTTCACTCTTTTCCCGCGACGTCTGTCTCTGCGCGTGCACACAAAAATGAGCGGCTTCCTCATCGCGTCGTCGTCTGCGTCTGTGTTTCGTTCTGAAAAGAGCGGCGTTATTCGATCGAGATCTTCCGCGTTTGCTTCTTCCTCTTCTCCTTCTTCTCTTGGGAAAAAAGCAGCCACATTTTGCACTCTTCGATCTCTTCCGTCGTCGTCGTCGTCGTTCCGGTGTCGTCGTCGAGTTTCCGTCGGCGTCCGCGGTTCCTCCTTCGACGAGAACGAGAAGACCGGCGTCGACGAACAACAACAAGAAGAAGAACAACAACCGCGCGAATTCGACACTTTGAAAGAGCTGGAAAAAGACGTGCTCGCGTTCCAAGCGCAAGACTTGTCCAACCCGGAGAAACAGAAGCAACGAGAAAAAGATATGCAAAAAAAGCAGGGCGTGGACGCGTTCAAGGAAGGCGTCGATCAATTCTTACTGTACGATTTCTTCGTCATATTATTCATATTAGCGTGGTTAGTGTTTGGCGTGGGCGTGAGATTAGGGGTGTATAAGCAAGGATTGAGTTACGACGAGCCGGTGTTGGGGACGTGGTTGTTTCTGTGGCCGTTTTTGTTTCAGCCGCTTTTGGGAGTTCACATGTTGGCGACGTTGGTTTCGCCGTTGATCGGGAAGTTGAAGGAGAAAGGGATATTGGGCGAAGATGCTTGGCAGTGAATGATGATTTGGGCACATCTATGTAATGTATACGTATTTACACATCGCGTATTTGCGCGTGGCGTTTCTATTTCAGTTTCTTTTACAAAACTCGGAACTACTTTTTGTTTTCCTCAAACGGACCGTACAAATCTTCTCTTCCGGCTAACTTTAAGAAGCCTCGCGCGTTTTCGGCCAAATCCTTTCCCGCGCCGTAGAGACTTCCGCCTATTAATAGACACAAATTTTCATCACCGAACGCTTGCCGCATGGTTTTGACTCGCTCCATCGTCATGCCACCGCCTGGAGTGAGCACGATTGAAGGCATATTTTCTAAATCGCCGCGCTCGCATCCGGATTTAATTCCTAAACATTCATCTTTACTAAAGCCAAATCGTCCGCCAAATGTTGGGAAGATAGTCATATCGCAGCCTGCGATTCTTGGTAAAACTCCGAGTAAAACTTCGTGCGCAAAGCCTCGGACAGAATTTCTCGTGCCGCCGCCGAGCATGCTTCCTAGAATAGCTGGGTGCGCGATAATCGGCAGCTTGAAGGAATCGTCCGCCGCGAGTTCACGACAGGCATCTAATCCGGTGATACCTGGAATCATTAAGACGGCACCAACGCCTAAATCTTTAGCAGTAAATGCTCTGCGAATGATTAAATGCGCCGGGGCGTTGAGGCAGGGTGCGTAAACGCAACGTCTTCCGGTAATCGAATTGGCTCTTCTCACAGCTTCGGAACATTTCTTAACCCGTTCTTCAAACGGTGCGTACGGTTGGTCTGCTAGTCCGTGGTCGTCTTTGATTACATCGATACCGCCGAGTGCGAATTGATACGCAAATTCTGCTAATTCGTCCGCCGAAGAACCCATAGGCTTCAACGCAGTCATCAAAAGTGGGCCTTTATGAACGCCAAGCATCCTTCGCAAACCTACGGAGCCGAAGCGCGGTCCCGGATAATCTTTTAAGATGCAATGCGGTAGTTTGACGTCTACTACCATGACATCCTCTTTAATCGAGGTGTTGCCAAATATCACGTTTATGAGCTGCGTCAGCTCGTTTCCGGCGCAATCGGAGTGATACGAAACCGTCGCCTCGAACGCATTCTTATTCTTTTCGACGTTGTTCTTGGAAGGGCAATACGCGCGACTTTTCAAACACTTGGACGCTTCGCTCAATTTTTCGCATCTTCCAACGACGTGTTCGCGAATCCAGGTGCCCTCCGGAACGAGCGACTCGGGAAGTTCCACAGTCTGTTCTAAACAAATCTCTAGCGTAATTTTCTTGGCTTCTTCTTCATCTTTTGCTAGTAATAGATATTTCACTTCAAATCGATCGCAGAGTGAATACGACGATGACGATGGTACCGAAGCCGTGTTCGAAGTGGACGTTCGTAAACGTAAACTGTCCAAAACTGGTCTTTCGTGTATGCGCAACTTGTCGTTCAAAGCGATGTTTTTCAACTGCTTCGGCGAAGCCGAAAACATGTCCTCAAATGTCACAGGTAACGGAGGCGCTTCCGGTTTGTTTTCCATGCTGTGATACACGATATTCTCGGCGCTGGTATGCTCTCGTCCAACTGGTGTATTATGCGGCGTCTGTCCAATTTTTCTCAACGCCGCTGGACTCGCGAGAAACATATCCTCGAACGAGTTCGAGTGCTTCCCAGCGGAAGACGAAAGACCATCGTCGTCGTCCTTGCACGTGCTGATGTCGTCGTAAATCACCCTGGCAATCGAAGGTAACGGAGACGGCAGCGAGGACTGCTCTCTCGATTTCTTCAACTCCGCCGGCGACGCCGAAAACATCGACGCGAAGCGAGAGACGTCTCGAATCTTTCCTTCGCCGTCGTCTGCAACATGTATTGGATATTCCTTTCTCGAAGACGAAGGAGAAGAAGAAATCTTCCGCAAGGAGGAGGGCGACGCGGCGAACATATCGTTAAAACGAGAGGTTAAATTATTCGTGGCGACATCGACGTTGTCGTCGTCGTTAATGTTCTCAGAGGGAGGCATCGCGCGTGCCTCTCTCTTTCGCTCTCTCTCTCGGATGCAAGCGCAAAGGTTTGAGCTTTTAGTGTGAGGCAAAAGTGAATTTTGTTCTTGTGTCTCGCTCACTCTCGCATATTTAATTAATGTTGCTTTTAATGTTGGTATATAATATTACATGTCTTTTGCCGTGTGTGTCTGTGTCAAATGTCTATTGTATAAGTGTACACTCCTCCTCTCTTTTTATTCGTTTATCTTTGTCTTTCTGTGAGGTAAGCGTCCAACGCGCGTTCAAACTCCCGCATGAAAATCGACTCTGCGTTTTCGCCTTCCTCGTCCAAGTCGTTCCAAAAACTGCCGTTGTTTGGAGACTTGTGCACTAACTCACCTCGCTCGGAGCGACAGGCGCAAATTGCAGTGGATGCTGCTTTGGCCACGAGTTTCTCCGCATCGGACATGCGCGTGGGTATGGAGCGCGACATGATGGAGGCGATGTCCGCCGGCGGAATATCCAGTTTAGATGCTTTTTTTAGGAGCATCGTGCTGATTTTCAACACTCTCTCGGAACTGGAGTGGAGTTCGATGTCGTTGTCGCGGAGGTATTCGATGTCCTCCTCCGCGTCGAGGGTCTCGATGTACTCTTTAGTGGATTCCGAGAAGGGTTGTTTCGTTTGCGGCCAAAACTCCCACTCGAAGCAAACGTCCTCCAGGGTGTGCGGGAGCGCGTAGCCGTGATCGATCGGGATCAAGGATACGATTTGGCCCGTAGTTTCGTCTTTTTTCACGAGGATATTTCCAGCGTTGCGATCGGTGTTCGCCAGGCGAATGTCCAGGACTGCAATTTTGTGCACTTCTTCCAAAGGGAACAAACTTGGTCCAAACTCCTCCGCCTCGGCGTCCGCTTTGATAAACTCTTGAATCGAACCCAGCTTTCCGCTGTTTTCGTTTTCTCGCTGAATAATATCGTCGTCGTCGCCGCTGAAAAAGACGTTCTGTTCGCTCAAATTTGCCAAGGAGGTAACTGGAACGCCAGAAAAGCCGTCGTGATCGAGTAAATACGCGGCGACTTCTCGCGCCGCGCCTTCGCCCACACGCGTACCTTTTCGCATGCCTTCACCCGGGGAGCTTTGAATAGCGGTTTCCGTATTGTTTATGTTGTTGAAGTTGTTCATCCAAGAATTTCCTCTTGGGTTGTTCTTTGCGAGTGGTTCTTCGTCTGCTGGTTTAAATACCGCCACAGTTTCGCCGACGGCGGACTTTAAAAAGTACGCGCCGCCCGTACCTCCCGAGGATAACATCGGGTGGACGCCCGCCAGTAATCCTTCTCTGGCCATGTCAAAACTCCCAATCGGTGTGATTGGTTGTTCCGGAGGAGAAACCGAGTCGATGGTCGAGTCTGATGAGCGTAAACTGTGTGAACGCATGTACGATCCACTTTGTTGGTGCGTTTGGTGAAAGCGATCGACCGAGGAACCAAACTGGTGGTTGTTTCCGTTGTAAGATCCCCAAGACAATCTAGGCGATTTTTGGTGGCTGCCGTTTCGGCTGCTACCGCCACCACTGTTGTGACTGTTGTTACTAATATTGATTGATTTTGAGATGGAATCGTATCCAGATCCATATGAACGCGACTCGCCGTTGTTGTTCTTGTTGTTGTTGCGCACGCCCCGAGGAATATTCATTGCGCCGTCGACGCTTTGGCGAACGGGAACGTGTGGTCTGAGTTCCAAAGTCGCACCCGCGCGAACACCGTAGTTGGATAAGGGCCCGTCTTTCAACGCTTTCGCCCCGTAAAACAAATCCAACTGATTTTGTCCTCCGTTATCTCCAGATCGCGCGCCTAAAGAGGAACTAAGCGCGGAAATCTTCCCTCTCAAACTCTCCGCGGTTTCGTCCGCTTTCAGATTCAACTCGACGTCGCGCGATCCGTGCATCTTTACCGTGACATTTTGCGCGTCTTTCTTCACGTAAAAATGCAACGTCGTGTTGTGTGTGACGTTTTCGTCCATCAATCGTCTCGAATCCGCCAACTCTCTTCCTTTCAAAAGAACCACCGACTCCAACTCTTCGTCTTCGTTCACGGGCGCTAACTTACTGTTATTCATCGCAGTCGTTTTCGGTGGAGAAGTCGAGTTCTTGCTCCCATTTGTAATCATTTTGTTTCGATTTCGCATCATTTTCATCGTTTCTAACGTGTTCGCTTCTTCGACGTACCTTTTCAAATCCCCGATGGTTTTCGTTTCGTCCAAAGGCAACCAGAAATCTCTCTCGATGACGTTTCCAGTCGCGTTATCCACCCCAACTGCGGCTTTAATGTGGATGTACGATAAATCCGAGAGCTTCACCATCAGTTTCCTGTATTCTTTCGGGTCGTCGAACGTATTGTTTTCTTCTTCTTCCGTATCGTTTTCGTTGCTTTGTTTTTCTTTCTGCGCGGCGTTGCGCAGCACCTCCGCAGGCAACACCAAGTTCACTTTGTTGCCGTCGTCCTCGTCGTCTTCGTCTTCATTGTTTCGTCCATTACTATTACTATTACTACTAAACCTGGACTTGCCTCCTGTGGTAGTGAACATCTTCTCTGGCACTCTCTTAATCCCTTCAGCTTTCGCTCTCAACGTCATGCTCGTCACGATCCCTCGTCCCCGCATCACGTCGATCGGTTCGTTGTTCCCGGTCGCCAACATGACTTTAATATCCGGTTTCCCGATGCGTTTCGAAAGCGACCGAGGCGTCATCAACTCCTCCGTATCCTTCTTATCCACATCTGAACCACCTTTCTTCGGTGTCATCGGTAGCGCCATCACATCAAACTCTTCTTCTTCTTGTTTTTCGTCATCCTCTTCTTTTTCGTTCGTCGTGCCCTCGTTCGTAATCGTCGATGACGAGGCATTCGTCCTCGCGCTGCTGATCCTCAACGCTCTCAACGCTTCCACTTCGTTCCTCGTCGTCCCGCTGCTGTTGTTCACGTTAAAGCCATGCACGCGCTCCGTCGGCTCTTTACTCGCCGAGTTGGTGTTCGAACTACTCGGCGAACGCATGCGCAGTATTTGCGTCGCGTTGTACTCTTCCGTCGTGGTCATTCTGTTTTTCGATCTCTCTCTCTCCTTTTTCCCCGTTTTTTCTCTCTCTCTCTCTCTATCCTTTTCGCGCGTACGCACACGCTCCCCTTCGCTGCTCCGCGCGCGAACTTTCTCTCGCTCTAAAATCACTCTTTTCTTGCGCTCAAATATACGCTCGACGCCTTTTCACGACACCACGACGCCTCTCGTATTCGCGTCGTCTCGCGTTCTCTCGAGCGGCAGTGCGCGCGCGCGAAAAAGAATGACGCAGAAAAAATGAGTTAGTTGGGTGCCTTTTGAGACCACCGGAAAAAAGAGGAAAATTTTCACCAACTGTTTTTTTTCACTTTTCGCCTAAAAATCTGTTGCGAGACATCTCTTGTTTCACGTTGTTTGGAAACAAGACATCACACAATTTTTTTGTTCTCCCTTCTCTCTTTCTGTTGTTCTACTACGCGTTGCCTTTTTAAAATGAGCTCCGCTGCTCACGCGTGCGCTGCTGCTCGGGGGTTTTCGATGGTGGTGTCGTTGAAGAGTGGTGGTAGTGCTGGTGGTACTCGCGGGGGCAAACGCAGGAGCGGATGTCAAAATTTTGGGAAAATGGCATCCTCGATGATTTGGAGCCGCCGTCGCGACGACGATTGGAGACGAGGACGATTCAGACGACGAGGACCACGGCGTGATGTTTTTACTATTCTTCGGGCGAAGAAAGAGGAAGACTTCGTGAAGGAAAACGTGGACAACGCGGCGAAGGTTTTAGATTCCATCATAAAAGAAACCGTGGAACAGATATTCGTGGACGAAGTTTCCGAGGAAGTGTTTGAGGAGGTGGACGAATTGAGCAACGACGACGAATCCGAATCGGCTTCGAAATCGTTCGAGAGAGAAAAAAGACGAAGGAAAGAGATGGAAAAAGAACAAATGCGCGTGAGGATATTAAAATCGGTGGTGAAATCAAAGTTTAACGAGTTAGATGGGACGTTTTTATCCGTGCTAGGGGCGTATATTAAGCAAGCGGAGATGAAAGACGACATGCCGTTGCTCTCGCTTTTGCAAGCGATTAAGGAGGAGACGTTGCAAGCGGTCACGGTTGAGATGCAACCGGAGATGCAGGTGGTACAATTAGTCGCGCGGTTAATGCGAGCGGAAGATAGAGCGGAGGTTTTAAAGATTGCGCATAAAGGCGGTGGACGTGCGAAGTGCTTGAAAGTGTACGATGGGGTAGTCGAAGATCCCACCGCAGAAGAAGAAGAAGGAAAGGACAAAGAGGACGAAACGTCGCGAGAAGATTACGTACCAAAAGCGGACATCGACGAAGTCGAAAGAGCGGCGGCACAGTTGTGCGACGAGATGGAGTTGAGAGAAGTTGTGCCGTCGTGGGATTTGTTGTACCAAATTATTCTGGCGAGAGAATCCGCGAGACAAATGTCTCCCAAATCGGACAAGTTGGGCGTGTACTCCGAGATTGTCGTTTCGGGAGCGTTTGCGCCTTCAGAGTTGCCGAAAGCCGAGGCGGCATTGATTCGGAAACTCGTACAAACCGACGATGCGAATAAACGACGAGAGATGTTGTTCGAAGCCATGGAATCCGCGCGGATTGAAAACGAGAAAGCATCCGAAGAAGCGAGGAAACAACACGAGGAAGGGAAAATTAAACTCACGAAAACCACTCGCGGATTTAACGAAAGAGAAGAAGAAATCACCGACGAAGAGTTGATGCTAAAAGATTTAAGGCCGGGGAGAATGATTGATTGTTTGATCAATTTACGGTGTTCACTTTTAGACGACGAGAGGGTGAAGGAGAGAGGCGAACAGGCAGTCGTTGCGGAGAGAATGGCGGTTATGTATTTCGAAGTGTGCGATCTCGTGTTGAAAAACGCCAACGGCGGCATTCTCCCAACGAATAGAAGTAGTAGTAAAAACAATAGCAGCGCCTCAGGAGGGGGAGCCGCGGGTGCGAGATAGTGTATGCGTGTTAATTCTGATGTGAGCAACGCAATGTAGATATGTGTACAACAATTTATTTTAATTTTCGTCCTCGTCGTCGTCGGTGCTTCGCATCCGAAGCGCGTCGGCGAAACTTTCCTCGGCGATTTTACCCAATTCTGATTCCTCTAAAGAAGACCCGGCTAAGCTGCTAGTGTTGTGTGAGCGTCTAAATCCTTGCATCAATCGATGATTGGCTTCGTTATTCTCCAATCTATCTTTTGATGTTGGCGACGACGGTTCGTTCGCGCTATTACTATTACTCGCGCTATTCACCGCCAATCCAACTTTTGCTAAAACATTCGACACGTCGTGCGCCGACGGCGCTTCTTCAATTTCCTCGGCTTCAAACGATGAGTTACTATTCGATCCCGCTCGTCTGCTTTGTTTACTCCCGAGGGAAGATAAAGCGCTATTCTGTGGCGACAAACTCGGACCACCGCCTTCCTCGTGCTTTTGAAACTCGGAAAGTAATCGAACTGATTTCACTCTCTTCGGCGATATGCCGTGCAAGTTATCCGCCATCGGTTTCTGCTCGTCTTCTGCGACTAAACTTTGTAAATGCGTGAGAACCTCCAACGATAACGACCGTTCAACGGTACCCTTCACTTTCGTTTGGCCTTCGGCTAACTTTTTCGACGCCGGACTTGGTTCCGGCGTCCGACTCTTTGGCGGTTCGTCGCCGAAACAAACGCACACCACGGAGATGTTATCCGCGCTGTGCCGTCTCAACGCTTCGTCGGCTAATTGTTTTGCAGCTATGTTTGGGTCGTTATTTACGAGCAAGGATTTCCGCGCAAAATCTACCGCATTTTGTGACGAAAATACGTCCCATAAACCATCGCACGCTAAAATCAAAAACTCATCGTTCTCGACGTCTATTTCCCACGTATCAATTTCCGGTTCCGCGGTTAACGGCCCAGGCTTACCGGTCTCTTCGTCTCTCTTTAAACCTTCAAAGTGCCAATCCCCAAAGGCTCGACTGACGCCTAATAAACCGTTGACGTATCCATCCTCGATAAAGCCGCCCGCTTTCTTTATCCTTTCTTCCTCGTCCTTGGAGGAAGGTTTTTGGTCGCGAGTCAAATCGTGCGCTATTCCGCTTCTGCTCACCACACACCTGGAATCTCCGGCGTTGGCGACGATTAACTTACCATCGAATAAACACGCGGTACACGCGGTCGATCCACTCGTCTCCATATCCTCCTCGTTCTCATCGTCTTCCAAAAACCCATCTTTCCTCTTCGGCGTCTTGTGCCTCGTCGCTTCGTAAAAATCCAAATCCGTTCGCACGTAAGCTTCGATCAACGCTTTATCCACGTCTCCTCTCTGGAAGTTCGGATCGTTCAAAACGTTTTCCACCAAGTGCTCTTTCAAATACAGCGCGGCCCCAGTCCCTCCGTGACCATCAAAAACGCCATAAAAAGACACCAACTCTTCTGAATTCGCCACCGTCCTGTTTTCAATCACCACCGTCGCGTCTTCCATAAACTCTCTCACGCCGAGTTCCGCGTGCTCGCCCGAACGCAAGTTCGGCGTCGAAGGGCGACTGGACGAAGATTTCGCGCTCTGTCCGCCAGGCGTGGACGATCTCGGGGGGAAATGACTGTGATTCGTACTACCGGCGTAATTTTGATGTTGTCGTTGTTGTTCGTCCTCGTCGTCGTTTTCGACAACAATTCCTTCTTCTTCTTCTTCTTCTTTTTCGCTTCTCGTCGCATTCACCCCATCGGTGTCTCCGTCAAACGATGCCGCCTCCCGGGCAAACGGCGATTTCGGAGGTCGGTGCATTCTTTTTCTTCTTTCTCCTCTTCTTCTTTACCTTCTTCTTCTCGTCGTTTACGTCGCGTTCAGAAAACGAGAAGAAGCAGGTAAGTTTTATAGGAAATTGCAATTCCCGAATTCCGCTTTAAAATGTCTCCCTCTTTCTCCTTCTCTCTCGCTCTCAAAAGGTGGTCAAATAGCAAAGAAAAGTACGCGCAACAAGAACAACAACACACGCGTTTTGTAGCGCAACACAAATGCCTCTGTCTTCTTCTTTTCTTCTCTCAGTGCGTGAGTATATGTGACGCGTCTCGATGACAGAAAGAGAGAGATGAATTTTTTCTGTGGTTTGTTTAATTGAAGGAAAAAAGACACGACATTTGAGAGAGAGAGACGGACGTGTGCGAGCGCGGCGGGATGTTCTCACCATCGTCTCATCGTCTCAGCGAAAAAGCGAGAGTCTTTGCTCGCGTCGAGAAGAAGAGTGTTTGTTGCGTGTGTTTTGTGCGTGTGTTTTTGTGCGAGTTGTGTAGAGCAGCAGCAGCAGCGTGATCGTGATTATCGTCGTCGCGGAATATCTCTCATATCTCTCTCTCGAGGACCAGCAGCGCTTTCATCATCATCACTCATCATCACCGAATCATATCTTCAATCGTACTTCTCTTGAATACCTCGCACGACTTCGCAATACTTCTCCATCGCGGTGCCTTTCCCGCTCCCTTCTCTCGATTTCCACGCGTCCCATTTCGCTTTCCCTTTTAAGTCAAACATCCCCGGGCGTTCTGTGTTGCAATCCCCCACCGTGGCTTGTTTGAACCATCCGTACAGTTCGAGCTGTTCGTCGTTCGTGCACTGTTTGTATTTTTTCACGAGCTCCGCGTGGGTTTGGAATTCACTTTCCGTGACTGGCATTATTAGTAGTGGTAGTGCTGTTGTTGTGTCGTTGTCTCGCGTACCGACCGAGCCGAGAGATGACGACTCTCGCGCGTTCTCTGTTTTTATATAAATGAAGTTCCCGCCTTGGGGGAAAAATGAGTTGACATGTCTTCATTCCATCTTCACGCGTGACGAAGCGCGCACAACAGCAACAACAACAACAACAACAACAACACCAACAACACGCGCAAAAACGCAAAAAGCGCGAGAGAGGGGTTCAATAACGACGAAAATTTCTTCTCTCTTCCGAGGATGCCACCACCAAAACCACCACCTTCATCATCGTTTCCTCCTCCTCGTCCACCTTTTCAACCGCCTTCAGAACCGAAGTCGCCTCCTCCTTTGATGCCGCGTATGCCGCCGCCGATGATGCCTCCGGCACCGATAGGCACGAATGCCCCGGATTTAGACGTGAACAGCGCGTTCGCGTACGTGGTGTTCACCGTAGCGACCGTGTTTATTATTTTGTACAGCGTATATCTCGCGCTGATACGAGAGGATGAAGAAGAGGAAGACGTTGAAGGAGGAGGAGACAGACGACGAGGCGGAGCGAACATCGACGAGGACGACGAGGACGACGACGAGTACGGTGACAGAGATGATGAAAGCACGAGCACAGTGGCAGCGAAAAGTAGCGCTGTTTTTAGTAAGTTATCGAACGAATTGAAAGAGACGATATCGGTTGGAAACGAACGAGTGAAGAAGAGCGCGAAGAATATCGCGTCGGCTTGGACGCGACGAGCAGAAAGAAGAGAGACGACGAACACGCCGATGTCGTTTATGGGGGCGTTGTTTGGAGAGAAGAAGAAGAAGAAGAAGAAAAGGCGAGAGGAAAGTTCGTTGCTCGATTCTTCTTCTCTTTCGAGCGATGAAGATGAGGATGAGGAGGATGAAAACGTAGAATCGATGTTGTCGGTAAACGAGGAGGATTTCTTTGAAGAAGAAGAGGACGAGGCGATGTGGGCGCCGTATTTTCATCAAGAAGGAGAACAGTCGAGAAGAGTCGTCGAAGATAACGTTCGCATGAGCAACAATAATAGCAGTAGGACTAGAAAAAACAACACTAGTAACCTCCACGGAGGTTTGTAAAAATATAATCACGCGCTGGTAGTACACGGAAAATTTACGCAGAGCGCCGCCTGAACGCGCACCCGAAAGACGACGATTTACGACTAAAATTTACATATCTTTAATCTCATCAATCTTTGCAACTTTCCTCATCTCTCGGTGTTCTGTTTTCGGGCACATCATCTCTTGCCAATTCATAGCCACCATCGTCGTTTTACACCTCTTACACTTCGCCCGAACGACCCCTAATGGATTTTCGTTCGTCGCTAAAACCAAACTCCTCCCCTCGCCCATCGCGAGTACTTTACATCGAACCACATCTCCAGGCACGAACGATTCCTCCATTATAACTTTATCTATTTCTGTTTTTCTTACGTCTTGTTGCCTCACGATGCCGCTAAACTCCGTTTTCAAAGGTTTCCCGTCGCACACGAGGACGTCGAACTGCGCCATCTTTTCTCGAATTTTCGTGCACTTCGCAAAGACAACATCGTTCACCTCGGGTAATCGAACGCGCACGTTTTCGTCCTCGATTTCCTCCCGGTTCAAAACTTCCACCACTCTTTTCCTCTTCTTTTTTGTCTTCTTCTTCTTCTTCTCTTCTTCGTCGTTCTCTTCGTCCTCGTCCTCCTCGTCAACCGCCAAAACGTCGTCTTCGAAAACGTCTTTGACATAAATCTCCCCAATTTTGCTCGCTCTTTTGATGCCGTTTTCGTCTCTGTACGCCCCGCTTCCACACTCGATTTCTTCAAAATCTTCTTCTCCATCTTTTCCTTCGGGAGAAGAAGAAGAGAGAAGACGAATTCTGTCCCCCGGGAACACCAACACCATCTTTACTCTTAGTGTAGTCTTTTCGTCTTGAGAAATTCTTCTTCTTCTAAATTTATTTCTCAAAAACATTTGTAACCCTAAATATAAAAAAAAAAGTGTGTCCGGGTGCTCAAATTAAAAAAACCCACGTGGCGAAACGAGAGAAACTCTTCTCCTTCGTTCACCTTTTACAAAAGGTGTAGGTTTTCGGAAAAGTTCGTTAGAAATAAAAAGAATAAAAGGAGGTATCCGTAATTCACTCGAGAGACACTTTACTCGCGCAGAAAACAAATACACGAGACAAACGCACACGTTTAAAATCACACACACGATGATGACGACGATTGCCACCACCACCGTGAACAACAACAGCTTCAAAACTTTCAAAGCGACGAGGACGAATTCAAAACGTTTGTCTTCTTCTCGCATTAAAAATGCATCGTCAAAGTGTCTTTTGGAGAACAGAATTACGATGAGAAAAAGGAATTCAATTCTGTCCAAGACGACGACGACGAGGACGACGAGACTGAATGTCGTTTCCGCGAACAAGTCTTCTTCCTCTTTCGAGCAGGAACAAAATAATTCCGCCGCTGATGTTTTTGTGAGCGAAATGGAGTCGTCTCAAATTGTTTCTTCTCCCAAGAACAAATCGAAGCTCGCTTTGGTGGCCACCACGGCGGCGTTGAGTTTGTCCGCGTTCGCGAAACCGGCAGCCGCGGCAGCCGCGGCGGCGATTGCAGTCAACGCCGGCGATACGGCGTGGATCTTAACGTCCTCCGCGTTGGTCTTGTTCATGACTATTCCAGGATTGGCTGCGTTTTACGCCGGTTTGGTGAAGAGAAAGAACTTGATCACCGTTCTCGGGCAGTGCTTCGCGTTGACGTGCATGATGACTATTATTTGGTTCGTGTGCGGGTACTCGATGTGCTTTTCCACGGCGGGGTTGTTCGGTACCGCGGCGATGAAAGAAGGCGCGACTGGTTTGTCTGCGTTTATTGGCGGCTTGGACAAGATGTTCTTAGCCGGCGTTGGACCGGCGAGCATGCACGAAACCATTCCGGAAATTTTGTGGGTGCTGTACCAGTGCACGTTTGCAATCATCACGCCGGCGTTGATGGTCGGGTCCATGGTTGAGAGAATGAAGTTCAACGCGGTTATGTGGTACTGCGCCTTGTGGTCGTTCGCGGTGTACTTTCCCGCGTGTCACATGGTGTGGGGCGGTGGCGGCGGCTATTTCGCCGATTTGGGCGTCTTGGACTTTGCCGGCGGCATCGTCGTGCACATCACGGCCGGTATCGGCGCGTTGGTAGCGGCTATCAAAGTCGGTAAGAGAAAAGAAATGGAAATGACGGTCGGGAACTTGGTGCTGACGTTTTTGGGTACCGCGATGTTGTGGGTCGGCTGGTTTGGATTTAACGGCGGTTCCGCGTTATCTGCTGGCGCCAACGCCGCGTTCGCGTGCATGGCGACGCAAATCGCCGCGGCCACCGCCGCGGTCACGTGGACATTATGGGACATCAAAGAGTTTGGTAAAGCGTCTGTTTTAGGCACTTGCACTGCCTCTATCGCAGGTTTGGCGACTATCACGCCGATGGCTGGTTTCATCGGCCCGAAAGGCGCCTTTTTAGGCGGCATCGCCGCCGGTATCATCTGCCGCTTCTTCTCCACCACGGTGAAGGAATACTTTGGTTACGACGACGCGTTGGACGTCTTTGGCGTCCACGGCGTCGGCGGTTTCTTGGGCACCATCATGCTCGGTATACTCTGCCACCCAGTCTTGGGCGGCTTCAACGACGTCCCCATGCTCAAACAAACCATCGTCCAAGTCTACGCCGCCGTGGCGACTGCCGTGTACACCGCCGTCGCCTCGTACGCGTGCTTGTTGGTGACTGAAAAAATCACCGACGGTTTGAGAGTCCCGCCGGAAGCGGAAGCGTCCATGCTCGGTTTGGACGAGTACTCGCACAAAGAAAGCGCGTACTCGCCGATGAAATAAACGACAATAATGAGAGATTTATAAATATACATACATATTAAGGTTTTAATACACATCAAAACGCTATCATAATACTACGGTGTTTATGCATCACATCACAAGTAATCCTCCGCTTTCTCGCCTCTCTTTTCGCACTCTTTCTTAAACCGCGCTTGCACCGCACCGTAGTTATTCTTATAAATGTAATCCGCGTTGCCTTCTTTCGTCGAGGTATCTATCCCCCACTCCGACATTTTCTCTCGCGCGATTTTCTCGTTCCCGTCTAACCTGCTCATCCCTAACGTCTGTGGGATTCCCCAAACGACCATGACGCAGAGAAACCCCAACGCGGCTGGGTTTAAATCGAAACCGAGGAGGTCTTGCGTCGCTCGCACTTTTTGGAAATTTCGTCGTCTTCCTCGCGCGGACACGGACGAAGAAGAAGCGCACTTTCGAGTGCTTCCAACGCTCGGAGATGATGAAGAAGAAGGGATAACGGCAGCGCAGAGTGGTGCTGCTGAGGACATCGCGTGTAAGTGTGTGTGTGTCGTGTAAACAGAGTGTCTGTGGTTTTATAAAAAGAGTGAAGATATTTCCCGAGAGAGAGAAAGAGAAAAGATACGGGGAGAGTCAAAAGCGCGTATTCTATGGTATCATTATTAGTATTATTCCTAGTTTGCTATTCCTTTACCTTCACTCAAACGCGACTTCACCGCACTCTTTTTATTATCTACAAAACTCGCATCGTTAGTGTTAGTAGTATTGTCGAGGAGCAAAGCGTCTAAATCAACCACCGAGGGCGGTTGGAATAAAATCTCGTACGAGCCGACGTGTCGAATTTTATGTCTCGAGTGGCCGCGGTTGCCGAGGATGAAATCGAAGACGTTCAAGTAGTTGGAGCGGAAGGATTCACGCTTGCGGTCGTAACACATGCATATGGTACCGGCGGCAAACGCGAAGAGGAGGACGTCCAGTCGTTTGTCTTTCCAGGATTTAGGGATGTATCCCCAGGAGAGCATGGAGATGACGACGGATTCCAAGGATTTGTCGAGACAATACGTCGCGAGTTCACCGCGGCGGGATTTTTTTTCTATGAACGTCGCCGCACCAGCGAGTGGGACGCCACAAACTAAGGTCGTTGGCGTGACTTTTTTCGTCAAACGGCCGAGCACGTCCGGACCTTGCCAAGCCAATGCGCAATACACGGTTAAGAACAACGACGACCGCGCGATGCCGGCGAAAAGTTTGCCGAGCAACTTGGGATCTTTCAACAGTTTCTCTCGGTGTAAGAGAATCGCAGGGAAGACGTAAATCGGAACGTGGCTGATGAAAGAGGTTCCCCACGAGTTTTTTACGAACGCGAGAAAATGCTCGATTGGATTCGCATCGTTCATGAAAAACTTCCTGTACACGGCGTCTCTCGAGTACGGGAGTTTTACTCCTCCTCCTCCTCCTCCTCCTCTTTGAATCGCTCTCAACATTTCGTCTTTTTTCGCCGCGCTCAACGACCCAGTTTTATTCAACACAATCGCCGTTCTCTCACAATACTCGCGAAACATCTCTTCCCCTTTGCCTTCTGGATCGTTTTCAGGTAGAAAACACAACTCTCTCAACGCTTCCACCTGCCTTTTCGTCTTGCCGCAGTGTCGATCTAAAAACGCGCCGTACGCGCCTCTCACCGCCTCTGGTTTCAAAATAAAACACCCCAAAATAACTACCGCACTGCCCGTCACCACCGCCACGTCCGCGTGTTCCCAATTCGCCACCCGAAATAAACTTCTGACCCGTTCGTTCTCACTTTTCGCGCCTACCCGACTCATCAACACCAACGCCTTCAGCGAAAGATACGACGCCAACGAATAGTTCGGCTTCGCGCCGGCCAAGAGAAAACTCGGCGACGCCACCACCCCAGATACGAACGCTCGGTACCGTTTCGTCTTCTCCGCGCCAAACTTCCACGCGAGAACTTCGTCCGACGTCACGTACGCGCCCGCGAACGACCCCACGAACACACTAAACTTCACCGCGTCTTCAAACGCCTCTCTCGCTTTCAACTGTTCTCTCGTCGTTTTTCCTCGCAAATATCTCGAGAGCACCGCGAACACGTTCACGCCGCCTTTCAGGGTCAACCCGGTGAACGCGCCTCGCTTGATGCTCTTCGTAATTCTCTTCCGCGCTCGAGTTTTCTCCTCTTCTTCTTCTTCTCCTCCTCTTCTTCTCGACGCGTAAAATCTCTCCTTCTGTTCCAATTTGTACGTTTCGTGTTGCTCGTCGTTTCCCATCAGAGACGCACTTTTCGGCGGTTTACCGCCGCCGAATAGTACTCCTTTTCCCATTCTTTCGAAAAATACGCGCGTTTTCTTCTGATGTTGGTGGTGTTGTCGTTGTCGTCGTCGCGCGCGCGCGTGCACGTCTTTAAAAGTGGAGAAAAAACGTATCTAAACTTAAAGAGAGTTCGTTATAAAAAGTTCTCTCCACGCGCGCGCAGAAAAGAGAGAGAGAAACAACTCGCGGAAGAAGAAGAGGAGTGCATTTTCACCATGGACGCGGCCGCATTCAGCGCACTTTCTCGCGAGCTCTGCTCTTCCTCGCTCTCTTCTCACGAGAAGACGACTCTTTTCATAACAGAAGTCGCATCCAAGGAGAAAAAAATCTCGTGCGAACAACTCGGGATGTGTTTGAAGAACATCTTATTCGTCAACTTCCGCTTGCGATGTTGCACGGAAACGGCGACGTACATCACCGACTGGGAGAAAAACAGAGAGGATTTGAAACGGTTGGTGAAAAAGTGGGAGTTTACAGATTTCGAAGAGGCGATCGAGGAGGAGAGGAAAAGGAGCGGAGGTCAAGGTGGTGGGAATATACCCGGAAAGGGAGGAGAGGGCAGAGAAGAGAAGAATAATCGAACTTTAGCGGCGTGGAGCAGGAAGATCGAGATGGAGGAAAAGGACGAGGAGGACGAGGACGACGCGACGACGCTGTCATTGGCCGTGGAGGAGAGGAAGAGCGGTGTTAACGGAAACGGATATAACAACGAGGAGGAGGATTTGAAACAGAGCGCGAAAGAAACGGACGATCCAACCTGGATGAAACCGATGAACGCGTACGAAACGAAAACCGCCGCGCGATTGACGGAAACGAAGAGGGTCGGCGTCCGGTACGAACACTTTGATAAAAAGAAGAACGTGCCATTGGTCGAGTTACGTGTGGAGAGGGACGTGCCGACGTTTAGAGAGGATTTCAATACGATCGCGTACGACGAGGATTTCACAGGGGATGTTATTTTGGACGTGAAGAACGAGTTCAAGACTAAAGGAGGCGTGAAAGTTTTTTTGAAATGTAACGAGTATGGGCACTGGGAGAGTGGGTCGGGAAAACATAGGAAAACACACACGAGAAGGAAAACGAGCTATTCGAAAGAGTTCAATTTGTTATCTTTGGAGGACCAAAATCGAACATTTCGCGAAGGAGAGAGAATAGTATTACGGTTTAAATTTGATGAGATAATCGATGCACCGAGCTTTTATTTCGGCGGAGGTAGGACAACGTGCTACGTAAAGTGGCAATTCGGCGTGTATCTCGATGTAGATTATGGCAATGCATTTAAGAATGCGTTCGGAAGAGACGTTGATTTTAAATGCGATTGTCATCACGTCGGGAAATATTTATCTATTTCTGCCAACAAGCACTTGGGAACACCAACCGACCGCAAAATTTCCGTCTCTGTTCCTTCTTTCATGTGCTGCGGCGGTTCCAAAAACGGAGATCTTGAAGGCCGCGTGTGGCTCGAACGCGATCACTTTTCTGTCGCCGATGACGTGTGGAGAAACCAAGCTTTACGCTCCGCGTTGCAAATGCAATTGAAAAACAGCAGTAAAAAAGAAATCCAAAACGCGCGATACGAATTTCGCCGCTCTATTTCCATCGCCGGGCACTGTTTTAGCGACTACGTCGTGTCCAGCGGGTATTTTCCGCAATCTTTTCTTAAACCTGAAATGATGAGCTTTGAAAATTTTAATTTTCAGTTGTCCGTGACGGAGCAAGGAGGATTGAGTTTCGCGAATCAAGCGACCAGTCCTCCCACGAATTACGCCAGAATTGAGTGGAAGCTGGTGGTTATATTCAAAGTGAATTACGCGTTCGATCCGAAAATTGTTTTTCCGATAACGCTGTGTTCTCGATTTGTCGCGTGAGCGTATTTTTCAAGGAGTATTATGATAGTAAGCAATATGATATTAAAAGCTCCCATAAAAAACCACTCGCAATTCCATTTTTGTACAAAAAGAAACTCACAAATCTCTCACTCTCAACAAACGCGAAATGACATCGACGACGACATGCTGCTGCAAGTTGCTGCGCTGAGAAACAACACCAACAGCGGGGATATCCGAGGAAACAGAAAAAGCGACTTTGGCTTTTCGGTCTCTTTTTTTGATGCGAGGAAGAAGAAAAACAAATACAGTTACGTCTCGATGAGAGCAAAATCGTCGTCGGATAAAGACGTCGACCAAGTGAACATGTTCCGGAATTACGAGCTCCGGACGATTGCAAAACCGAAAACGACGTCGCGTTTACCAACTGTTCTGGTGTTGGGACACCTCGGGTCCGGGAAAACGACTGTGTTGAAACACGTTTTGACGCAAACGCAGAGCGATTTGAAGGTTGTGGTGGCGGTGAATGACTACGCCGGCGTGAACGTGGACGCGGAGTTGGTGAAGCGAACGTTGAAGGACGATAATAGTCGCGAGGAAGTGATGGAGCTGACGAATGGGTGCGTGTGTTGTTCTTTGAACGAACAGTTTGAAAAAGACGTTTCAAATTTGTTGAGGAGAGATCAAGTGGAAGCGGCGGAATATTTGTTCGTAGAGACGAGCGGGATTGTCAATCCGACGGATTTGGTGATGAGTTTAGATAAAGCGTTCGGGAAGTTTGCGAGGATACGATTGGATTGCGTGTGTTGCGTGGTAGATGCGGAGGTGGCGGAGAGAGGAGGACCGGAGTATGAACGCGAGGCGTGGTTTGCGCAGATTCGAGCGAGCGACGCGGTGTTTTTGAACAAGGTGGATTTGCTGGACGGAGACGAAAGGAGAATCGAGTCGGCGACGATGAACGTTCGAGAGGCGTTCGGGAAGACGAACATAAATGGCGACGACGACGATGTTGACTTGGCGGTGAAAATAGTTCCAATCGAGCGAGGGAAGATTAACATTGAAAGCGTCATCGACGCGCGGTACGATATTTTTGAACCGGAAGGGAAGCAAGGCACGGATTTGAGCAGCGCGAGGAAACGTTTGGTGGTGAACGATTACGGGGAGTCGTTAAGTTCGTTGGGTAAGCTGCGCGTAAATATGTCCGATAAGAAATCTAGTGGTGGTGGCCCTTTACAACTTGGGAGACACTCGAGGACGTTCAAGACGTCGTTTGCTTCAAGCGGAAACGAGGATACCAAAGATGCGGTCGATTTTGAAACTTTAGAGATGATTGATTTCGTCCAGTTCCAACGATGGATACGGAAATCAAACGTTGCGAGAGCAAAAGGTATGGTCCGTTTCGCATCCGTAAACGGTCTGTGGGACGTTTCGGTCTCCGGCAGAGGACGCGTTGAGGTGACTCTAGTGAGCGGAGTAGAAGCTAAATTCGCGTTACCGGGTAGTAGATTAGTCGTCATCGGGAATCAATTAAACGTGGAAGACGAGATGTCCGCGATGCGAGCTCTCGTTGATAATAGTAAAGTAGAGAATAGCGACAAAAAACGACGGCGCCGCGACAAAGTGCAAAGTATCGTAGACGTGATGAAATCGGACGACCGCTTTGAAATCGACGACGACGAGAACGACCCGCTCGTTGAAACCATGAAAGAAGAAGGCATCGTTCAATTTCGTTTAGTTGGCGCGAGAAACAACGGCTGGACCGTCGAAACGCTCGAGCGTACGCACGGTGTAGATTTAAACTCGCTCAACGCGTCCTTCGCGCAAAAATACAACGCGATGACCGCGAGCGAGTTTCAAAATTTCACTTCTTCGTCGGAAGACAAAAAATGGGAACCGAAGTTACTGTTGGCGGGTGCAAACGAAAGTGAAGCTCGGCAGACGCACTTTCGCCAACCGATGGTGACAATAAAAGTGCGCGTGTTGAACGACGACGGCGACGAAGACGACGACGAGAACCATTTCGAATCGTCCTTTTTATGGTGGTCGGTGCGAAACGTCGCCACGGTTATTTTGCAAAGATACTTTCAGCACATTCCAAAGTGTTCGTGCGGATTCTGAATAAAACACAATCAAAACATAAATATTATACAATAACAACGCGTCGCAAAAAAGTATCTACTACTAGTATCTACTTTGACGCCGCCGGCTTCGACGCGTTTTCCTCCTCCAACTGTTTCAAACGAAAACTCAACTCGTCCAGAATCTCTCGCACGGTTTCAAACCCTACTTTCTCGTACACGCTCTTCCCGCTCACGAAAATCTTCACCGTCGGCATCTTCGTCACGTTTTGCGATTTGATGAAATCTTGAGGCACCATGTTCACATCGATTTTATCAAACGTAACCTCCGGGTGTTCGACCGCGAAATATTCCATTTTCCCGTTCAACGTTTTACATTTCCGACACCACCCGGCGACGAACTCCACCACGTGCACGCCTTCCGAGTTGATCGTTTTTATAAATGCGTCCTCGGTTTCCAATTGAGGTATCGTTCGTTTCTCGTCATCCATCATCATCGAGTTCGCCCTCGTCCTCGTCGTCGTCTTCTTCTTTCCTCCAAAGCGAGAAGAATATAAAGAACGAAACCGAGGAGGAAAAAAAGTCGTCGTCAAAGTCGTCGTCGTTCTCGCGGTGGATGTGGTAAACATGTGTGTGTGTTTGTGTGTGTATGTGTGTGTTGATGTGAAGATATTTTGAGCTGATGCAGAAAGATATTTTTTTTAAAAAAATGACACAATTCAACTGTTTGTCTCTTCTGTTTGATGACTGTTTCGCTCTAAGTATGTGTATATGTTTATGATGATGAAGATGACGATGACGATGACTCTGGTGCGCGTAGCTCTCCATCTTCGTAAGACCAGCCTTCTGGGAGAGGACAGTTGTTGTCGAGGAGGTATTGTAAACATTCGGTTTGGTTGTTGTCGTGCGCTTCCCATACGGCGTCCTCGTCCCACGGCGCTTTGGCGGTTTCGTGTAAGTACTTCAAACAGTCTAAGTGGCCGTTCATGGCCGCAAACTCACACGGCCATTCGTCATATCTATCATACTTACGCTCAACAAGATATTCGAGTATGTGGAGATGACCATTTTCAGCCGCCCATTCGGCAGTAGAAAAATCCCAAGGCGCTTTGACTTCTTCGCGTAAGTATTTGAGGCACTCGAGTTGACCGTTTTTGGCAGCATTTGCACACGCCTTCCAATCGATAGGACACTTATTTGCAACGCAATACTTTACCATTTCCAGATTACCTTGTCCTGCGGCCGCATAAATCGTGTGACTACTCCACTTACACTTTTTCTCTTCTCGCGCCCACTTGAGCAACTCGAGTTTATTCGTTTCAGCAACTTTCGTGCAGAAAGATGTTTCGTTCAAACCCGACCACAACGATTTATTCTCCCATGCAACTTCCAACGTCGATATCGACGACATCTCGCTCACTCTAAACCTCTTTTTCAAATCACCCGCGCGAGACGATCTCTTCACCAACTTTCTCGTCTCCGTATTCACCTCGTAAAAGAATTTGAGATCCGTCCCGTTGAGTTTACACATCACATGCTTCTCCACGATATCGCGACACGCGCCGCCATTCAGCAACGCCTCTCTGAACAAACGCCATAACGGCAAAGTTGATGGTGTATTCTCGAGCGCCGTTCGCATGCGTTTGGGTCTCTCGTAATCCTCTTCCGTCGAGTATTCGGAGGACATGATGAGATCGCTTTTTTTATAACGCCAATTTTTTTTACCCCTCAAACCTTCTTTTTCTTCCTTTTTCTTCTCTTTTTTGGAATCCTTATTTTTTTTTACGATGATGGACGTTGATACTATGGACGCAGAAGAAGAAGGAGAAGCAGAGGAGGAGGGCAACCTACCACCCGGCAAGGATGATGTTTATGCCGAGAAGAGCAATGATAAGAATAAAAGCGATGAAAAGAAATGGCCTCACCTCCCCTCCTCTGTCTCCGTGTTGAGCAAAAACGAAGCGTTGGAGATTTTGGAGATTTTTTCCCCTACCCCTACTGAGAATAACGCTTTTAGGAAAGACGACGATGACGCGGATCTCTCGAAGCAAATCAAACTCCAATACCGGAAACTGTGTTTGAAATATCACCCGGATAAGAACAAGGAGGAAAACGCCGAACGCGCGTCGAGGGCGTTTACCGCCATCACGGCTGCGTATCACACGCTGACGACGGTGAATTTCAACCAAGAAAAATGGTTGAAGACGTTTTCGATTCCACCGATGCAAAGTTTATCGGACGTGTTGCAGTTGGCGTTGAAAGGCGCGGATCCGGAGGAAATCGAGCGATTAATGCGAGCGAGAGGGGAATACAGGCCGCATAGGAATTTTGGGATCGATTATAACGTTCGGTGGGAATCTGGGGAGAAACCGGATCCAGCCGGCGGTATGTTTCGCGAGACGGCGATGAACGAATACAGCGATACAAAGTGTTTGAGCGACGGCTTTGATTCGATGAGAGTTGGAGAGGATAGGGAGAAAAGGCCGTGGGAAGTCGTCGGAGGGGTTGGGTACGAGAATCAAAAGAGCAGTTTGTTGCTGGGAGATGTTGGTCAGCAGCAACTGCATCACAAGCGTAAGTACGAGGAACGCGAGAAGAAGAATTTAGACTTGCTCGAGAGATTCACGCCGTTGTCCAACGATGCTAAAATTGAAGCCGAAAGGTTAAACGATATCGCGTTGAGCGAGTACGAGAAAGGACGTTACGAAGATGCGATGATAATCTTCGACGGTATAGTGAAGTTAATGCCGGATAGAACGCCATATAGAACGAACAGGGCGAGTTGCGCGTTGAAAGTCATAAACGCGCTGGAAGGTTCTTCCGCCGAGAGTAGTCGACGGCAAACGTTAATTGCGAAAGTGATTGAGGATTGCGAAAAAGCGTTAGAGATTGATAACGGGGAGAATTTAAAAGCAAAGGTGAGAGGCGCGGAAGCTTACGTGAAGTTAGGCGATAGTTACAGCAGCAGTAATCGGCCTTCGGAACAGAGAGAAGGTTTGAAGAATTTTTTGCGCGCGAAGAAGTGGTTCACCGAAGTCTTGTCGATGAATCCTAACAATAAACGAGCAAAAGATGGATTGAAAGATTGTTTACTCTCGTTGGAGTTGATTGATGAATACGACAGCGACCGAGAATACGACGTGGAAATGATGTAAACGTAATGATATTAGTAAAGACTAGTAATAGTAGTAATACCGTGTAGTAGCAGCAGCCATGGACATTAAGAAATTCACCTACCCCGCGGTTTAATTCTAAAGTAAATCTTCCTCTTCAGCGATCGGGTCAAACTCGTCTTCGGATTCATCCGGTAAACTCGCAAGTTTTCGCAGGTTCAAATCAGACAGCTTTCCTCGAGCGGCTGATCCAGTACCGCCTTGTTTCAAGTATGGAAGGGCAACTTCGGCGCCTAAATCCAAACGCAAGGCGCGGAAGACTGCGCGTTCGGCACTCTTCTTTGCCAAATCGTGTTTATCTGCCACTGCGACTTCGGCGAGATCGGCGAGGAAGATTGGAAAGTGAATGGTTACATCGTCGATTTCGTCCTTTAAAGACGCGCATTTGATCATCGACCGAATCGCTTTCGACGAGTTCTCGCGCACATCCCCGCTCGCGTCTCTTAAAAGTTTCGTTAATACTTGTAAAATTTTTGAAACGGTCTCCGACGACGCGCTTTCGACGCGTACGCAAGCTTCCCCTAAATACCCTAATCCTTTCGCGCAATTTGATTTGACCGATTTCAAATCGTCCGAAGCACATTTTGCTAAACTGTTCAACGTCGTCGCTTTGTCTTTCGGGCTTGATAAAATAGACTCTGGCGCGAGTCGCGCAAACTCGGACAAAATCTTCGATTTGCCTTCGCGAGACGCGATGGTGATGTTCTCTGAAGCGAATTGCTCGACGTCCGTCTTCAACCACTCTTCTCGTTTCGATTCTTTGTTCTCACCGCTCTCGTCATAGTACAGAGAAGCAAAAGCTGCTGCACACCGCGCTGCCGCAAATCGAATCTCTTCATCTTCCGAAGTCATCGCGGCTACGGTGGACGCATTCAACGCAATTTCGGCAGATTCGGGCGTGATTTTTGATCCGCCGTGCCTGGCTACGCCTCGCGCGGCTTCGAAGTGCGCTTCGATACACTCGTCATTGACTTCGTTGTTGGCGAGTTTCTTCGCTAAATCGGCAGCTACTGTGTCAACTCTGACTTGAATTGCCATCAGTAATCCTAAACCTTTCGCTCCAGACATTCTCGGCGATCTGTTCGCATCGTTCAACGATTTCAAAAAGGTTGTTTGCAGTTGAGGCACAAAGGGTTTCAAGCCGATGCCACCTTTCTCGACCAATGTGGCGAGACAATCGAGCAACGCCGCCCGTACGCTCGACGGAAATTTGTCCGAAACGACGCGAATGAGCGGTCCAGCTACGCCAACGATGTGCGATTTCAGCCCATCTTTTGTGGAACAAGAGACGGCGAGTTGGAGCGCTTCCGCGGCGCGTTGTCTATGCTCAGGCTCTTCGCCGTGTAAGACACCCGCGAGGTAGATTTTTGAAAGCGCCTCTAACGCTCTCGGTAAGGCCAACGCGGGAATAATAGTGTATTTTGACGACGTGGATGCTGGAGAGGAATCTGCAATCGCACTCTCGCTGCCTGACCACACTACTTGTTGCTTGTGTAAACGTTTCGCTTGCTCTTTGCATTGTCGTATAGACGCGTGGCAACAATCCACGAATTCCATCAACTCGTCTTTTTGTATCGTAGACACGACGACATTTAAAGCACCCCATGCGGAGTCTCGCGCGCATTTATACTTGTCCGAGAATTGCGCGGATAGCGTTTTTACCAACACCTGCGCGTCGACAAAATTATCGTAGCCGGAAAACGTTGTCGCAAAATCTGCGAGGGCGATGGAAGACACCGCTCGTCGTCTCGCTTTTGCCTTTTCCTTTTCTTCGTCAACTTTTTTCAGCGCAGACGTTTTCGCGAGCTCTGTGAGCGCGTCAGATAATTCGGAAAGGAGTTCTGCCCCACAATCTTCAGGAGCGGCGGCAATGATAGAACGCAACGCGTTGAACGCTGGAAATTTAGAAACGTCATCGAAGGATTCGCGCTTGGTCCACGACATTTCTTCTTGCAGATTTGTTTCTTCTTCAATCGCGTCAAAAAGTCTTGGAATGATCGAATCCAAATGCGGTGGCAACGCCGGACCAGCTACAGATGCTAAAGCACCTAAAGTTTTTGCTTTATCGGGAGTAATCGGCGGCGCTGCCAATTTTGGAAGCGCCACGGCTAAAATGTTCGGTTGCGCTTTCAGCGCCACGCGCAAACCGTTTAGCGCGTTCGCCTTCTCTTCCTCCGAAGCTGAGTCTCTTTCCATATCGCGCAACAAGTCTGGGACGATTTTCGCCGCTGCTTCTTTACCGCCAGTCCATCGGTACATGGCTTTGAAGGCCACGCCGCCGGCGTCTTGAGTATCCGCGTTGGGGTTGGAGAGACAGATTTCGACGAAAGATGTGAACAACGTCGCTTGCTTCGGGTTGACGATACCACCCTCGTGCGTGGACTCTTCCGCGCAATCAAAAATCTCCGCGAGACTCAGCGCCGCGCCAGCTTTGGTGATTTTATCATTTCGTACGATTTGTTCTGCTTCTCCCTCGGTCGCCTCAAATACAGTGCGCAAAATTGGTAAGATGCCTTCGATGAACTTTTCACCAAGTTTTCTCGTCAAATCCGCCACGGCTCTCGCCCCGGTCATTTTTCTCTCTTCGCCGTCATCCTCTTCGTCTTCATCGTCGTCTGAACCTTCTGTTGATGTTTTTGACGAGGACAATGACGATATCGTACCTTGAGAATACGCTTGCAGAATGCGCTTGGCAATTCTCGGTAACGTCGCTCTCAAAGTTCTCGGCGTATTCGCAACAACTGTTTTCCATACGTGCACGGCGTCATTTCGAATTTGCGATTGCCCGTCACACCGAAGTAAATAAATGACGGCCAAAACGTCCAAATGACGTTCTCGACCTAACATTCGCGTCAACTGCTCGCCTTGTGCTTCGGTTGAAATCCCTTCTTCGTCCGCGGCCGCCTCTTCTTCTTCCGCCGTCGCCCGCTGAACGCGCGCTTTCCCGGAACTGCCGACTATTCTAAAGAGCATAGAACCAAGGAGCTCCAACGCGCAATGTCGAATTCGCCATTCGGTAGCGTTCGTGCCGGTTTCGATTGCTGGTAAAATTAAATCTAACGCAGATTCAGAGTGCGAATATGCGGAAACAAAGACTCTCCCGGCACCCAACGCGGCGTCGCGGACGGACTCTTCCTCGTCCGCGAGACCGGTAAGGACAGTGGTCAAGGACTCCGATAAGTACGGCTCGAACTTTTGCCCAACAGATAAGGGAAGAAACTTCAGGAGCTGCAAATGACCTTCGCGAACTCTTGATAGAGGACTACTGCATCCGCGATAAACTTCTGGAAGAATTGCAACAAATCTGTCACCTCCGAGCGCGTTGAGACATTCGGCTAAACCTTGCGCCGCACCGGCTCTTTCGACGCCGGACCCTTCGCCTTGCATTTTCTCTGTCAACCACGGGATTAAATCTTCAAAATGTTCTTCACCTGCACCATCCAAAAGCGAGGCTAAAGCACGAGCAGATACCGAACGGACTTCCGGGTTTGGATCGATGAGAGACTTCTTCAATTCCGAGACTAACTCCGGGATGTACGGAACCATATCTTTCGGATCCGCGACCAAAGCGCATGTGTTTCCTGCAATCTTAGCTGCCTTTTTCTTCATATCCGCCTTGCGTTCTTTTAAACCTCTCGAAATTATTGGGATGATTAATGCTAGACTCGGCGCGTCAACAACGTTAACGAACGTTGTTTCCAAGAGAATATCTAAACATTTCTCTGTGTGCGTCGTCGGGTGCGCGATTGCCCCTAACAGGTATTTTGACAACGCTTGAATTTCCGGATTTTTAATCACGTCCCCGATCGACTTTAACGCAAGTGAAGCCGCATCGACAACTTTCGGGTGAGTGTCCACCAGAGCTTGGGAAAGTCTTGGCACAATTTGCGGTAAACAGCTACCCAATTGTTTCGGCGCGCAACTCGACATCGCGCCGAGAAGTTTCGCAGACCCGCTCTTCGTGCGCCATTGATCATCGCGTAAACCTTCCAATAACGCCGGTAAGACAAGCTTTACGCCTTGTGCGGATAAATTCTTCATAATTTTCTGGGACGCGCCTTCGCACGCGAGACGCACGGATTCTGTTTGATCGCCAAAAGAGACGAGTAACATTGGTAAAATGGTCACGACGTATGGTTCAAAGAGTCGACCGAGACGTTCAACGAGTAATTCGAAACACATCAAAGCTCCTTCTCTTGATTGTGCCGATTTCTTATCCTCGATTAATGATTTAATACTATCCATGATACCCATACCTTTTAATGATCCCATACCGATACCTTTCACTGCACCGGCGACGCCAAAGGCTGCGCCTCTCCTCACGGCGTACGATTCGCCTTGCGACAACTTCCCGAGTAATCCTTCAATCAACGCGCGTTTCTCTTCTTCAGTCGCGAGTTGTTTCATTAACGGTGGGAACGCGTCAGCGACTTTTCTTTGAACTGATTCAGACGGCGTTTCCAAAACCTCCAACAAACGTTCTAAAATTTGCTTGACCTTTGGATCACTCGAATCCAAATGCACTGCCAACGATGCCAGGAAGACAACCGCGCCGGATTTAGCGTAATCCTGAATCTCTTCGGATACCGTTCTATCGGGCGGTTTATCAAAATAACCTTCAAATACTTTAAGTAATGTTTCGGTGTTAGCTTCACCGTGAGCGGCGATGACCACTTTACCGGCATCGATGGACGCCTCGCGAACTTCGAGGGATTCGTCCGAGAGCGCCTTCAACAGCAACGTGGCAACCAAAGGAACGTCGTGTTTTTGCAACGCATTGGAAGAGGCGCCCAGAGCGGTAACAACACCAGCGCGGCCAGATGCATCGGTACAACTCGAGAAGAGCGCAAACAATTTTGCTAAAACAGAAGCAACGCCCGTTGGGAGTTGTTCGACAGCTGTCGCAAATGCTTTCACCGTCGCTTCTCGAACTGCGAAACACTCGTGCGAGAGAAACGGGAGTAAAACAGTCGGCGATTGGGTATCGCCTTCATCGGCAAAAGATACGCCCGCATTTGCATAAGCCGTCGATGCCATTTCAGCAAACGCTTCGTTTGAATCATGTTTAGCAATGAACAGTCGAACGGCGATGTCACGTAGTATTTCATCCGTCGTTTCAATATCTTCTACCGTAATCGCATGAATGTTTGACAAAGATGAAAGCGCTTCTAAACACGTTTTACGAGCTTCTGATGATTCATTCTCGCACCCATATACTAACGCCTGCACATCGTTTGCGTTGGTAGATGTTTTTGCAACTGACAGCAACGTATCCTGAGCAAGCAAAGTAAACTTGGGACTCACCGAATAGTTGATGGCTCTCGTCAAACACCGAACGGCGGCAGCTACCGATCGCATCGGTTTACAACTTTTCCTGGCGTAATCACCAAGCAACTCTAAGCACAACATTTTATGTTGCGATGAACAATCGATTCTTTCAATCGCTCTCGACAGAATCGGAAATAGTAGCGAGAGTAAATTTCTACTCTCAGAAATCCCATCCCCTAATTTGGTAAAGTTTTCCCTCAAAGCTTCCAGCGCTTCGGCGATGACGGCGACTTCAAATTCCACGTGATCCGCATCTTCATCAATCGGTTCTTTCGATAACGGATCGAGCATCGGTCGTTTCTCAAACCCATCTCGAGCTTCTGCGCATAATACCACCGCCCTGGCAAATTTAGCACGAAGATGCGAAGAGAAACGATCTTTACCCGCAAGCGCGACGATTCCTTTCGTACTCGCGACGATTTCAAAGAAACTCTCAAAGCAACTCACGCACACGCTATCGTGCAAAATCTTCGAGTTACAGAGTGGGAAAACAACATCGTACGCGACATTTGCAGCAACATCACCAAGTTTGTTCTTAGGATGGACCGGGATCTGCCCTTTGTAGCCTTGAAAGAGCAACGACCGATGATTCTTGTCGTACGCAAGAACTCCTTCAAAGACATTTGATATAATTTCTAAGCCGTCTTCAATAATTTTCGCGATTTTCGCCAGTCTTCCTCTCGTTTCGGTTTCTTCTTTCATCTGCGCACGTCTCTGAATCTCTCGTGGGTCATTCTTTTGGCCACCTCCTGGTTTGCTCTTCCCTGCAGTCGCAGCGCCAGCTTGCGAAGGCCGCAACGCTTTTTTTGTGCGAAGAGAAGTTCCCGCCGACGAGGCCGGCGCGCTGCTACTTGGCGCCGATGTACTATTCGGAGAATCTTTCGGATCGGTTGAGAGTCTTCCAATTGGCGTTTTGAAAACTTTCACGTCGTTCTCTGTGATTTCAGTTTCGTTGCGTCGACAGGCGTCCGAAAACGCAGAAATGGGGTCGAGCAAATAGCCTTCCAGAATGACATCTAATGCAACGTTGGAAGATATCGCTGATACTGCTCGAACGGCTTTTCGATTACTTTGAACATTCTTCCCGTTTTGAAGTTCCTCAACGATGTGTTTTGCACACTCGCTAGCGATGCGATTCAAATCAATATCATTCGGGCTCCTTTCTCGACAGAATCGCGAAAAGATGAGCGTCCAACAATCGCTTCCCGTTCTCGATTGTACCAGCTCGTGGTGCGAGAGCGTTATTAAAATCCCCGCAAACGCACAAAAAGTATCGTCGTCGATGGATGCGTATTGTTTAATTGTACCGTCGTCGAAGTATACTCTGTTAAATATGGAAGACTCGATGGCGGCGCCGCAGTATCGACTGGGAAAAGGCGCGACAAAACTCGTCAATCCGCTCTTGGTAGCTTCTGCGTTTAGTTCTTCACCTAAGATTGGAAACACGTGTTCTTCTTCCGCTGTTTTTACCCACCCTAAAAGTGATTCCATGACATCTCGAGAAGACGCCTTATTCTTACATCGCATCATTTCAATTGCATCTCGAGCTGATTTTCGCGTTGCAGAGTCTGGATGCAATGCCAGCAAGGTCGTGGCGTTGAGAAGTACTTTCTTCTTGTCGAGGATTTTGTCCATATTGAATATTAACTCTAACGATTTTGCGTAATATGCCGCGCAATCGTCTGGAAGTTTCGAAATTGCCGCAGCCGCTGCATACGCCTCCAGGCACTCCGGTTTCCATACATCTGAGGAAGCATTATAAGCACTTTCATCTTCTGATGCCGCCGCGGAGACTATATATAACGCAACCACACCATCTGGTCGCGATATTGTTTTCTGCGCGCCGAGTTTAACGATTTCAATCAACGCCTTCACGCTTTTTGCCCCGAGCGCTTTCTTGAAATCGGGCCTCGCGGCAATCGCGGAAGAAAGAGCTCGAAGCGTCGCCGGTCGATCTTTAGCATCCGAACACGACGTGAAAATCGCATCTCTCGCGTTTTCACTGAACGAAGAGCACTTTTGAAGGCAGTGCGAAAGCGCGTCGAGCAACGAAAATTTTGCTTCGACTTGCTTCTCGCTCTTCAATCGCGCCGCTAAACCTTCAATCGTTTCAACGGCAATTTTGCCATCTTCTTCATTCTCTACAGCTGCGACAACTAGCGATTGCGCGACGACGGAAATAGTGTCACAGATCCCAACTCTAGCTGCCCATGCGCTCGGTGCATTCGCCGTGACTTCTTCTACAAGCGGTTCGAGAAAAATTTCTTTCGCCATCGCCGCGGACAACAGCTTTGCAAAGGATTTTACGACAGCCTTGGCCGCGATGCGTCTCGATTCGTCCGCATGCTTCACCAGAGGCAGGACTACTTCCGCAAACGCTTGCGCGGATTCTTTCGTAATGCTCTCTCTCGGCACGTGACGAATCATTCTCGATACGACTTCCAACGTAGATTCAATTGGGTTTCTTCTTAAGGCCTTGACCAGTTTCGCTCGCACGACAGTCTCGAAATCTTCCGCCGTGCAATCCTTCAAAAGCGGCTTACTCGCGCGCGCCGCGAGCACAACGTCTGCACCACTTCCACTGGCGACAGCAAAATCACATAACTTCTCCAAATGCCCTCTTCGAATTTCGCTCGCGTCTACGCCTTTCCTCCTCTTCAAAGCCTCGTACAACACCCCTCGCAAATCCGGCGGCATATCCTTCAACTCATTCACTCTCAACCCAACTTCGCCTTTTCTTAGAGTCAAAGACACAATTCCAGGCACGTGATGGTACTTGTTTGACACCAGACATGCCTTCACTACGTTCCCTAACGCCAATACGACGCTTTCAAATTCCTCGCTTGCATCATTTCCCGCCGCGTCCAACCGACGACACACGTGCTCCAAACACGCGCAACACCATCGACTAAACGTTTCGCACTCCTCTTCGTCCGCACGCGTGGCTACTTTTTCCGAAAATTTCTTCAATAAAACTATGAATACTTTCTCAAACTCGCCGCCGCTTCCGCTACTCTCGCCGCCCGCGGACTCGCCCACTCGCAGCGCTTTAGATATCGTTTTAGCAACCAATTTTCGACTGGTTTTTGTCGTCTTGAACTTTAACGTTTGAAAGATAGATTTGACGAGAAGCGCTGCGGATTCTTTCGAGGAGATATCTGTCGCGAAAGATTTGGAGTTTTTACGTGTACACGCGTAAAGAGAAAGGGAGAAGGTGAGTTCTTAGCGGCAAACGCGCGCGAGTTCTCGCCCTCGCTGTGATTTTAACCGACGGCGGCGAGAGAACGAAGAGAAAAAAAGATATAATCAATCGCGCACCTTCTCCGTGCAAACCGTCGCATACGTCGGACCAAACGACGCTGGAATCTTTACACTTCTCCGCGAGCACGTGCGCGCGAGCGAGTAAAGCGTCCATTTTTTGTTCTGTTTGTGCGTTCGCGTGCAAAAGTGCGCGCGATGTGATGTGTGCTCCTTCCGATGGAAAAAGTGATGAAGTTTTGTGGTTTGAGAGGAAAAAGAGAGAGCAGCGAGGCGTGCTTTTTTCTACCTCTCTCTGATGAGAGTTATACCTACTAGTGCTACTCAAACTATTACTATTGGACCATCCAACTCATTCGATTTTGATGAGTGTTTCCACTATTTTCGTTTTTGGCTATGTTGTTCTTATCCTCGGCTTCTGCTTCCACGACAACGACGACTTCTATCTCGTCCTCGTCTTTGTCCATGCGAGCGTACTCGCCTTCGGGTAACTCCACGATTAAAGGTTGTTCATCCTCGGTTTCCGCGTCGTGGTCGACGATAAGCGTTGGATGTGCATTGTGCAGTTCACGTGGTGTTCGCTTTTTAAATATTTTCAGATGCAACACTCGTTTGGCGGTGGTTTCGAAACGCGCGAGCCATCCAAACGTGGCGTCGTCGACGTCGCGAGGGAAGGATGGAGAGGAGGCAACGACGCGATAACTTTTCGAGATGGCGTCGCGAAGGATATCGGAGAGTTGTTTCTCGTCGCGCGAGTTCGATGGTGCCAGTTCGGAGACGACCTCGTCCAACGTGCCTTCGTTCGTCGCGTCGTCGTTGAATTGCGCCTCCAAGGAATCGAGGAATCCCACGAAGAAGGAGGAAAATTCTTTCTCTTCGCCTTTTTGGTCGATGCGCGCATCTTTCATCGCAGATTGCTCGCTACCAGTCTTCCTCTCCACCTCTTCCTTCATATACTCTACCATAACGTTCGCGATAATCACTGTCAACTCCTTCCACTGCTCTAAACCCTTCCCACACCCGAACGTGAAAAAGAGTACGTACGCCAACTGTTGTTCGGCTAACATCGCCTCTCGGTTTCCGCCAAACATATTCAGTGCTCTCTCGAATCTGAACCTACAATCCACGTGAATTTTCGTCAACATCTCCGCGCTCGCATCTTCAGGTACCCGCGTTGTCGCTTTAAACGTGAACTTCGCCGTTCTCCTATCCTCCTCTTCTTCTTCCTTCGCTCCTTCCTCTTCGACGACGTCTCTCGCCAAGCGTTTCTTCCTCCCGTACGCATCCAAACACCGCCCGACGCCGCCTGGAACGAACATCACGCCAGGTTCTACTTCGCATCGTTTCAAACATTCTAAATCTATGAGGCTCACTAAACTTCTCCACCGTAAATCTTCTCGCGAATCTTCCTCGTAGGCGCCCAGTTCCGCGTCGAAATCACCTCGTTTCACCCCTAAAATCAATCTCTCTTTTTGTTCCTTTTCCTTTTCCTTTTCCTCCTTCTCCTCCTTTGCAGTTAAATGTTGGTCACCATTTCGCCGCTCAGATGAAGAAGAATAAAACCGCTCGTTCCTCGCGTCCCACGTCCGAATTTCCACCTCACCTTCCTCTTCCGCGTATAAAAACTCCCCAACTCGCGAACCAGTTCCTCCTCCTCCTTCCGTCGTCGTCCCGACGAACGCGAAATGTAACCGCCTCCTCGGGAGCATTTTCGCGCCTTTCCATCTCCCCCCGTCGCACACGCGATGCGCGAATAAGTTTATCCCGAATTCAATCATCGCGCGATTGATTTTCTCGGGTAAATCGACGCAGAGTAACGTCAACCCGGTCGCGTTTTTCACCCGGGCCAGGTCTTGGTCCATTTTTTGCGTGAATGTGTATTCCTCAAAGAAAGCGCGTTGGGTGTGAGGATGAAACGACATTAATCCGCTTTTTTTCTCCATTATATCTAATAACTACATTACCATCGCGCGAGCGGCGAAGGAGACTACTACCACGCAAAGGAGACTCTTCGTACGCCTCTCTCTCTGTCTCTCTCTCTCTCTTGAAAATGAGCGGCAGCAGCGGCATCATCCATCGTCGCGGATTTTCCTCCTCTTTCAGAAACACCGTCGTCGTCAGGAGGAAGAAAAAGACGCTCGGGAAGAAATCGACGTCGACGGTGCGCGCGTTCGGAGGAGGAGGAGGAAGAGTAGGAACGGAGAAGAGCACTACCGACAGACCAATGTCCGAGGTTTTAGAAAAACAGTACCAGAAGTTGAAAGAAATCCAAGAGAACGCGGGGACAACCCCGATGGAAAACGAGAACAACGAGAACAACAACACCGCGTGGGACGTCGTCGACGTCGGGAACCGTTTTCTCGAGGATGCAAAAACGCGAATTTCGGAAATTCACGTGCCTACTTTTTTGCCTTCTTCCGCGAACTTTGACGCGTCCCCGAACGAATTCGTGGAAAGCGCGAAACGGTGGGAAGTAGAGCAGAGCGCGAAGATATGGGACGCGGTGGATACTTTGATCGAGCTCGGGAAACGCGCTTTGTTTGGAGGAGAGAAGATAGAGTTTAGTTATGCGACGGAGAAAGCGACGAGCGCGGTGAACGCGTTGGCGGAAGTCGCCAGGGCGAACGTGCCAGCCGGGACGGATTTGACCAAGCTGGACGAGGCGTTGAAAGCAGTGACCTCGTCAACGTCTGAGTATGCTTTATACGCCGCGATGATTGCTTTCTTCGGCGTCGTTTTAGTCGTGCTGAGTAACTCTGCCGATCCGAATAAAGGCATGGACGAGTGGGCGGCGTTGGCGGCGAAGGAAGGCGAAGAGGAGCCGGAGGCGTTGCAAACGTACGATCCGAAAGTCATTCGGGAGTACTTTTCGAAACGACCGGTGGTCTTATTAAAAAGAGCGGTGAAGTCCTTGGCGCTTTTGGGTAAATTTTCCGTCGGTTTGTGGATGGATAAGAAGATTTACGGGGAAGAGCCGAAGGAGGAGGTGAAGAATCGAGTGGATGCGAAACGGGCGGCGCAGTTGAAAGACGTTTTAATTTCACTTGGGCCGACGTACGTGAAATTGGGACAAGTGCTCTCCTCGAGACAGGATTTGATTCCAAAAGCGTACGTGAAAGAGTTGAGAGAGCTGCAAGATAACGTGCCGCCGTTTGATGACGAGCTCGCGAGACGAATCATCGAAAAAGAGTTAGGCTCCAACTCGGCGGACAAGACGAGAGTGGTTTTAAATCAAGGAAAACCAATCGCGAGCGCGAGTTTAGGCCAAGTATATAGAGCAAATTTAAAGACCGAAGGTGGCGAAAATATCGACGTGGCGGTTAAAGTCCAACGACCGGGCGCGTTAGTCGCCATCTCTTTAGATATTGGGATCATTCGATCGTTCGCGGAGCCGTGGAGGAAATTCAAAGGCTTGAACTCGGATTTAGAAGGCATCATCGACGAGTGGGGAAAAAGGTTCATCGCCGAACTCGATTACTTAGCCGAAGCGAGAAACGGGCAGTTGTTCCGCGAAGCGATGGAATCGAGACAGGATTTAGCGAACGTGGTCACCGCGGCGCCGGTGTATACATCAGCGACGACTCGAAAAGTGTTGACGACGGGGTGGATCAACGGTGCTCGATTGGACGAGTCGAAAGAAGGTGACATTCCGAAATTATGTGCGGTAGCGTTGACAGCGTATTTATCAATGTTGCTGGATTTAGGTTTCTTACACGCGGATCCGCACCCGGGAAATTTGTTCAGACAGAACGACGGGAAGTTGGTCATTTTAGATTGGGGGTTGGTCACTCCGGTATCGAAAGAGTTATCTGCGTCGATTTTACAGTTCATCTCGCACTTAGTCTCGGAAGATTTCGAAGAGGTACCTTCGGATCTCGACCGGTTAGGATTTATTCCCAGCGGTAAACGAGAAGCCATGGAAGACGCCGGCGTAGCTAGAGCGATCGGTTTGCTCTTTTCCGCGTTGGCCAGAGGTGGCGGCGCGAGCGGTTTCCGGTCCGAACTCGGTTTACCGGACGAAGAGAAATTGAAAGAGGTTCGAAAAGAGTTACGAGGTATCAAGGATCCGAAGAAGCGACGGGACGCGTTCATTGAAATCTCTGGCGGCGCGGATTCAAAAGTTGCGAAACTTACGAAAGATTTAGAAGGCGTCCAGGAAAAGTACGGCAACATTTTCCAAATTCCGAGTTATTTTGGGTACATTTTGCGTTCGTTTTCCGTGCTCGAAGGCATCGGGTTAGCCTCGGACCCAGATTATTCCATCGCGAACGAGTGCTACCCGTACGTCGCGCGAAGATTATTAACGGATAATTCGCCAACGTCTCGTCGAGCTCTTGAACAGATGTTATATGGTAAAGATGGTGCCAAGAGTGGTCGATTGAGCGTGAAACGAGTCAAACAACTTTCGAATGCGTTCAGATCCTACTCTTCGATAACGGATAACGAAAAGATTGGCGAAACGGAGGTAGTCACGAAAGAGGCGGCAGAAAAGAAAGAAGATGGTGAACGCACTGCTACTGTTTCTGCGCTTCCGAAGGGCGCGAAGCAAATTTTGGAGCTCGCGCTTTCGCCCGAAGGTGGTCCGGCGCAAGACATCGCGCTTCGCGAGTTTGGTCGCTTTCTCATCGCCTCTGCGGCAGGCTCTGTGTCCTCCGTATTCTCCGCGCCTTTACGAGCGCTCGAAGAAGTCGAGAAATCCGTGCCAAAAGAAATCATGACACCGTTAGCACCGGCGCATTTGGCATTGAAATCGCTTTCCGATGTCTCTCGAGTGAGTAGCAAAGATGCAGAGACGTTGGAAATCGCTCGAGAGTTGACATCTTTGATCGCCGAACAAAATTCTTCCTCCGCGACGACGACGACAACGACGACGACGAAACCGGCAAATTCCGAACAAAAGAAAGACGACAGCTCGTCTCAGCTGCAATTCCCACCCGTCTCCCTCTCGCCACCGTCTGAAAACGATGTAAAAATTGCCATGGAACTTCTCGAAATGGCGCCGAGACTCGCGCCGGGCGCCTCCGCCCTGGCGCTTCGCTTCGCCTCCGCCTTGAGCACCGAAGTCGCCGAGCGAATCGGTGAAACCTCCTCTTCCTCCAGGAAAAAGTAGGAAATAGAGAACGTAGGAGAACGTAACTTTGTAAATAGCACACTACGCTTAAATATATATCCGCGAATGATTACTATGTTTTCGCAGACAGATTTGTACATATGCGCTTCCGCTTTTCTACTTCTTTCCTTTGCATAAGTTGTTGCTTTGTGCTTTGTTTGTTTTCTGACTGACGATTTGAGCTCAAAACGAAAACGATTTCGTCCTCACAAAAAAAAAGAAACAAAATGGCGAATAAAAGCGACGAGTTAGCGACGAAAGAGATGCCGTTCAGGTGCTACGTGGGGTACGATTCCCACGAGGACATCACGTTCGAGGTGAGTTTGAGAGTTTTCGTTTCGTGTTCGGTTTCGTTTTTTGCTTCTCTCGGAGGAGGAGGAGGAGGAGGAGGAGGAGGAGTCGCGCGAAGCGTCGTCATCCCACCAATCGGTTGCCTCTCTCGAAAATGATCTCTCTCGCTCTCTTTGTAATCATCTTTTAACAACGCGCGCACTTGACTGACTTTTTCCCTCTTCTTCTTTTACTTTGAACACTACTCTCGTCGCACTCTGATGTGTGTCTCAAAAGGTGGCGAAATATTCCATGGAAAAGCACTCCTCGGTGCCCATCCAAGTCATTCCTCTCAAGAGAGAAGAGATGCGCAAGCAAGGCATTTACACGAGAACCCAAGATCCGAAGCAATCCACCGAGTTTACGTATTGCCGCTTTTTCGTGCCGTATTTGCAAAACTACAAAGGATGGGCGATGTTTGTGGACGACGATTTCTTGTGGTTGGGGGATATTAAGGAGTTGATCGATCAAATCGACGACAAGTACGCCATCATGTGCGTGCAACACGATTACAAACCGACGGTGGATGTGAAATTAGCCGGTAAAGCGCAAGAGGCGTACCCGAGGAAGAACTGGTCGTCGATGGTTTTGTACAACTGTGGACACCCGGCGAACCAAGGAGTGAATTTGAGCATGATCAACTCCCAACCGGGCTCGTTCTTGCACAGATTTTCGTGGATTACGGACGACTCGTTGATTGGTAAAATTGATTACGAGTGGAATTTCTTGGTCGAGTGGTACAAGCCGTACGAGGGGGAGAGAAAGCCAAAGGCGATTCATTACACGGAAGGCGGACCGTGGTTCCCGGATTACAGAGAGACGGATTACGCGAAGGAGTGGTTCGATCACATGAAGGAGTACGAGGCGACGTTGCCGAAGCCGAGGTTGCTGTGCCCGTTTGAGAGGTTTACGTGTAAAGGAACGAAGTTTCTTGAAGGATATGCGAACTCCGACGATCCATGGACTTGGGTCGACCACGAATAAACTTACTAGACGAGAGCAAATTGATACTACCACCGCCACCACCACAACAACAACAGCAACAACAATAACAATAACAAGGATTACGACAACTTATACTACTACCCATTAAACTAGAACAAGAGAGAGAGAAAGAAAGAGATACATCAAAATGATGAGATACAAAAGAAAGACACACATATTTTTCCTTTCAATAAGTCTAAAGCTTCTAAATTTTCTCTACTATTTATTCCTTAGTCGTCCTCTTCGTCGTCATCGTCCATGGAATCATCATCGCTATCTTCTTCATCGTCGTCGTCCGAATCGTCTTCGACGATGTGATCCAATCGATGCATGACCACCCCATTTTTCGCACCGGCGTCTCTTCCCCACCTCCCGAGTCTCGGCTCTTGCCCGACGCCGGCTAACAAAAACTTCCCAGACGAAGCAATGGCTAATCCATTCACGAAGCCTCTTTGTGGCAAAGAGTGTTTCGGTTCCAACGCGGTATCTTTCGCCCCTGGCGTTGCTTTCCACAAACGAATCGTACCATCGCCGGCACCTGTCGCACACAAGTTTGTCCCTCTGCCCACCGCGGCGGAGACCACCGAACTCGCTAAATATCCACACCCGCCTCTATTTCTATCCTCCACGGAGAGGTTCAAAAATTCTTGCGTGGCCATTCGATCGGCTAAAACAATTTCTCCGTCCTCTTCTTCCCAGTTTTTCGGTAACCCGATGGGTTCGTCGTATCCGTGCACGTTTGAAAAAGTCGACAGCGGCTTCTTCTTACTCGCGCTCCACAATGATACGGCGCCATCTCTGGCGCCAGTAATCCAGTGGTCATGCGACACCGAGGCCACGCACTCCATGGCGTAATCTGTCCTCTTCTCGTCATTTATGGACGGTCTGAACACCAACTGCGAATCTTCGGCTACTTTCCACGCTCGCAACGTTCGATCCGAACTGACCGTCGCGCATCGCTCTCTCTTGTGCGCGTCGATCCCGTTCAACTCGCTTTGATGTCCAAACAACGTATCCACGTACGCCATATCGTCCACGGACCAGATTTTCACCGTTCTATCTTCCGAACACGAAAACATTTGCCCTGTACCGTGCCTAAACGTCAAACCAGTCACCGCGCCTCGATGGCCGGCGAACGTCGTGACGAACTTTTTCATCCTAGTATCAAACACGTGAATTCGTTTATCGTTACCACCTACCGCGACGATATTCTTCTCGCTCGCACATGCTACGGTTAACAAAATCCCAGCGCCACTTCTCGGCGGCGCCATCGGTCCACCCCCACCTTTCGTCCGCATCTCTTCCTGCGTAACCACCGGACATCTCGGATACTTGGTCCGCTTCCCGGTTTCCACGTCCCACTCCACAATCGCCCCGTCTTTACTCACGCTATACGCCGTTCGGTCGTCGGAACTCAAACATACCCCAGTCACGCTTTGTTTGTGCGCTTTTCTAGAAAAGTACGTCCCCAATACCGGCGTTTTCGTCGGTTTCACACCGTCGGCGATTTCCCGAAAGTGTCTCCCCGCCGCTTCCGCCGCCTCGTTGGCGAGTTTATTCGCCAACCGGTCGTGGCTGTCTAAATCTCTCCGCTTCTTTCTCACGGACGGATCCACGTCCTCGTCCTCGTTTACATCCGACTCCTCGTCGTCGCCTTCTAACGCCGCTTCTCTCCGTAACTTCTCTAAATACAAGCGCGCTAAACGCGTTCGTTTTTCCTCCGCCGTCTCTCTCTTTTCAGGAGGATGGTTCTCCTCGTGCGCCAATTGCTCAGCCTCGTCCTCTCTTTTTCTCTTCTCTTTCTTGGTGAGCACGTCGTCCTCGCTCTCGTAAAAGAGATCCTTGGCGTCCCCGTCCCCGTCGTCGTCGTTATCTCTCACGTGATCCGGCGGTAGCTTCCCGTCGTCGAAGTAATCTAAATCTCGCTCGTCGAGGCGGCGGTCGCTTTTTCTCTTCTTTCCCTTGGACGACATTCTCTCCTATCCGAACGATACGCGTCACAACGCGAGAGAGAGAAACAAAGAGAGAGAGAGAGAGAGCGCACCGGATAATTCCTCCTCCTCCTTCCCCAAACGACGAAAGAAAAGACTCTCTCTCTCTCTCTCCGTCTCTCTCTCGTTCTCTAATGTGACTAAGAAAGAAAGAAAGAGAGCAGAGAAAAAGTGGAGAGAAAAAGTGTGAAAAAGTCAGAAGACGAGAAGACGAAGACTTTTCGGACTGCTCTCTCGAAATATGTATAAAAAACGATCGGCCATTTTTCTCTCGCGTCAAACTCTCCTCACGCGAGTAGCATCAAAAACTTTTTCCTGCGCAGTCTCTCTCCTTTAATCAGACAGACAGACACGCAGAGAGGGAGAGAGAGAGATTCTTGACGTCTGCTCGATATATACACAAGAGAGAGTATTATTTTTTTACGCATCATCGGGGGCTCGGGGTCGTTTTTCCAAAGAGAGACTTGTAGTAAATAACCAATCGCGGAAATATACACTGACGGGTATAATACGAAAAAAAATGAACGCGCGCTTAGGTTTAGAGGAATACCCAACCTACGACTCGATGATTGAGACGTTGTTGAAGCACCAGTTCTTGCCGGAAGCGGACGTGTTGCGCTTGTGCGATCGCGCGCGAGCGTTAATCAGCGAAGAATCGAACGTCACGAACGTTCGCTCGCCGGTGACTGTTGTCGGGGATATTCACGGGCAGTTTCACGATATGATGGAGATGTTTAAGATGGGTGGGTACGCGCCGGATACGAATTACTTGTTTTTGGGCGATTACGTCGATCGTGGGTATTATTCGGTGGAAACGGTCACGTTAGTGGTGGCGTTGAAAGTCCGATTTCCCGATCGGGTGACCATAATCAGAGGAAACCACGAGAGTCGACAGATTACGCAAGTGTATGGATTTTACGACGAGTGCATGAGAAAATACGGCCACGCGGGGATTTGGAAAGCGTTTACGGATTTGTTTGATTTCATGCCGTTATCCGCGTGCATCGAGAATCAGATTTTCTGCCCGCACGGCGGGTTAAGTCCGAGCATCGATACGCTCGACCAGGTGAGAAAGATTGATCGATTCGCGGAGGTTCCGCACGAAGGACCGGTGTGTGATTTAGTGTGGTCGGACCCTGACGATAGAACTGGGTGGGGGATGAGCCCGAGAGGGGCGGGGTATACTTTTGGGCAAGATATTACCGAGCAGTTTAATCACAACAACGGGTTGACGTTAATCGCGCGCGCGCATCAGTTGGTCATGGAAGGGTTTTTATGGCATCACGACAAGGCGTTGGTGACGATATTTAGCGCGCCGAATTATTGCTATCGATGCGGAAATCAAGCGGCGATTATGGAGGTAAGCGAGACGATGGAGACGAATTTCTTACAGTTTGATCCGGCGCCGAGAAGAGGCGAGGAGCAACAAGCGCAAAAGCGATGTCCGGATTACTTTCTCTAAAAAAAAGAATGAGAAGTCACGAGAGAGAGAGAAAGAGAGAGAATGCAGCAGCAGAAGCAGCAGAAGCAGAAGCAGCGCGATTTATAATACATCTCGTGCGCATCGCTTATTCGCTTATATATAGTAGTTCCTATTAAGTAGATAAAAACGTAGCACAAAAGAGTTGAAAAGAAATCGTAAAAAGATAAAAACGTCAGACTTTTCTCTCGCGCTGCTCTCTTTCCCGCTCTTTAAAGAAGAATGACGGTCGATTTCCTCGCGCGAAAGCAATCGAAAAAGAACGCCAAACGTCTCGCCTCTCTGAACAAGAAAGGCGAAAACGAGCGCAGAAACCGCGCGAAGCGAGGGAGAAACCGAAACACCGTCGGCATGTGCAATTTCGCGCCTCCGTTGCCGCCGGCGTTGGCGGAGGAGGACGAACAGAACGAGGCGGAGAAAAAAATGAAGAAGAGGAAGATGGAGAGGGAAAGGTTGGCGAGGAAAGCGATGAGGAAGAAAGTGAAGATGGAGATGGAGAAGAACGTGATGGGAGAAAGAGGAGGAAAAGGAGAGGAAACGGGTGGCGGCTCGGACGATGAAGAATCAGAGAAGTCGGAAAGCGAAGAGGAGGAAGATAAAGAACAAAATCAAAACAATAACGTCCCGGAGTATTTCATCGACGCGATGAAAACAATCGGTCATCGACGGATAGCGCCGATACAGAAATCGTCCTGGGCGGCTTTGTGTAGTAACTCGTCGGATTGTTTATCCGTGGCGCCGCCGGGGAGCGGGAAGACGTTGGCGTTTTTGTTGCCGGCGTTCGACGTGGTGATTAAGAGGGTGGCGGAGTTTATGAGTAGTACGAACGGTAAGAAAAACGGCAGTAACAACGCTATCAGTAGGAAGAATGTGATCGATGGTCTCATCGTCGCGCCGACGAGAGAATTGGCGCAGCAGATTGCGAGCGTCGGGAATAAGTTGAAACGAGCGGCACCGGTGAAATTAGTATGCGTGGTTGGCGGGACGAATCAGCAAGAGCAAGAGGAGAGCTTGTTAGCGCCGACAAAGTTAGGGGTTTTAGTGGTTGGAACGCCGGGGAGATTGTGTGCGACGGTATGTTTTAACGCCGGTGGGACCAAGAAAAGCGACGACGGGTCGGGGAAATCCGTAGTCGTTCCGGCGAGCGAGAATCGATTAGGCGATTGTAAGATTTTCATTTTAGACGAAGCCGATAGAATGTTAGCGCTTGGTTTTGAACCTCAGTTGGAGCAACTGTACGAGAATCTACCGAAAGAAAGACAAACGGCTTTATTTTCGGCGACCTTTCCGGCGAAAGTGAAACAGATTGCCAGAAAGTGGTTGAAGAAAGACTACGAGAAGGTGACTTTGAGTGCAAACGCGGTCGACATATCGGCGCAAAACGCCGAGAAAGGGAAGGAAGAACTCGTACAACGCGCCTCGAAAGTTATTCAAACCGTTCACGTGTGCGCTGAGCACAAGAAATCGCGAAAGTTGATGAAATATGTCGATAACTTACGGAAAGAGGACGGTCGCGCTCGGTCGCGCGTGCTCGTGTTTACCAATCGCATCAAAACGGTAAAGTTTGTGAAAGATTTGTTGGTCAAACACGGCGAAAAAGTGTCCACGTTACACGGTGAAATGCGTCAAGATAAGAGAGAGTTGGCCTTGAAAGATTTCAAGGCTGGAAAAACGCCAATCTTAGTCGCTACGGACGTCGCCGGTCGAGGCTTGGACGTCGCCGGTTTAGAGTGCGTGGTCAATTGGGATTTCCCGGGAAGCATCGAGCAGTATCAACACAGAATCGGCCGAGCTGGAAGAAACGAGAAAGTTGGGAGCGCTCTGAGTTTTTTCACGAGGAAGTTTGCCCCTTTGGCAAAAGATTTAATCGAATTGTTAGCCAACGCGAAACAGTTTGTCGATCCGAATTTGAAGATTTTAGCGAAAGCTGCCGAGGCGTTGCCGGAATTAGAAAACAAGTTTCGAGACAAATTTGGTAACGGCGACGAACCAATCGATGAGCGCGGTGAAGACGGCGACGACGACGACGACGATGAAAAACAAGGAGGAGGAGATGTCGAAGAAGAAAAAGAAAAAGAAAAGAATGGAAAGAAATCGAATATGAAGAAAAAGAAAAGAGAAGAAAAAGATGAAGATGGAGGCGCCGACGAGTTTACCGTGCCAAAAGATAAACCGTCCATTGGCGACGGCACTAAAAGGAAGACCCAACCGAGTTGGTGGGAAGCTGATGGTTCACATGGAAGTACATCGGCGCACCTGTTCGGAAAGAAGAAGCGAGAAGAGATGAAAAATCCTGCCATGCGAAACACGTTGCGATGCGGACCCAACGAACAAGAGATAAAAGTCAACGCTGCCATGTCGTCCAAGCGCAAACAAAATCATCAAAAGAAACGAAAGTAGTAGACGAATTCCACCTATATAATATATTTGTAGTATACACTAAAGTATCTAGATCTTTGCGCGCTTAAAAGTATCATTATTAAGATGATCTTTCTCCGTCAAGCGCTCCGTTGCTTCGTCGCTTCCGCGTGGTCTCCGCTGATCTCCTCTGCGGTCTGCTTTATCGGTTTCTCCCAGCTATTCGGCACCGCGCACGCGAACGCCGGCGCGTTATCCTTAAACTGTGATTCGTAAAACGCATCCACCACGCTCGCTACTTCCGCTCCAATCATCCCGCTCATGATCACAATCTTCGTCTGCACCCCGGCGACTGAAAACACTTTTTCGTCCTCCTCCCGTTGTGTCACCCCCATGCACTCTCGCAAACTCATAGTTTCGTACATCTCTTTCGTGCACGTGATCAAATCGATGAAATCCGCGCCCATATCGTTCAGCATTTCTCGAACAGTTGTTCTTTCGGTCGGGGTAAACCCTATTAAAAGAATCGCGTCCGGACCGAACCGGCCGTTTGCGGTTTCGCCCGGGGCGTTTTGCGATTCGTAATCGATTGGAACGAACTTTTCGTCTGATGATGATGATGATTCAACCGCCGATAAAGGTCTTCTCCTCCCGTCGTTCGCGCCGACGAAACTTCCAATATTGTTAACAACAGCTCGTCGTCGCGTTTTAGCCTTTGAACAACGTAACGACGTCGACGACGTCGAGGCGACCGCGCTCGAGCGACTGCTCAACATCATCAAGTGCTTTTGGAGTGATGCATTTCGCCACAAAACACTTCGCGATAAAATAACAACACGAATGGGGGCAATCATCACGAAGCGACGAAAACGCCTCCTCGTTCTCGTCGGCGCGATTTTTGGTCTCTATTACTACACCAGCGAGAATTTTGAGAGGAGGAATGCTGCTGCTCCTGTTCACCACCAACAGCACGGTCGAGGAGGGGAAAATCATCATCAGCTTCGAGGAGGAAACTTCGCGCACTTCTTCGGCCGTTCGAACTCGAACCTTTCGTTTCGAGAGAAACAATTGACGCACTTACTCGGCGTGGAAAACGAGTGGCAACCTGGATTTTCGTTCGTGGGTACGGGAAACGCGGAAGAGCGCGGTCGGTTTTTGAATATGAGCAAAGACGATGGGGACGGAACGTACGATGGAATAGGAATAGGATTAGGAGGAGAAACCAACGCGGGGGCGCACAATCCGGCGCACGAGAATTCAGATAAAACGTTCGGGGTGAAATCTATCGGCGTGTTCCACGTGTTTCGGAAACCTCCCTGGGGTGGTGGGAATCAATTTTTAATGGCGTTGGTGAAGGAGTTTCGGAGGAGGAAGATTAAAGTCGTGGAGAACGCCATCGTGCCGGGGGTGAAAATTTACATGGCCAACGCGGTGACGTTTAAAGTGGACCCGTTTCGAGAGGCGTTTTTGAAGAGCGGGAAGAAGTTAAAGTTGGTGCACAGATTAGATGGGCCGTATTATTCCGCGAGGTATAACAAAGATCCAAGGAAGGAGGCGAATTTGCCGTATCGAGCGAGAGAGGACGATCGAGTGTATTGGATTAACAACGAGTTCGCCTGCGCGTCTATTTTTCAGAGTAAATGGTCGTACGATATGAATAAGATGTTAGGGTACGATCCGAAAGGGTATTTACAAATCGTAAATAACGCGGTGGACGATACGATTTTCCACAATCGAGGAAGACAGCCGTTTTCGAGATTACGCAAGACGAAAATTATGGCCAGCTCGTGGTCCAGCGGCGAACGAAAAGGATTTAAAACGTTTAAATGGTTGGACGATAACTTGGACTTTACCAAGTACGAGTTTTTCTTCAGCGGGAACGTTCCAGACGGGATGGTGTTTAAGAACATCAAAACCTTACCGCCGGTGACGAGCGAAAAACTCGCGCCGATGTTGAGAGAACACGACATCTTTCTCGCGGCTTCGTATTTAGAGCCGTGTTCCAACGCGCTCGTGGAAGCGTTAGCGAGCGGTATGCCGACAGTTTACCAATCCGGAAGTGGTCACGCGGAGTTAGTCAAAGCCGGAGGACGAAGTTACCGAAGACCAGAGGAAATCCCGGCGATGTTAGACGAAGTCGTTTTGAGATTCGAGGAGTACCAAAACAACATTCGCGTCACGACGGTGAGCGAAGCCGCCGACGGATACTTACAAGTCTACGCCGCCTGTTTGTCGTGAATGAATTAAAGAGAGAAAGTCAGATAGAGAGAGATTTAATAATAATATGCCGTAGTATAATAAGGAGAGTTGTTTATAGAAGAGAACGTTTTAAAAGTCACCGCGTAGAACGAGAGCACTTTTTCTTTCTTCTTTTCTTTCGGGTTTTTGGACTCAAAAGCACCCCAAAAAAGAAAAAAGACCAAGACCAAGAAAAAGACGGGCCAGAAGAGTCGGCATTAAAATAGTCTTAGACATCACTTAAAACAAAAATGGCATTCGCGTTGCGATCCTCCGCGTTAGTCGGGACGAGTGTTCCGACCGCGTCGACGAACAGCAGAGGTGCGCATATAATTCGCATCGCGCGAGCGTCGTCTCGTTTACGATTTTTTTTTCTTCTTCTTTCAGCGCGCGATTTTCTCCTTTGAGCGCGAAAATTTAGTTTCGCGCAAAAACGCGGGCGACGACGACGCGTGCGTTCGGTTCACGCGAGAGGCGAGCGCGCGCGCGACGGTTTTGGACGACACAGTGCGCGTTGATTATGTTTTTCTCGAAACGTCGAGGGTGCGCGGGTCGCATCGGTCCAATATTTCCGCGCGTGGAGGGGTGAACGCCGAAGAAAATCGAGGGTGACGGCCCCCAAAACCTGAAGCAGCAGGGGGCAGCTTTATCCAAAAAGCAAAGAGATTTTCATCGATCCTTTTCGAGAGCGTCGACTGTCTCGCAATTGCCCTTTCCCACATCACGCGCTCACCTCTTATTACTCTCTCTCATCCATGCAAACAGTTCAACAAAAAATCTCCCGCACCACCGTCTCCGCCACGCCCTCTTCCATCAACCAAATCGGTTTCCAAACCCCCCCATCGACGGGCGAAAAGCCAGCCTGGGACGCCATCATCGAAGTCGGCGGCTCCCAACAATTCGTCTCCGAAGGCAGATACTACGAGTGCCACTCCTTACCGGGTTTGGAACCAGGCTCCAAAGTGGCTTTTGAGAGAGTCTTAGCGACGAGAGACACGGATAAACCGACGTTTGGGCAACCGTACGTGAAAGGCGCGAGAGTAGAAGCGACGGTGTTAGAGAACTACAAAGACGAGAAAGTCATCGTGTTCAAATACAGACCGAAAAAGCACTACCGACGTAAAAACGGTCACAGACAACACATGACGAGATTCTTAGTTACCAAAGTCATCAAGGCTTAATATAAGTTTTGTTTTTAAATCAAAGTTTTGTTTGTATGTAAATAAAAATCAAAGAGAGTTACTCTGTAGGAGATATCAATATCAAAACTCGTCGTCTGTCCCATCTTTCCTTCTTCACAAGAACAACCAACATCTTCTTCTCACCTTTTTTTGTATCATCATGCTGGCTGGAACTTCGTCCATCGCGCGGCATCAATTCCTCGTCGGCGTTTCTTCGTTCCCTTCTTCCTCGGATTCTTCTTCTCCCTCTTCTTCCTCCTCGGCGAGAACGCCGCCAACGAGAACTCCTGTGTTTCTCGTCCAAGCGAATGCGGGATACAACTTTGCAACATCATCATCTTCTTCTTCTTCTCCTTCTGCCGCCATCCTCGACCGACACGTCCAAATCGACCGGTACTACGATAATTTACGCCAAATACACCAATCTCCGGATATATTCGTCATCGATGACTATTTAACCTCTGGAGAGTGTGAGAGTATCATACAGGCGGCGAAAGATTCCAACGAACTAAAACGGTCTCCGATTGCGTACGCGGGATGGACGAACGATTTCAAGGCGTCTGTCGAGTTAGCCGCGCGAGGCCCGGCGTTCTGGTTTGCCGTGGTGAACATTTTGTACGGGTCGTCCGTTTTGAACGAGTTTGGATTGCCTATTCTTTTGAGAGGTGTTGGCGCGTACGCGTTCGCGTTGGGCGTCGCCGTGGCGCTTTCGTTGCTCGAGAAACAGAAGAAAGAGAAAGAGTTGCAAGAAATGCGAACGTCGAGCAGTTGCGTGTTGGGAGGACAGTCCGATGGGGAAAAGACGTTGATTAGAAATACGAGAAAGTTGTTAGCGGGAGCAAATCCGAACACGTTCGAGGCGCCGACGTGTATTCGGTACGAACCCGGGCAACGGTTAGCGGCGCACTTTGACGCCAACAGAGGGGCGCAAATAGAAGACGCAGAGAGAGGCGGCCAAACGTTAGCGACGTTGTTAGTGTATTTGAACGATCAGTCGGAAAGTTCCGGGGGCGAAACGGTGTTCAATCGTTTGAATATAAAAGTGGTGCCGAGGAAAGGGAGCGCTTTGTTGTTTTTTCCGGCGACTGAATCCGGGGAGTTCGACGAACGCGTCGAACACGAAGGCTTGGAAGTATTAGGTCCGGAAGATAAGTGGATCGTGAGGATATGGAAGCACGAGAAGTTAGTGAAGGAGCCGTTCGGATTGAACGCGTTAGTATTAGAAGAGGTTTTTGTTTAGTGTAAATTTATGTAGCGTGTGTATGTATAAAAGCTTTATATAAAAATCTCTCTTACTGGTATATTTTATTCTTTTTATACTTGTTGTTGTTATTGATGTCGATGTAGTTAATGCGGGCGTTTGTATGTAGGTTATATAGTTTATCTGGCCGGAGCAGCCATGGCCTCGGTGTCTAATTTCTTTATCGTCGGGGTCGGCTTGTAGCCGACCAGCGCGCTCGAGTAGTCAAACACCGCTTGCGCTTTTTCCATGTCTCTGCCTTCCTTACTCGGCTTGTTGTTGAACGCAATCTCTCTGTTTCCGGAATCCCAGTAGTTATCCATCAACTGATCGCCGCCACCCTTCCACGACCAGTACGCGCCTTGCTCGGTGTATTGCGGGTCGATAACCAACGACGCCAAACGCAAACCAGCTTCGGTTTCCGAAACGTAACCTTTGGTGACGTTCTTTTGAATCACCGGAAACAACCATTGGAAAAACGGCGTGTGGTTGCGGAACAAGTTGGACTCGGCGATGCAACCCGGGTACATGGTGGAGAATTGCACCCCAGTGTCCGCGTATCGTCGGGCAAACTCTTTGATGTCCAACATGTTGCACAATTTGGAATCTTTGTACGCTTTGGCGCCGATGAATCGTTCGCCGTCAATCATCGCGTTTTGGTTTCTATCGCCGCCGCGAAAGCCGGTTTTCAAGCCTTCCATGTCTCCTAAATTCGCCCTCGGCGGGACTTGGCCAGCCAACGTGTTCGTGTTTCCAGTGACGGAACCGACGATGATTAACCTCTTTTGCTCGGCTTTCGCGTTAACGCTGAGTTTATCCAACAACAACAACGCCAACAAGTGGTGCGCCAAGTGGTTCACGCCGACGCACTCCTCGAAACCTTGCTTCGTAAACGACGGGACCGTCGCGTTCGGTAAATACAACGCCGCGTTACAGATCAACGCCGAAAAGTTTTGGACGTATCTCGACGCCAAGAACTTCTTCGCGAACGATCGCACCGAATCCAAATCCGCCAACTCGCACTCCATCACGTGATAGGCATCCGCCGGGAAACCAAACTCTTTCGCTTTTTCCTCCGCTTTCGCCGGGTTACGGACCGCCATGACGACGCAATACTCCCCGGTTTCCACCAAAGCTTTGGTGGTGTACAAACCCAAACCAGAGGACGCGCCGGTAATGACGACCACTTTCTTTTGATTAGCCGGCTTTTGCGCAAAGTTGAACAACGATCGAGTTATTATAGTTGATTGACGGCTTTGACGTCGTGGTGATGATGATTTTTGTTGTTGTTGATTTTTAGATCGGAGGATCGAAACATTGCTTTGAACAACACACTGTTTTTGTTGTAACGCCAACATTGTTCTTTGTTTGTTCTGTATTAATCTCACGCGATGCGATGATAGAATAGAATAAGAATAGAAGTGAGGAAGGTTTGATCCCAATTTGATTTCTTATTTATAGGAAAAAGCTGCTTTATCTTCTTTTTCCGGAACAAAGAGATGAGATCTTTTTCTAGGGTTTAGGGTTTACGGTCTTTTTTTTTTGGTCTTGAAGGGTTTATCTTGGTTTTATTATTAAATCTTATTTTGTGTCAAAAAGCTAGTTCCACTCAATAAGAGAACCGCTGAGACGTAAGCATTCTGCTCTTGCTGTCGAATCTCTTCTAATCCTTCTGTTATAGCGGGGTTCGAGTCCCCGACGAATCGTACTTTCCTGCTCGGAAATGTCTACTGTGATTCGTTAGTATAGGTGGTTAGTATGTACGTTCTCTTTCTCCTCTTCAGTGCTGTTTGCTGACTTTCACTTCCTCACAGACGGCGCTGTCAAACAACTGACTTCTTTTTTTTGCACGAACTGCTAAGGCGAAGCGCACTACTAAAGTGAAACGTGAGAGTTGAGAGAGAGAATTCTCTCCCAAAAATCACAATCTAGAGCACAGACTTAGGAAAAATAAAACTTCTGTCTTTGTAATGAAACAAGTACACCACAAATCACTTCATTTTCAAAAGCACATTATACGAGTAAAAGGAGAAGAAAGAGAACCATGTTGTTGATAAAAAAAAAGCTCTTTCGCTCACACGATGATGATGATAAAACGATTATGATGATGATGATGAAAAGGACGACGACCACACGAAAAGATGATGATCACTATTTTTGCTGCTGCTGTTAAATTGAAAACCGACGACGGACGATTTTGCTGATAATGATGCCAAAGAAGAATCCAACAAAGAAGAAAAAGAAAGACATATTACTCGTCCTCGATTTGAACGGCGTGTTATTTGATCGACGCCGACGGACCAGAAACAGCAATAAGACTAGTAAACCAGAAGAAGAAAAAGAAGAGTTGTCAACGATATTGGGAAATTTTCAAGTGTACAATCGCCCACACCTGGATGGTTTTATAGACTTTTTGTTGGAAAATTTTACATGCGCGGTGTGGTCGAGCGTGCAAAAGCACAATCTGGAAATGCTCGTCGATCACGCCTGGGGAAAGGAGAGGAGGAAGAAGTTGTTGTTCGTGTGGGGACAGGATAAGTGCACGAGCGTCGGGTTTTTCGGCGACGGGTTGAAACCGGTGTTTTTGAAAGAGACGAGGCGGCGAATCTTTTGGACGCACACCAAGATTTTACTCGTGGACGATTCGCCGTATAAAGCTTTGAAGAATCCGCAGTTTACATCCATTCACCCTCGAGAATGGATCGCGTTTGGTGATGGTGACGAAACAAGGAAAAGTGGATATGAAGACGACGATCTCTCTGAAAACGGGAAACTTCGCAGATATTTGGAGAAAGTAGTAGAGGCGAACGATGCGAACGTATCGCTGCCTCGCTTCATACAACAGACGCCGTATAAAAATGAAAACAAAGAAGACGAAGAAGAGGCTGAAAAGTTGGCTCACGTCATGCGTTTATTAAGCGTTGTTTAATTAGAACTTCTCAGAATCGAACAACCTTCTCAACCTTCTTTATTTTTTTCTTCTTCTTCCCTTTCTTGTCTTCTTCTTCTTCTTCGTCGTCGTCGTCGTCGTCGTCCTCATTGCCGTCGTCTAAATCGTCCTCGTCGCCGAGTAAGAACTGCTCTTCGTCGTCTAAATCGTCTCCACCTTTCCTCTTTTTAACTTCATTAGTATTGTCGTCGTTTTCTTTCGATTTCTTCTTCCGTTTGTCGCCTTTACTCTTTTTATTCGGACACTCTTTCGAGAGATGTCCTTCCTCGCCGCATCGCAAACACACGCCTTGTTTCGGACAATCTCTCGCTAAATGGTCCACGCCTTTACAAATTCGACACTGTCCACCGTTGACGTACAACCCGCTCTTATTCTCCGGACAATTCCGCGACAAGTGTCCGACTTTATCGCAGACGAAACACTTGGCAAACGCAAAGTTCGAATTCGGCTCCGTGCAATCTCGCAACGCGTGCTCGCTGCTGCCGCAGTTGTAACAAATCTTCTGCCCTCGGCTGCTGTTCGCATCGCCGCCGTTGTGGTAGCGACAGTCTCGCAACGAGTGCCCGGTTCGTCGGCATCCGAAACAGACCAACTTATTCTTGAATATGCCGCCATCCGCCGCCGCCGGCTTTGCATTTCTTTTGTTCGTATATCCGCCCCCGCCACCGCCGCCGCGAGAATAAGATGCGTTGTTGTTGTTGTTGTTGCCACTAGCGCTCTTCCTGCCGTACTTCTCTCGCTTTTCTCTCGCTCGCGACGACATTCTCAGTGAGACGAGGAGCAAAAGCACGTTTTTATATGTGTTTTAATACTGTGAAACTGTGAAGACGGTTCGAGCTTTTAAGGAGAAAATGCAAAAATAAACACGCGGTGTCTCTCTGTATTACAAGTGCTTTAATTGTATTTGTGTAATCACGATAATGATGATGATGATGATGATGATGATGATGATGATGACTCTGGTGCGCGTAACTCTCCATCTTCGATAGACCAGCCTTCTGGTAAAGGACAGTTGTTGTCGAGGAGGTATTGTACACACTCGGGTTGGTTGTTCTTGTGCGCGTCGCGTACGGCGCAATAGTCCCACGGCGCCTTGGCGGTTTCGTGTAAGTACTTCAAACAGTCTAAGTGGCCGTTCTCGGCCGCAAACCAACACGCATGCACGTTAAATTGATCATACTTACGCTCAACAAGATACTCGAGTATGTGGAGATGACCATTTTGAGCCGCCCAAGCGGAAGTAAGAAAATCCCAAGGCGCTTTGCCTTCTTCGCGTAAGTATTTGAGTACCTCGAGATGACCGTTTTGGGCAGCATGTGCACACGCATACGTATCGATAGGACACTTATTTGCAACGCAATACTTTACCATTTCCAGATTACCTTGACGTGCGGCCGTATCGATCGTCAAATCACTCCACTCACACTCTTTCTCCTCTCGTATCCACTTGAGCAACTCGAGTTTATTCGTTTCAGCAACTGAGTAGCAGAAATATGGTTCGTCTTTGCGCCAGCATATCGGCCACAACGATTTATTCTCCCACACAAACTCCAAAGTCGATATCGAGGACATCTCTTTGACTATGAAAATCTTCTTCAAATCATCCGCACGAGAGGATCTCTTCACCAACGCTCTCGTCTCCGTATTCACCTCGTACAAGAATTTCACATCATTCGCATTCAATCTCGGAAGAATGTGTTGGAAACAAATATCATCGTCATTCACGATCAAACTCCACAAATCTCTCTCCCCGATCCGCCTTTTCTGCGCTCTCGTCCTCGCTCCAGAAGTCATGACGTTTGTCTCGCGACACCAACTTCTCCTCTTCTTCTTCTTCTTTCTCTCAAAGTCTCTTTTTACTACAATGGCGAGATGATTTCTTTTTCGTCAAAGAAGAAAAATTGCCGTTTTTTGATTCCTCGCGAGAGAAAAAGAAGAGAAAAGACAGACGTCTTTTACGTCAAAACAACAAACGTTCCCTCCAAAAACCGTTAGTGCTTTCTCTTCTTTCGCCCGTCGTCCGGGCACCCGCGGTGGTTCGGCGAAACGCTGCTCTTTTCCCTTTTTCCTGACGCGGCGGCCGACAAACAACGCGCGGCCGGCGATTAATTGGAGGGCGAGAATCGAGAGACGTCGGTGACTGCGCGCTGTGAAAGAAAATCATGCTCGAAACGAACGGGAAAACCGAAGACGAGAGAAAGAAGAAGAAGAAGAAGAAGAAGAAGAAGAGTTTTGAACAACTCTTATTCGAGGATTGTCCGAACGGATGCGGTGAAGAAAAAGAAGACGAAGATCAGAACAACAGGTATTGCTCAGACGGAGACGAGATGGACGCGAACGCGATCGAGCGGCTTTTCAGAGCGTGCGAGAGAGTGTGTTCTTCGTCCACGTCTGCTAACGTGACGACAGCCTCGACGACGACTTCTTTCGCGGCGAGAAGACAAACGCAGCGCGAACGAACGAGGGAGATTTACGAACGGTTAAAACCGCACTTGGAACGCGTGACGGCCAGAGAAGTTGGGCTGCTGAGGTGGAGAGAAGATTTCGTCGAGACGGAGGAGGAAGAGGATACGACGAGCGGTGACGATACGGAAGAGGAAGAAGAGTTTGCGCGGGACCCGCTGAAATCGCTCTTCGCGAGCATGTTTAAGAGGGCGAAGAAGAAGAAGATGAAGATGAAGAAATCCTCGTCCGTTTCCGCTCAGGCTTTTAACTTTCTACTAGGAGGGAGCAAAGAGGGAGGGAAGCCGCCCGCAGTGTACAGTCAGAGGATTTACGGCGGCGAAGACTTTCAGATATGCACGTTTATCATTCCCAAAGGCATGGAAATCCCTTTGCACAATCACCCTGAAATGACGGTGTTGTCGAAATGTTTATACGGCTCGGCGAGGGTGCAAAAGTATAAATGGGCGGATGGTAAGTACGAAGATACGACAGCGTGTAAACCGAGGGGGTGTCATTTGGTGTCGGATGATGTGATAGTTGCATCGGGCGGTGGGATTCAGGTATGTTCACCGGAAGAGAACATACACAGGATAGTCGCGATTACGGACGTGGCGATATTGGACGTGTTCGTGCCGCCTTACGACGTGAATGGCGATAGAGATTGCACGTATTACGATTTGGACGGAACAGAGAACGAAGAAGCTGAAACTGAAACTGAAACTGAGGAGGAGCTAGAAATAACAGAAATAACACCGGAGAGTTTGTTCACGCTCGTAGAAATTGAGAATTCGCCGTTTGAATGCTTGGCGATGGAGTACAGAGGACTTAAAATCTCCTCCGTGAATAAGTAGTTACATAAAGCACACATAGAAGTCATACGCATAGAAGTCGTCATTGCGCGTTGTACAATAAGATAGAGAAAAACACCTCAAAGAGATACAAACAATAGTAACTAATTTTTTTATTGCATCAAGTCTACGCTATACTCATCCGCTATGATAACGATCGGCACTTGCACCAATGGAACCTCCTCGGGCATGCCTTCTGACGGCGTCCAAGATGAAAATGTCGTCAAGAATTTGGTCAAGAAAATCACGTTCATGGTCGTCGCTAAGTTAATCCCCGGACACTGATGTTGACCCATTCCGCCTGGGAAGAAACGGTCTTCGCTCTTGGAAGCTTCGAGGAACCGCGAAGGATTGAACGCTTTCGGATCGGAGAAGGCGGATTCGTCGAGGAACGCGATGCGCGGGTCCGCGGTTAACACGTAACCGGCAGGAATGTCGTACCCGCAAAACGTCCTATCCGTTGGGTTTACTCTCAACCCACCCGCGGTTTGTGGGTGAAATCTCAACGTTTCCTTGGACACCGCTAACAAATATTTCCCTTTTTGCGCCAACGTGGAGAGCGTCTGTTCTTCTTCTTCTCGCAACGCCCGCGCTTCTTCTTTCGCTTTTTTCAAAACATCCGCGTTTCCTTTATCGCCTAGAATACGTATCGAGTGTCCCATTAACGCAGCTGCCTCGATGTACGAACCCCAAACCATCAAAACGACCGTCACGGCGACACGTTCGTCCGAAAATGTATCGCCAAACTCATCCGTCGCCTCGGAGTACTGTTTTAGAAAGAAATGTTCAGGTGCGTTCAACTTTGCCTCGTCTTTTTTAATTTCCAGATAGTATTCGAGCACGTATTGCGTCAGTTTCTCCAACGCGCTTTCCCCTTTCTTAAACGTCGGGTCAAACTTTCCCAACGACAACAATCCGGCGTTGTACAAATACATTTCCTCTATAATACTATCCTCGGGCACTTTACCCAAAAACAGATAAAACAACGTCTTCAACGCGAACCGCTTGATATCTTTCCCAAGAAACAAGGGCACTTTCCTTTGCTCCAACTTATTTACGAATTCCTCCGTTCGCATCGCGATTTCCGGCACGTACGTTTCCAAAGCCTCTCTTCCCAACACTCTCGAAAAGTTCTTCCGAGTCGCTTTGTGCTTCGCGCCGCTTTGTTTCAACGCGCCGTACTCCGTGTGTAGCTCCCTGAACGTCTCCGGCAACGCCTCATCCGCCGGTAAACTCGCCTCGAACGATTTAAACTCATCCACGGCTTCTTTCGACCCGAACGCGATCGTCGGTTTGAAGAAAAAAGCCGTCTTGAAAATCGGTCCGTACTTCTTCACTCTCGTTTCCACGAAAGCGTTCGAGTCCATCAGATATTCGAGCGTTTCTCGAACGCCAAACAAACCGACTCTCCCGGGAGGCATTTGGGCTTCTCTCCCCGTCTCCTTTCGTAACTTCACCCCTAACGTGTGCAAGAAATCTTCATCGCGAGCATTCGCGTCGTCGTTCACCGCCGCGAACGACGGGACTCCACGGGAAGAATACCTTTTCGGATGATGATGATGATGACGATGACGATGCGTCTGGTGATTTCGATGACGACGACGAGGACACGGACGAGGGAGGAGGAATCTTCTTCTTTTCCCGAACAACGAAAAGGAAGAAGAAGATGAAAACACAACCACAGAATCTCCTCGTCGTCTGAGAGTAGTCGTCGCGCTTTTGGGTATCATCTCTGTTCTTCTTCTTCCGCGCGGTGATGCGTAAAATCGTGCGCAAGCTGTGTGTGTGAGTGTGTATCTAAAAGCGCTTGTTTTTTTGTGTGGTGGTTGTTAAAAAAGTGCTCAAATTGAAAAAATGCGAGAGAAAAAGAAAAAAGAAAGAAGAAAAAAAAAGAAGATATTTGGCGGCACTTTTTTCTCTTCTTTCATTTTCTTTCATCACAAAAACCAAACGCTCATCGAACAACAGTCGCCTTTATGTCGTCGACGACGACGACGAGAGAACAAAGAAGAGAAGACGTGGAACAATTCGTCCACGAATTTCTGCGCTCGAAATCCGTCGACGAGGAAGTTTTAGAATACGTGAAAGATTTACTCTTGGACCTCATCTTCGAAGAAGAAGAAGAAAACGAAACTCCGGACGTGGAATCGATTTCGGAGAATGTTGGAGACATGTTGGAGGCGTTCGTGACGGAAGAGGAGGTGAGGGATATGTGCGCGAACGCGTTGGTGCGGGCGAAGATGCGTGGTCGTGCGGAGGAAGATGCGAGGCGAAACGAAGGAGAGGAAAACGGTGAAACGGAAACGAAGAAGCAGAAAACATTTTTGGTGGATTTGCAAAATATAATACTCGGGTTCGGGGCGAAGATTCTGTTGAAACCGACCGCGTTACGACTTGAGAAGATGAAGAGATACGGCATTGTTGGTCAGAATGGCGCCGGGAAGACGACGCTGATGAATCGAATCGCGGCGAAAGATATTTTGGGTTTTCCGGAGGACGTGAACGTGGTGTTCGTGAGACACGAGATTTTGAGTTTATCGAACGCGACGGTGAGTGAGTTTGCGAGGGAGAAGGAAGAAGAGAGCGGTGGTCGTGGCGACGAAACCGCGTCGTCTTCCGAGGCGTGCTTGAAAGAGGTTGGGTTTGACAATAAGATGATGGGAAAGAGAGTGAACGAATTGTCCGGTGGATGGAGGATGAGATTAGCAATCGCGGCGGCCATGACGCAACAGGCGGATTTGTTATTACTTGACGAGCCTACGAACCATTTAGACGTGGACGCGGTCGAATGGTTGGCTAACTTTTTGATTGCATCGAATTCTACCGTCTTGGTTGTTTCGCACGATTACGACTTTTTAACCAAAGTGTGCACGGACATCGTGCATTTTGAAAACCAAAAGCTCACGGTGTTCGACGGCGGGTTCCCGGGCTTTCGCGCCAAGAAGCCGAATTTAGTCTTGCCGAGGATGAAGAAAGAAACTTTGGATGCTATTTCGAAACACGCGGAGGAGAATGGGTTAGACGTGGACGATGGGTCGAACGATGGTATGAGAGGAGATGCGTCGTCGCTGGATAAATCGAAAGAACTCGCACGTCGCGAAGCTTTAGGATTGGAGAATACGGCTGGACTCGTTTCCGCGATGAACAAAGGCGCGATGACTATAGGCGGAAGCAACGGTGTCGGTAAAAATGAAATAAACGGAGGCATTCGAGGCTCGAGCGAAAAGCCTTTGCTCGTTTTCCCAGATCCAGGCGTTTTAGACGGTATTAAAAATCGCGGCCAAGTCGTTATGAGACTCGATGACGTCACTTTCAAATACGACGGCGGCGAGAAGAACATCTTAGAACAAGTGTGCGTGCGCGCGTACTTGGGTTCCCGAGTTGCTATTGTAGGTGCGAACGGCGCTGGCAAAACCACGTTGATGAAGAATATCGTTGGCGAGATTGAACCGCAATCGGGAACTATTTGGAAACACCATAATTTGAGGATAGCGTACGTCTCGCAGCACAGCATGCACCATTTAGAATCCAATCTGCATTTGACGCCGAAAGAGTACATTCAAACGCGTTTCTTCTTAGGAAGAGACAAAGAGCTCGCGGCGATGAAAACTATGAAACTAACTGAGGAAGAAGAATCCGCGCGATTACAGCGCGGGAACGTGAACGAAATTCTAGGAAGAGCAGTCAAAGGCGGCGAGTTGTGTTACGAAGTGAGAAAAAACGGCGACCGACCGGGCGTGACCAAGTGGGAGCCCGCAAAGTTTTTACACCGCGACAGTTACTGTAAGAAAATGTGTCTCAATTTCGACGAGACGTACAAAGCGATGCAATCTGGTTTAGATGTGCGACCGCTGACGTCGACGGAGGTGTATAAACACTTGGCGGATTTCGGCATATCAACCGAACTCGGGGATGGGAACATTCGAAGAATGTCCGGAGGCCAAAAATCGCGCTTAGTTCTGGCGGCGGCAATGTGGAATAAACCGCACGTCATTTGTTTGGACGAACCTACCAACTACCTCGATAACGAAACGTTGAAAGCTTTAATTTTCGCGCTGAAAAAGTTCAGAGGTGGTGTTCTAACCATTTCGCACAATGCCGCGTTCGTCGGTGAGGTGTGCTCGGACACGTGGCGCGTCTTCCAAGGCAAAGTGGCGAGTTCGGAAGACGAACGACGAGGCGTAGGGAGTGCAAAAGTCGGTGGATCCAGACGCAAACGACTCGAACGCGAGAAAAGAAACGATGAATCACCTGGCACTGCTAACGATGGGAATGAAGATAACAGCGAGACGATATCCGAGGAAGATGACGACGACGATGTTGATCGAACGGTGACGGGCGTATTGGCGTCTCGCGAAACGGCGCTCGATGTTAAAATCGAACGGTTTTCTATGCAAGTCAACGGACAAGAGCTGATTTCTGAGTGCAACTTAGAACTAAACCACGGGCGTAGGTACGGTTTAATCGGTCAAAACGGATGCGGGAAATCCAATTTACTTTCTGCTATTGCCAAGAGGGAGATTCCTATTCCGGAGCACGTTGACATTTATCACCTTCGTGAAGAAGCCGCGCCTTCAGACCGAACCGCGCTGGAATCGGTCGTCGACCACGTCAAGTTAGAGATTGAGAAATTGAGAAAGAAGGAGGAAGATTTGATGGCAAATTACGGTCCCGGCGACGAGCGTTTACAACTCATTTACGAACGTTTAGAAGAGCTCGATCCGTCCATGTTTGAAACGAAGGCGGCTGAGTTATTATTCGGTCTAGGCTTTGATAAAGATATGATGCAACGCTCGACGAAAGACATGTCTGGGGGATGGAGAATGCGAGTATCGTTAGCGCGCGCTCTTTTTGCGGCTCCTGCGTTACTTTTACTCGATGAGCCTACGAATCATTTGGATTTATCCGCCGTAGTTTGGTTGGAAAACTATCTCGCGAAATACGACAAGTGTTTAGTCGTAGTCAGTCACTCGCAAGATTTTCTCGACGGTGTCTGTACGCACATTATTCGACTCACAAATACGAAACTCACGTATTATAACGGTGATTACGAAACGTTCCAGCGAACACGAGCGAGCGAAGATTTAGTCAACCAGCGCAAATACGACAAAGAGCAAGCGGAAGTCAAAGCGATTAAAGAGTTCATCGCCAAAGCCGGTACTTTTGAGGATAAAATGAAACTCGCGAATTCGCGTCAAAAAGTGCTCGATAAGATGATCGCGGCAGGGTTGACTCCCGAACCGAGCGAGGAGAGGAACTCGTTCCGTTTTAAATTCCCGGATTGCGGGGCAAAAATCGCGCCTCCGGTTTTGCCGTTCAAAGACGTCACGTTCCGGTATCCGGGAACCGAAATAGACATTTTGAAAAACGTAGATTTTGGCATCGATATGGATAGCCGCGTGGCGTTGGTTGGTCCAAACGGCGCCGGTAAGTCTACGTTGTTGAAATTGCTCGCCCAGGATTTACAACCGACAACTGGCGTCGTCGAAAGACGAAACGGCGTCATCGTTGGTAGATACACGCAACATTCGTTTGAATCTCTCGATCCGCGCTCGACGCCGTTGGAATTTTTTTCCGGGACATTTCAAGACATGAAAAAGCTGGACGATTATTGGCGTTCGTATTTAGGAACATACGGAATTTCCGGCAAGACGCAAACGAAACCTATCGCGCTCTTATCCGCGGGGCAGCAATCGCGTCTCGTCTTTGCGATGATATGTTTGTCCAAACCTAACATTTTGTTATTAGACGAACCTACGAATCACTTGGACATAGACGCCATCGACGGGTTAGCGGATGCGATAAATGAGTACAGCGGCGGATTAGTTTTAGTATCGCACGATTTCCGCTTAATCGAGAAAGTGGCAAAAGAGATTTGGCTTTGCGAAAATCAACAAGTGACGAAGATGACTAAATCCATTCGCGACTACAAAAAGAGTTTAGCGAAGAGAAAGCTATCGAAGTAAATTTTGAAACAGTAGATGTAGTTTAGAGATAGATAGTCGTAGTATTAAAAGATGGTAAATTTAGCCGCCGCAATTGTTGTAATAGTTTAGTATTATGATCACAAAATTGTACCGAGGTATATCACGGGCCCTTATTATTATTCAGATTTATTAATTACGACTGAAAAGCCCTGCGTGTTTATTTGTTTCTCTTCTCTCTCTTCTCTTCTCTTATCGTCTCGACGCGAACATCGCTCCTAACACCGCCACACCGGCCACAACGCCCGTTATTCCAATAATCCCATCCCTGGCCAAATATTCCTCGCACGCCTGCCTCAAATTTTGCGCCTGGACGCACGTCGGATCTACGCTCAAACACGTAAACGCGTTGTCTCTGCACGACAAATAGTCGTTACGATTGTAATACAATACCGCCTTCAAATAATACCTATCTCTATGCGTCAAAACGTCGTCCCACTCTAACGTCTCGTCCATCAAAATATTCTCCGCGTGTCTCAAATGTTCCTCCCGTCTGCTGTGCGACAACGCCCACGCCAATCGAAACCTCGCCTCGTCCAACTCTTTTTTATATTTTTCCGCCTCCTCCGGGGCTTGCGACTGCGCACACAACCTCGCAAACTCGCTCTCGGCCATGATCACGTCCTCGGCGGAGCTCACCGGTAATCCTAAACTCGACGCGGACGGTAAAAACAATCGCTCCGCTTCCATTTTCGCGTTTCGGGTGAACGTGGAGATCTTATCGCTGACCGACGTGAAATCCATCATCGTTCGTTTCTTTCCAAAGCGCGATGATGATTTGGTTTTGAAGAGAAGATATTTTGCAGCGAAAGCGCTTTTACGAGAAAAATAAAACTCTCCTCGAGATCGCTTCTTCCGTTTCTCTCTCGTCGGTTCCAAGTTTCCCCGTTCGTCTCTCTCTCTCTATATCTTCACACCACGCGCAGTGGTAGCAATAAAAGAGAAGGATGAGAGAGAGAGAAGACACACCACGACGCGCTTTTGGAGAAGAAGCGCGTTAATGCGTACGTTTCGAGATGTAAAGTGCGGTAAAAAATGAGGAAAGGAGAGACTGAGAGAAAGGTCTCGTCAAAAAAAAAGAGGAGCCCCTTCTCGACCTTTTTTTGTGTTCCTCTTTGTGTGTTGTTAACTGCATTCACCACTTCCTCCCCGCACAACAACAACAACAACAACAACAAGAATACCACATTTTATCTAATAATACTACCACTACTAATGCCGGCAACGACTCGACGACAGGCATCGTCTTTATCTCCGCGGGTGGTGCGAGAGATGACCCCGTCGCCTCGGTACAAGGGTATTTTGAAAAACTCTGGATTTACAAACTTTTTACCCGATGGGAAAAGTTTTCACGTTTTCGGGATGATGTCGAGAGAGTTGGAACTCATCGTCTGCTGTGTGGGCGTGTTCGTGTCGTTTAGCTTATTCGCGGTGATGCAAGAGGACGTGTACGAAGCGCAAGGAGAAAACGGAGGGGAGAGGTTTTCGATGACGTTTTTTGCGCTCGTGTTCGAGCGAGCGGTGAACGCGTTGTGCGCGTTGTTGGCTATTTTTGTCTTTGGTGGGAGTGGGTATAAACTGCCTCTGAAGGAAATTTTTCACAGCGGGTCGTCGCAGATGTTAGCGATGGCGGCGTCGAACGAGGCGTTGAGGTACGTCAGTTACCCGACGCAGGTTTTAGGGAAGAGTTGTAAGATGGTTCCCGTCATGCTCGGTGGGTTGGTTTTAGGAGGGAGGAAGTTTTCGAGGTTTCAATATCTCTCGGTCGCGTTTGTTACGTTTGGCGTATTTTTGTTCAACTACGGCAAAGCGTCGTCGTCGAGCGGGAAGTCTGCGAGTGTGACGGAAAACTCCACGTACGGTTTGAGTTTGATTTTCTTATCCTTGGTGTTCGACGCCATTACCGGCGGGTTGCAAGATAAAGTGAAAACGAGCACGAAAGTTTTAAATCCGGGTCACCGAAAAACGGCGAAACCGAGCGCGCACGAGAGCATGTTGTATACGAACTTATCCGGAGCCATCGTCGCGTTGGTCTTTGCCATATTGACGGGTCAAATCACCAGCGGTTTCGCGTTTTGCGCGAAATACCCGAAAGTTTTGAAAGCGATCGTGAGTTATTCCTTAGCCTCCGCGGTTGGCCAAAATTTCATCTACCACACCATCACGAGCTTTGACGTTTTAGTCCTCACCACGGTCACGACGACGAGAAAGATTTTTAGCACCGTCTATTCGGTATTTAGAAACCCAAACCAAACGTTAACGAACATCCAATGGACCGGGTGTTTCATCGTGTTTGCGTTTTTAGGAATGGAAACCGCGGAGAAGGTCCACAGGAGCAGGAATATAAACGCCGCGCGAGGCCGAGCGAAGCTCGTGTGAAGCAGCGCGCGTAAAATAGTCAAAGAGAGAGAGAGAGAGATCGCGAAAGAATACTAATACTAACGACAATAATGATAACACTAATACCGTGTGCGCGATAAAAAAATGATCGAGTAAAACGTTCTGAGATGATGATAGTATCTTCGCGTCGTCAAAGTCTCGTTTTTTTCCTCCTCGCTTGGATGCATCGTTTTTGAAGCTTCTCGATTGCTTTTTTTCTCTTTTTAAAAAGCAGTTGAAAGAGATAAGAAGCAAGTGTCGGCATCGCGTCACACTTCGTTTGCTCTTTCGCGCGGTTGTATATTATCGGAATTCTTCCGTAGTATTCTCGCACACACCACCGAGCGCGACACCGCTACAGCGCTGTAGTACACACACGCACACGCGCGCACGCGCGAAAAAGAGCAGATCTCTCTCTCTTAAACGCGCTGATATCCAAATCTCATCTGCATTCCAGTAAAAGGTATATTCTTTAGCACAGATGACGACGACGATGTCGTCGATATCGATACCGACGATGCACGGCGCTTCTTTTCACGCCTCGCGTTCTTCGTCTTTGAAGACGAGCGCGAGGAAGGGGGGTTGTTCTTTTTCGAACGATGCTTTGTTGAAGAAGAGAGGCCGGAAGAGTTTCGCGCGGAGCAGGAGCACGTCGTCGTCGCGCGATGGCGTCGTCGTCACGCACGCCTCGTCGTCATCACCGTCGTCATCGTTCGCAAAGTCTGAGACTTTGTTTTGGCCGGAGTCGCGGCGACAGGGGAGAGGACGACGAACGATGACGACGACAGCAATACTAAGAACAACGGAAACAACGAAAACAGAGGCGATAGGACGTAACGAGAGTAGGAGTAGCAGTAATAGTAGGAGTAGGAGTAGGAGTAGGAGAAGAATAAGAAGAAACAAGGCGATATTCGACTCTCGGGACGAGGATAAAGAAAGCGCGACGAAAGCAGCGACGACGGCGGCGGCGGTAGATTCTTCTCCCGAGAACCAAGGGAACAGAAATAGTAGTAGTAGCACTTCTTCGCCGACGGAGTTACTCAAAACTTTAGGCGCGAAAGATATCGTGGACGCTTCTCGAGATTCCATAGACGACGAGCGAGACGAGACGAATTCAAAGACGACGCTCGTCGCGTTTGGATGCGTTCTGTTGGGGATATTGGCGTCTTCGGTGTACTTTAGAGAACCAATCACGGAGGCTTTATTCGGATACGCTTCGTATTTGGACTCGCTCGGTCCCGTGAACGGGCCGTTGTTGTTCGGGTTCGGGTATTTCGTTTTGGAAATGTTCGCGGTGCCGGCGTTTCCGTTGACGATGTCTGCAGGGGCGTTGTTTGGCGCGTTTGAAGGGACTCTGGTTGTGGTGAGTTCCGCGACGGTGGCAGCGGTAGCGGCGTTTCTTGTTTCTAGGTACGTGGCCAGAGACTCGGTGAAAAAATTGGCGAGCGAAAAGTTCGGCGAGCAGTACAGGAAAATCGACGAGGCGATTGGAGAGAACGGATTCGGCGTGGTTTTCATGTTACGCTTGAGCCCACTTTTACCGTTTTCCGTGTCCAACTACCTCTACGGCTTGACATCCGTCTCGGTGTTGGAGTACGCTCCGGCGTCCTTCTTGGGCATGATACCGGGGACGGCGGCGTACGTCGCGAGCGGCGACGTCGCGCGAACCATTTCCGCCGGCGGAGGCGCCACCGTCCAACAAATCGGTCCCGCGCTGTTGGCGCTCGGCTTATCCGCGCTCTCCGCGTGGTACGTCGGTAAAATCGCCTCCAACGCGCTCTGCGAAGACGATGAAAACTTCTGCGATACCACCTCTTCTGCGAGTTTCGACAAAGAAGAAAAGAAGTGAATTCAAACATAATATAAATACTACTAAACACAAAAGAGAGAGAGAGAGAGAGAGAGAGAGAGAGAGAAGAGATGTTGTAATAAAAAGAGAGAGAAAGAGAGAGAAAAAAACACACAAAAAAACTATTTAGGGTATCAGCAAAAAAAAAGGCGCAAAAATCGAATCGTTCCCTCTGTTTGCTCTTCCGTCATTATTCCTCTGCACCGCGCGCGCTTTACATACACGCACGCAAACACACACACAAACACAAACACACACAAACAAAGGCACTTTTCGTTGCCCGCGGATAAACATCTCGTAAAAAAAAACAAAGGAAGTTGTCTCTCTTCTTTGCTTTTTGTCTACAAAAATGACTTCCTCCTCCCCCGCTGCCCGAGGAGGACGAGGACCACCTCCTCCTGGAGCGTTGATGAACGGAGGAGGCTACGCGACATTCGCACCTCCAGACGACTCTCATCGGCGATACGACGAGGAGGAAGGACTGAAGAGGAAGAAAATGTCGTGGCGCGTGATCCTCTCGGCCATCTTTGCCGTGCTCTTCGCGACAACGTTCGTCGCCTCGTCTGGTGGCTCGATGACGGGGAAAAGCCGCGTCAAACCGAGTGAATTGGACATCGCGTTTGCGCGCTACGGGAGCGAAGAGCCATCTTTGGTGAACGATCGCAAATATAAAATCGAAGACGATTACGAAGAGTACGAGTACGATCACAACAGCGGGCGCAAAGCGGACGCGATATTCCGCGGCGCGAGAAGTACGGCGAGTCATAAAAAGAATAAGAGTACCATTCACGGATCTCCTTCTCCCTTGGAGAGGTTGAACGCGAAACTCGGCGGGATGGTATGGCCGTTCGATGGACCAAAACCGAGCGGTGGTAAAGAAACAGTGAAAGGATCGGTGCCATTTAAATTGAGCAAGTTAGGTGCGGACGACGGGACGGGTACGTCCACTGCTACTGGGGTAGATCCCGGAACGGCGAACGACTTGACCGAAGACTCTGAAGCCGAAGTAAGCGCCGAAGAAGCGGACGAGCAAAAGAAAATGGAGAAACAAATCGAACACGAAGAAGAGGTAAACGCGACCGGTTTAACTGCACCAGCTATAGACGATGACGTAGATATTTACGACCCGGCTTTCCACAATCCGCAGAAGGAGTTTTTATCCGCGGAGGGTAGAAAGCGATTGGAGGCGTTTAGGAACCCACCAAATTTGAACGAAACGACTTTAGATACCGGTAGGTTGCGTAGGTTAGGTAGAACTTTATACTTAGACGGGAAACCATGGTTAATGCGCGCTGTGTGTTATTCTCCAGTGCCAGTAGGAGCCGACCCGGATTGGTTTGAACCGTATGGGGATTATTTCACGTCCAACTACGCCGGGATTTTTGAACGAGATATTCCTCTCCTAGCCGATGCCGGTGTGAACGCGATTCGTATTTATACGTTGAAATATTCTCACAGACACACGCAGTTCTTTGATTTGTGTCACCAGTATGGGATTGTTATTATTGTTGGTTACGATTTCGAAGACGGAACCAAGTCGTTCTTCAACGACGAGGAGTCCATGACGAAAGTCCAAAGAAAACTTAGATCGCAAGTTAGAGCCGCAAAGCACCCAGCCATTGGCGCTTGGATTGTAGGAAATGAGTTGAATGGACCGTGGAATTTGTTCGTTTGCGATAAAGATTTAGCGGAGAACTTTGGCATCAGCGGGTGTCAATTCGAAGATTCCATCGAAAAGTTGATGAAATCCGTCAACTTGTTGTGCTCGGTCGTGCGTTCCGAAGGTGTCTTGTGCGGAACCGCTTTAGCGAACGTGAACTTACCGAGGACAAAACAACACGTCGTTGGGATGCAAATGTGGGGGGCACTAGCGTGGATTCGTTATTCAGACGTGTGGATGGACCAGCTCGACTTCTGGGCGGTGAACATGTACACGCGGAGATTTTGGTCGCCGCTCACTTTGTTCAAAAAGTATCATTTAGTTTCCAAAAAGCCGTTCATAGTTTCTGAATACGGCGTAGATGCGTATAAATTAGCTCCACAACACGAAGGATGGAACGGCTACGATACTATGGGCGAAGAAGACCAAATTGCCCAAGCCGATTGGACGACGTCGATGATTGAAGATTTAGAAAAACATGCCACGACGTGCGCGAGTGGCTGTGGCACGCGATTCGTTACCGGTGGATCTATTATGGCGTGGGTGGACGAGTATTGGAAGGGAAAGGCAGTCACCGCTGTGCCGACCACGGATGAAAGAATTCCAATCATCGAAAAAGTCTGCCCGAGTTTGAAAGAAAAGTTACACTCTCCGTGCGGCTACATGTCGCCGACGCAGCCAGATTTATACACGTCTGAGGAGTATTTCGGGATGATGGCGGTAGAAAAAAGGTGCAAAGTGAATCACGTTGATTTACTTCGACCGAGAGCGGTTTACTTCATGTTAAAACTCCTCTGGAAAAAAGGCGGCACGTGTACGCCGTTTTACGGCGGTGAGGAACTTCAAGCGTACGATCCACTCAAATTTCCAAAGTGTGGGGAAGCAATCAACGATGCGCACAACGCTTCCGTGCACGCGTTTGCACACACGGAAGCCGAAGCGTGGCATCAAATTAAGTTGAAGCCGGGACAGTTGGTGCCGCAGTTTGCGTTTTTCGAGAACTTTTCGGCCATTCTGTCGCATCCGCCGGGGCTCATTAACCCGACAGCCGTGTCGTTGCAGTCGCCGTACTTGTCTTGCCACCACCAAATGTTGGTGCACCAAAAGTCACCAACTGTGTGTCCGGCACCGCCGACTTTCGCGCTCGACGTCGAAGGTTTTATTGCAAAAGAAAACTCGACGTGGACGCAGCCCGGGGATACCTCCTGCCCGGGGACCGACGGATACGATTTGAACATGCTTGATCTTAAGTTTCAAACGTGGCTCAAACTTATCTTTATTGGTTACATCATCATTGCTCTTGGTTTGAAGCGAAAACAGTTGGGCAGAATTTGGAGAGATGCATTTCACGCGCTGGTGAGAGCGAAGACGCCGGTGTTCTCGTGGTTTTCGAAATCGCACGAACCAGAAGAAATTGAGCTCACCAAAAAGGCGGCGCAATCGACGAAAAGTCCTCCTTCTTCGCAAAGGTTCGCCGCCGATTTGGCTTCTGAACCAGCCACGACGAGTGGGCAAGATTTAGAAGAATTAGAAGGCGAAGACTTGACGCGCCGCGGTCCGGAGCCAACCGGAAAGTCTGAAATTGAACGCGCCGTGACGAAATGGCGGAACAAAATCTTGCCTATCGCGCAAGAACTAGCGTCAGTCTTTGGTTTCCAAAGCGCCGGAGACGATAACGTTGGTGCTACGGTTGAAAACGTCGCGGATCGATTAGCTGGTCAACTTTGGAACATTGGCTCGACCGAGGAATCCAAAGGCAAGGGTGAAGATTTTATCATCGAAAAGAGATATGCGAAGTCGTTTCGAAACTACGTTCGATGGCGTAACTTTGTTGGTGATTTAGGCATTATGCACTCTGGATCGTTAGAGTCACAAATGGGGCAGAACAAGCTGAGATCGCTCGTGCTCTTTGAGTGCATCGCGGACGAAGCCGCAAACTGCCGCGGCATGCCTGAAATGATTGCATTTCTTTTTCACGTGTGTTCCAACGCTATCACTGCAAACGGGAAGCCAGTGAACTCAAAGGTCATGAAGTTTGAGAAGGGAGACTTTGTTGAGTCTATCATTATGCCCGTGACGGAATTCCTCGCCACGCAAATTCGTTCGGATTTGCGCGTGTACCGTAGACTTGGCTACGACGATATCAACGAGTGCTACTTGATCCCAAGTAAGTTAAAGCGAATGACAACGAACGATACTGGGGATGGAACGACGGTGTCTTACGTGAACTACAGAAACTACATGCGCCGGGCACGCATTGCAGCGGAAATCGATCAGACACTCGGCGCAGTTTTCGAAAAGACGCACAACGAATTTCTTGGATGGACCATGGTCCTTTTGAATTTCCACAGAATGTTCACGTTCATGACGTGTGCCTTTGCATTTATGACTATTTACTTGTTCGCAGGTTTACAGTGGCAATATTACTCGTTCCTGGCAGGCGTCGCGGCTGGATGTGACTTTTTCGTTGAGTTGCAAGTCCTCCTCGTGCACCGTCGAGAACTCTACAAGAGCAAGACTATGAGCATTGCAAAACTTGCAATCGCTTCTGCGGCGTTGATTGTAACTGGTTTGACTGCTTGCGGTCTCTTTTCTTTGACCGTATTTGCTCCAATTGGATACGCGTACATCGCGATCAGTTTAATTGATTTTAGTGGACTCGTTCCGATGGGCGGCCAAAAAGAATATTTAGGCACGAAAGAAGATGTGAGCACGGATAGAAGCGACAGCTTCCGGTATCGTCTCTTCTGGATCGTCGTATTGGCGGCTAAGTTCTTATTTGACTTCGTATTCATCCTCTCGCCGCTTGAAAAACCAACCAGAGCTATTTTACAGCTCGATTTGTACTGCTGGGGGTACGACTTTGCCGGCGAAGACTGCGATCAGTACGATTACAGCGATATGTTACCAGAGTTTATGATCCACATCGTCCGCATTTTCCGACGACACACGTACAAGTACCTTGTCGTCATTCAAAGATGGCTTCCGAGCACTCTCTTGTACTACGCGGATACCTTCTTCTGGTACCTCATCGGCTTGGGTATCGCCTCAGCTTTTGATCGTTTGCGTTGGAAAGGCGTGGAAGACGGATGGTCGAAAGTTGTTCGCGAGCTTCCGCTCAAGATTGCCGCTTTTGGGGAGAAGATTATATCCACTCAGCAGCTCAAGCCAATGCCGGCATCGTCGCCTTCGACACATTTATGCGCGGAAGCTGCTTCGGAGCAGTGGAGAGAATTTGCGCGTGCCTGGAACGCGGTGATTAAATCTTTGCGCAAGCGTGATTTATTGAGCGACGAAGAGCGCAGCGCGCTTTCGTTTGCACCACTGAATGGAAAAACTGTGAAGAGTTTCCTCGGTGGTGATTCTGATACGTACGTGTTATTCCCTCCAATGTTAACCGCGCCGGTATTTTCGAAAGTTGGCGCAGAGCGTAACGCGAGTATGAAATACGCCTTGTTGGGATCAGTCATGTCGCAAATGATTGATGTCTCGGCGTTCATGTTTGTTTGTATTTTAGGCGTCGTAGATTCGAGCAAACGCGCAGAGTTTTGCACGTTGTTGAAGTCAGCGACGGATCTGATGGGCGTCGTCGTTCGCCGAGAGTCGACGCGCGCGCCGAAATGGCTCATCGATATTCGCACGCTGGTCCACGACGGTATCAAGTTGATTCGCAAAGCACGCGACGATGAAGAGGACGCCTCCGGCAACTCACTCGTTGAGGCGTGTAAAGTTTTCAAGCAAAACATTGAAAAGTCGATTGAATTGATCAAGAACGATATCGTCGCGGATGACAACGAAAAGTTATCGGCAGCGCACAAAGAAACCAACGTCGTGTTGGGCCAGGTTTGCGATTCGTTGTTGAAGGTGCTCTCGGATTCGACTAAATTAGAAGACGCGTCGCACGTACGATCGCGAGTGAAGCCTGCTCTGTTGACCGCTCCAGGTAGGCGCGTTGTCGACGTTCTTCACAGAACGTTCTCCACTGCGAATCCTACGGGGGAACCAGATTGCGCGGAAGCTCGGGAAATTTTAAGATTTTTCTTGGAATCTCTCACCGACCCGCAATTGCAGAAAGCCAGAAGTGTCTTACAAACGCCGGCCTTATCCACGCTCACTCCCATGTACGTCGAAGAAGTTGAATTGACGACGGACGATTTGAGGGAGCAAATCGATGGGGAGAACGTCTCCACGTTTCGATTTTTGACTACCATGCTTCCGCGCGAATGGGCAAACGTGCTTGAACGAACAAATTTACGTTTGCCACACCAAAACTACGAAGCGTTCTTGGATGAACTCGCAGGGAGACGCGAGACGAACGCGGAAACGGCAGAGGATGTCGCAGTTCTTGCGACAATCTCGCGTTGGGCGTCAGACCGTACGCAGACGCTCTCACGCACGGTGAAAGGCTTCTCCTCTTACGCAGATGCGTCGAGAATATTGGCGAGACTGGAAGGCATAAAAGAAGAAGAGATTGAAGCGCTCGTTCGCTTGAAGTACGAGCACGTGTTATCTTGCCAAATGTACGGCGTTAAAGGCTGGGAAGCCAAGGATAAACAAATTGTTGAGATGTGCAAGGCACATCCACACACCGTACTCACGCACTACGAGCAGCCCGATTTGGCGGCGAAGAGTATGGAAGACGCGGGGAGCTATTATTACCTGTGCCGATCTCGAATCGATTACGAAGAAGATCCTGCCGGCATTATGAAGCTCACGCATAGAATTCGCTTACCTGGAAATCCGATCGTCGGTGAAGGTAAGCCAGAGAACCAGAATCTCGGGATTGTTTACGCCAGAGGGAATTACATGCAAACAATCGATATGAATCAAGACGCGCAATTATCTGAAGGTTTGAAAGTGCGAAATCTTATCCGTACTTTCGAGGATGATGATGATACTGTCATCGTTGGTTTCCCCGAGCAAATGATCACCGAACAGAACGGTTCAGTCGCGCAATTTTCCGCTTTGTCTGAGCAAGTGTTCGGTACAATGGTTCAGCGGTACATGGCGAAGCCGCTGTGCGTGAGGTTCCACTACGGTCACCCGGACGTTTGGGATTTGGCGTGGGTCCGATCGAATGGTGGTGTCTCGAAAGCTACTAAATCTTTGCACTTATCTGAAGATATCTTTGGTGGTATGAATGTCATATTAAGAGGAGGGAAAGTGCGATACGTAGGTTTCAAGATGGTTGGTAAAGCCAGAGAAGTTTCCTTTGACGGCGCGAACCAGTTTCACGCGAAGATTGCTACCGGTAACGGTATGCAGCTCATTTCGCGTGATTTCCACAGATTATCAAAGTCCTTCGATTTCTTAAGAGGTCTGTCGTTTTTTCAATCCTCCGCGGGCATAATGTTCACGGAATTTGTATTATTCGCGTCACTTCTTGCGTTCGTAGTGACCAAACTTATCATAGTTATGGTGCACGTCGAAACGTACTTCAAATCTGGAGATGCGTTCGATAACATTGGTTTCCACGAGGAAGTCGGTACGCACAATATATATCCATCGCACTGGTTTATTCAAGCGTCCTTTGTTATGGCTTGGCCAGTCATGTTAGAAGGCTGGCTCGACGGCGGCTTTGTGAATATGTTTTCCAAGCTGTATCACCACACGATTACCGGAAGCTTTATTTTCAATATGTTCATCGCTAAAATGAGAGGTTTTTCATTGGACAGCTCAATCAATACCGGTGAAGCGGCTTACATGAAGACTAAGCGTGGCATGACCATGCGCGCTGGTTTCGTCAGCTTGTACTCTAAGTACGCCGAAAGTCACATCAAACCGGCTATAGAAATGGCATGGGTGGCGGGGGCTATCATGTCGCTCTCTTCGCTCGGTCCTTTACACGAATTCTTCTCGAGCACTTGGCACGTCTGGTTTGCAATTTGGAACTTAACTATGGCACCCTGGTTATTCCATCCGCAAACGTTCAAGAGTGGCATGATCAAGTTTGGTATGGCTGAGTGGGTCTGCTGGTTGGACTCTATCCCTCGAGGAGACGACGAGCGCACGGCGAAGGAGAAAGTCAATGCCAGACGCGGTTTGGGGAATAAACCAACGTGGTGGACTTGGCGCGCAGATACGATGCGTAACTGGAGAAAACTTCCAATGTCTGTAAAGTTTTGGCACGTGTCTTTGAGACTCGTTCCTGGACCTATAATTGTTTCCTTGGCCGCGGCTGCAGCGCTGAACGTCGGAGATGCCTCGTCTACCACTGCGCTGCGTCCAATTATTATCTTGACTTCTGGTGTTGCCGCTGGATTATTAGCGGCGGTGTATTACTTTGCCTTATCGCCGCAGTTCTTGTGGCCACACAGATTAGTGTCTCTCGCGAAGCGATTTGCTGGCAAAGGTACGTTATCTGAAGTTACGAAGCAATCCATTGTCTTGATTTACGGCTACTTTTTCAAAATCGTGTGCGTGGTTTTGCATCACTTCCTCTGTCAAAGATTGTTTTCGGCGCAAATGAATCAATGGGATTTCCTTAATGCCGTTGTCTTCGCAATATCTGGCTACGTGTTCATCAGCTGCACTTCAGCAGTCTTTGGTCTCATCTCGGATCAGCCTCCAAGAGCGTTCCGAGGGCTCATGTTGTCCTTTCGCTCCTATGGTGACTTCATGGCAAGAGAAATCGATATCATCAATGGTACGATTTTGCACATCGTCTTGCTCGTTATTGGTTTGTTTCCAATATCGTTCATACACGCTAGAGCGTTGTTCAACCGCGCGTATGCGGCCGTGTTGACGGTTGAAATGCGCAGACGAGAGATGATTGCGTCCATCAACCGATCGGACGTGTCCTCGAGAGCGCGTCAAAAACTCTCTGGATTTAAACTCTTCTTCAGAAAAGTTATCGGCTTGCACGTGAAGTCCATGAAATATAAACGTCCGGCACCGACGGTCTTGCCAGATGTGCCTCGCGATATGACCGTTCCAGGTTCTGGGTCGGCCATTAATCCGAGATGCGAAGATATCAAGAAACGCTTGATTCCATTATTCGAACAGCAAGCTACTCTTTTTGGATTCCAAAAGACGTGCCCTGATTCGAACTTCTCGGAAACACCAGTTGAAGTGAAATCGAACATGCACAATGCACTTGAGAACATGTCGCGATGGGTTGAAAACACCATTGCCACGTATTCCGACGAAGCTGGTATCTCCGAAGACGGTTTGAGTGAGGCGCAGTGGGCGGAAGCGATCAACCACTTACACGGCCACATGTTCTTAAACTTCAAACACTGGGTGGATTACACCGGTATGCTTGATCAAGCACAGACAAACGCGGACGTGCAGGCATTCGAAATCGACAACAGTGGTTCGGAAGAGAAGAAATCCCCGATTCTTGCGCTCTTCATGGCACAGCGCAAAAGTAACGAAGTCTTCTTCAACAACGTCAATCGGGAAGAGTTCTTGAAGGTGGAAACGAACGCGAAAGCCCATCATTTGGCGATTTGGTTTTTGCTTTACGGTGAATCCGCTAATTTACGCCACATGTCTGAAGTACTCTGTTATCTCTTTCATTGCGCATTATGCGCAGTTACGCTCGAAAACCGTTCAGAAAGAGATCCCGAGACCAACGCGGAACTCATTTTGGCGCAACCAGTAAAGGGGTCTGAAATGCCATACAAGGAGTGCGATTATCTCAACAACGTTGTCACTCCGATGTACTTATTCATGCGCCGCGAGTTGAAGGAACGCGCGAAAGCGCCAATTGTTGATCGGGTCATGTACGATGACGTCAACGAGTTCTTTTGGGAGTACAATAGGTTCAAGGAAGTCATGCCTCCAGTGGACGGCCATGCGAACGAGGACGTCGAGAAACGCGAAGCTGAAATGCCAGAAGAGGAAAAGCAGAACCGACAACCTGAATTTATTGGTGTACCTATGGAAATGCGCGACAACCCACTTGATCAACGCATGTACGCACATTTCAGAGCGTACATGATGAACAAGGCGAAGCATCCGCTTGGTGCCGGCGAGGGGTTGTCGAAGACATTTTTCAAGACGCATCGCGAAGTTGCTGGATGGTTCAGTCTTTACGTCAACTTTAACACGGTCATCGTATTTCATGCGGTGTGCTTCCACATTTCGTGCGTGTGCGCATTTGCTGATGGTTTCGATTGGGGATATGTGTGCACTGCCGCAGTTACGCACGCAGTTTTGAAGCTTATTTGCGAGTTTGCCACCCTCTCCTTTCGCAACTTGAAACAGGAATCCTTCGAAGATTGGTTCGTTATCATCACGCGATCGCTCGCGTTTATCATGATTCCTTTATTTTATGGGTTGGAAAAGTCTTTTCACCCGGATAGTAAAACACCATACTTCCAAGCTCTGGCTGCTGTTTACGCCTTAGCCATGTGTGGCGTCATGACGTCGGTGATCAAGAGAGAGCCCTACATGGGCGGCAGTGCGCAGTTCGCAACACCGTTCCGCGAACGCTGCATTTACTCCATTTTCTGGATATTCGTGTTGGCCACAAAGTTGGCATTTGGTCACTATCTTCTTATTCCTCCCTTGCGCGAGTCTGTGAATGCATTGCAACATCCAGATTTGTGCTGGAACAAGGAGTCTGATACGTACACCTCGTGCATCAACTTGGACGGCGACGCGTTGAAAAATGCTTTGCACTTTGAGGCGAGAGAAAAGTACTTCTTGCAAGATATCACTAAAGAGGAAGAATTGTTGGCTGAGCAGTTAGACCCGCTCGATTACGACGACGACTACGAGGAAGATAAAACTATGCGTCGTCGTACTTTATTATCTGGTGCCGATTCGGGAAGTTTTGATCTCTCGGGAAATATCGGCAAGCTTGCCGCCATCTTGGGTGGGGGCGATAACATCACGCCTCTCGCCTCATTGGGCTACATTGGTGAAGAAATTGAAGGTGAAATCCCGTCGAGTTACTACGATGTGCACGCGAGTACCGTTTTGATGTACCTCATGACAGTAATGCGCGTTTTACCGGCGTTGGTAACGTACTTTTGTGATACCTTTGTTTGGTACACCGTGTACGCGACTGCCTTTACAATTGCGCTTCAGTGGTGGGGTAAAATTTCGCACGCGCAAAACTGGAGCTTCTTCTTGCGAAGCTTCTCGACTATCCCGTATCTCTTCTGCGACAAGTGCTTGAACAGAAAATGGCCGAAGCCAGAGTTTGTCGTGCGTTCTGGCGAAGGGAGCCAGAAGATGGCAGAGTCGGATTCAGAAGACGACATGGAGAACCCGAGCAATAAAATGCTAGGTATGGCGAAAGGTTTGAGCGATAAGCGAACAGGTAAATCTGGTGGTGGTTACAGTGCGCACATCGATGAGATGGACGATGATTCAAGAGCTGGCAGAGATTCTTTGCTTACAATCACGGAGAAAATCGACGAAACGGACCCAAATGCATACGAAACCAACCCGGCGGACTTCTGCGCCGATGCGCTTGACATAAAGTGGCAACACTTTGGAAGAGCGTGGAATGCAATTGCGAAGAATTTGCGCGATCGTGACCTTCTCAGTGACGCTGAATATCACGACTTGTGCTTTACTTTTTTGTCTGGCCGTGACATGTCGCAGATTTTCCATGCCCCGGAGTATGTTATCCTGCCGGCGATGATGACCTCCACTGTCTTTTCAACCGTGTCTTTCCAAACTGGCACTATGAAGGCATATCCTGCATTTTATCGCACTATGGTACAAACGAAAGATTTGCTTGCGGTCTTGTTTACCGATGCCTTGCGTTTAGTCGCTCCAAGAGACTTGGAGGACTTCATGAAGATCATCGTAGAAATCGCGCAAGTAGAAAACGAGCAAATGCACCACCGCAAAACTGGAGATATCGAGAGCTACATGGTTTTACGAGACGCTATCATTCGTTTGCTCCAGGAGTTGAAAGCGTGCGGTGTTGATGTCGAAGCCGAAGGTGAAACGCCTGATAGTGACTTTGACTCGGAATCAGATAACGATGACGACGATGAGGACAAGATTGAAAGGCTCACAGCGGCTGGCGAATTGGAAGAAGCTGAGCGCATCAAAAAGGCATTGGCGAGGAAAAGGTACAACCGCCAAAAACGCGAACTTCGTGAAAAAGAACTCGCCAGACAAGAGCAAATGCTCGAAGCGATGAACCTTGAGTTAAAGTATGGATGCACCGGATTCTTTAGCAAGAAAACGAGGAAGAAGATGCGCGAAAAAGGCGGCAGGTTTGCATGCTTTGTGATTGAAGAGAACATCGAACTCACCGAAGCTGAAAAAGCGGCGTATGAAGAGATGAAACAAAATGACGAAGAGCGCGAAGCTGAGCTCGCAGGTTCAAGCAAAAAGGCTCGAAAGACAAAGCGAAAGGAAGCGAAAAGGTATAAAAACATCACGCTTCCAGAGAATTCAGACACGCGAGGTGAGCGTGTCGCGGAGGCTTTACATGATGTCTTGCTCGCGGTCAGGAAGATTTGCGCATTTGCCATGGAGCGCGACTCTGGGAAATGGTCGGCTCACGCCAATCAATACAAATACAAAGTTTCGCAATTGTATTCAAAGTTACTCGATATGATCCAATCCGATTTGTTGAGAGACAAGAACCACGTACAGGTTGTTGCAGCTTCGGCAGCGTCGCCGGAGATGCACGATATCATCGACGCTCTCTTGCGTTCGATGAATTCCAGTAACCCAGGTGGTCAGCCAAGATCGGCTGAAGGGCAAAGACAACTTATGTTTTTTGCAAACTCTTTACGTTTCACAGCTTTAAGAACACCATCTGATATTCGAACGATGCGTGGCTTCTCGGCGTTCACGCCTTATTATGCGGAGGATGTTGCGTTTCAACGCCATGAACTCACCGCGCACTTGGAGGATGAAAAGACGCTCTTTTCGCTCATCGTCGCAACGTTTCCGGACGATTACGAAAACTTTAAAGAACGCGTGAAAGCTTTGCACAAAGACGACGAGACTATTCTTGACGAGCACTGGGACGAGGCACAAAGGTGGGCATCTGATCGTTCGCAGACGTTGGGAAGGTGCATTCGAGGTGTGTGCTTGTACGGGGATGCTTTGCGTTTGCAAGCGCGCGCAGAAGGGATACCAGAAGAATCCATCGAACGGTTAGTTTCACATAAGTTCGAATACGTCGTTACGTGTCAGGTGTTCGGGCGCATGCGTCAGGCTGCACCCGGAACGATGGATCGGGCGAAAGCGACGGAGATTGAACGATTGATCAAATCCCATCGCGACTTGAAGGTGTGCTTCGTAGACATGCCGCGCCAAAACGCTCAAGAAGATGAGAAAAACTTCAACGGCTTTGCTTCGTGCTTAGTGGGTATAGACGAAGAAAACCAGGGTAACTTGCAACTCACGTATAAAGTCAGACTGCCCGGTGACCCGATTATCGGAGAAGGTAAACCGGAGAACCAGAACCATGCGATTATCTTCACGCGAGGTTCCTACTTGCAAACTTTGGATATGAACCAAGATAACTACATGGGTGAATCTTTCAAGATTCGTAACTTGATGGATGTTTTTCGCGACGACGTCGTCTTGGTCGGGTTTCCTGAGGTAATCTTCTCAGAAACGCATGGTGCCGTGGCGCAATTCGCCGCAATTTCTGAGTTCATTTTCCAAACCTTTCAGCGGTTCATGACGTGGCCGTTGATGGTACGCTTTCACTACGGTCACCCTGACGTTTGGGACAAAGCATTCGCGTGCACCAACGGAGGCGTCTCGAAAGCTTCAAAGATGATTCACGTCGCCGAGGATTTCTTCGGCGGTGTTAATGCCATCGCCCGAGGCGGTAAGGTATTGTTTGAGGAATTCATCGAGTGCGGCAAAGGACGAGATATGGGTTTTACCTCTGTTAACGGTTTCGAACAAAAGATTTCCGGTTCCGCCGGTACAATTTCCATGTCGAGAGATTTGTTCAGACTTCATCGCGGGCTAGATTTCTTCAGAATTTTTTCATTGTACTTCTCCGGACCTGGTTTCTACGTCTCAGTCATGCAAACTGCGTGGGCGGTTTACTTCTTTGCCTTGACGCACGCGAGTTTAGCCATTGCGGATTTGGAATTGTACCGTGTCTATCGTTACTTTAAAATGACAGAGACGCAAACTACCTTATCTCTTTCAAAGGAAGAGGGCGGTTATTACAACTCAATCTACGCGTTACAGATTGGTTTGCTCACGCTTCTTCCGTTACTGATGAAAATGATCATGGATCGAGGCTTCCGCGCCGGCGTGGAGTACACTCTAGAAACGCAGCTCGCCGGATCGTGGGCGTTCAACGTTTTCACCATGGCTACGAAAGGGTACAACTACATGAGATCGTTGATCTTTGGTCAGGCTATGTATATCGGTACCGAACGGGGTTACGTTTTATCGAACGCCTCCATGGTTGTCTTGTACGGTTTGTACGCCAAATCGCACTTGTACCTCGGTTTCGAGGTTCTCTTTTATCTCCTCTTGTTCCACGCGAACACGTCGGTGAAGAGTTCAATTTTGTACGCCTGGTCGGTGTGGCCGTTTGCTATTTGTCTCATCATTGCCCCGTGGTGGTTCTCTCCGCAAAGTTTGAATCTCTATTGGATGCAACGTTCGTGGTTAGATTGGAGAAAATGGTTAGACGGTACGTTTGATCAACCAAAAGTGTCGAATGGTTCGTGGAACAAATGGCACGCGGGCATGTTGGAGAACTACCGCGAAATGCTTTCTGTTTGGTACAAGTTCGGCGTCGTGTGCTTCTCTGCACTCGGCCGTTTTGTCTTGATCTTTGTTCTCATTGGTGCCTACCACGGTACCGAGCTCATTGAAGGCTTCACGCAAGATGAACAGTTTTCCTTGAACTGCATCACCATCGCCATGGCGTCTGCTATCATGGGCGTCTTGATGATGCTCCAAAAATTCTTGTTCTCCACGCGATTGATGGACCGAGAACATCGTAAGATGCAACCGGACGAACTTTGGAAAATATCAGTCATTCGCGGCGGCGTTCGATTCGCGTTTGTCATCTTGTGGATCGGTTTGTACGGCGCACTGTTATACGAACACGTGCCAAACTTGTGGGTATTCCGCCAACTCTTTTACGCCACGGTCGCAGCGATTTGCGTCAACTCGGTCATCATCGAGTCCTTCATTTTGATCGGTAACTACCAAATTGAGAACTCGCTAGACTTTTTGTTGAAAACGGGCCTCGACGCGGAGGGTAACCCTATTCAACAGTCTGGATGGAAACCTCGCGTGGCGTACGGGTATCGTAACTCGTTGCAAGTGTGCAGAGACTACGGCGATTTCTGGTACAAAGAAATGGACAAGTTTTTGGGCGGGTGCATTTTCGGCTTTTTGTTCTTCTTGAGTTTGCTCCCAGTGGCGTGGTTACAAACCACGCTCATTTGGAACTCGTGCTTCTCAGACGTCATGGCGACGAGAAACCGAGCGCAAGAGTTGACTACGGACACAACTGAATAGTTTTTCATTGATACATTTTTGAGAAGGCGCGAAGCGCGAAGAACCATATAAATCTGGTGATTTGGAAGCGCTCTTTGTTATAAATATGAATATCACACAAAATATTGTACTTTTTAAACGCACAACAGAATCTATACTACTCTCTTTTCATCGCCGGTGACGAACCATCTTCTTTCAACGCGGAAATCACGTACATCACCAACACAACTTGCACGCTCAATATAGCGAACAACCCGCTACACGTCGTCGGGTTCTCGAGAAACTCCGTGCCGTACTTCTCGTACAAATACGGAACAAACCTCGTCATGGACAGGTTATACGTCACCAACGGCGTCACAATCATCGCCGCGCTGTAATAAATCAGTTTCGCTAAAGCCTTCGCCGTCGTCGGTTCCGAAGCGAGCTCTTCGATGCGCTTCGCCGCCGCGCTTCTTCGCTGCGCAGCAGCCATTTTTTCCTACAGATGGTGTGTGTGCGCCCACAAAACGAGTCCAAAAATCACCGCCGCGACTGCGCAAATCGCCACGAACGCTTCGCTCGTCGCTTTTCGAGTTTCGATGTACTTTTCTCGCTGTCGTTTCCGTCGTTTGTGGTCGTCTGTTTTTGATTTTGAAGTTCCCGTTCGAGCAGAGAGAGAAAAGAGAATCCATTTGTGTGAGTAAACAAAAGCGGTTACAGAATGGGATGATGCATGCAAAGAAAGACTACTACTACTAATAAGAAGAAGAAAACGAAGCAAACGCGAACCTTGACTTCCCAAAAACGACTCCTCGTCGTCCCGTTCGTCTGCTCTGTCGATCCCGAGAAGTTCGCGGTTCAACTTTCGCCGTCTCGCGCCCATTCAGTGTGAGAGAAGTGGCGAATGCATCCAAAACTCCTCAGAGTTTCACATCGCCGTTGCCCCGCTGGAAAAGACATTAAACATGACTTTCGAAGAAGGAGACAACGAGAAAGAAGAGGATAACGATGAGAACATCAACAAAGAGAAGCGACGACTTTATCTGGAGCAGATTCTTTCGCAGAAAGATTTCGTCATGGACGCGTCGGTTATTGAAACCTTGAGAGAGTACGTGCACCCAACGTTGTCCGGCGGGGAACCGAACAGGGCGGTGGAATTGCTCGGAGGCAATTACCGAGGGTACGCGCAAATGACGAGTTTAGTGTGCGATTGGCTGAAAATTACGAGACCACCGAGAGTGAGCGCGACGACGAGCCCGGGACCGAAAGTCAGCTTTGCAAAGTTTGGCAACGCAGGCGGCGAGAAGGAGGAGGAGAACGAAGGGAAAATGGGACTGAATGAGAAGCGAAACGAAGGGCAGGACGGGGGAGGCGTCCGGGGAGCGAAAGGAACGAACGAACAGACGCCGACGGGAGGAGTGAATAATAATCCCTCGTTACTATTGAGCGCGGATGGTGAGAAAGGTGCGGTGATGCGAGACGGGACGAAGACCGCGGCGGATTTAAAAGTAGTCGGCGCCGGGACGACCGCGGCGGCGCACCACCACCACCACCACCACGCGATGATGTTCAATAACGAAGTAGGTTTAGCAGACGGAACCATGGACGAAATTGGTTTGTTAGAGCGGTTGATCGAACGCACTTTTGACGCGTCGAAAGCGGACGCGGTGTTTGATAAGTTTAAAGGGAAACCGCCGGCGTGGTTGGAGAAGATTTTTCGATCGGAAAGAGGGAGAGCGTTGTTGTTTAAATTGGCAGATAGGCACCAGAATTGTTTGTTGATCGATTTAGCGATTCAACACGCGTGGAGAGCGGGGTTGAGAAGAGAAGTGCGAGCGTTAGGGTCGGCGGCGAGCGCGTATTTTGGGGTCTTTCACGAGTTGATGGCGGACCATTTTACGAGCTTGTGCGAGAACGTGTTGGCGGCGGCTTCGTCGAAGAGTAGTGTTAATAATAATACCGCGCCGGGCGAGTTAGAGGAAAAGATTAGAAAAGACACGATCGCGATCACGGATATGTGCACGAGAACGGTCGGAGCGTACATGTTTGCGCAGATTTTGCTTTCGGATATCATCAACGGCGATGAATTTTCTTCCTCCAAATCTTCGTTCAACTCAGTCATCCAAGACGTCGCGAAACGGTTCTCTCAAGATTTAGAAATAGCTGCAGCGGAGAAACACGGTGCAGCGGCGGTGAGGAGGATAGCTACGGCGTTGAGTGTGACGAGTGAGGATGCGGACGTCGCTTCGGCGATTTCGGATTTGTTACAAGCAGCCGGGAAACCGATCGGTGGTCTCGCGTTAGGTTCGTCCTCGTTCGCGAGTCGCAAAAGGTTGCGCAGTGGTGTTGGGAGTAGTGATAGTGGCGGTTTCAACGTCGGTGCAGGCGGTGGTTCAGCGGTCTTAGCTGCCGCGGTGGCGGCTTCGGCGGGTGGCGGGCACGGCAAACGCGCGCTCGCCACGTGGGACTTGAAGAAGATTTTAGGAAAATACAAAGCAGGAGAAAATGACAAAGAGAACGACAACGGAGGACGTCAGAAACCGTCGGCGGCACCGTTGCGTCGTCCAGATGCGTTGCGCGCACTTTTTGAGGAAGCATTTCAGTACGAAGCTAACCTCCATCAACTCGTGACTGCGTTGACGTCGGGCGAATCGGAGAATTCTCCCAAAGCTTTGTGCGTGGAGATTTTAGCGCTCGCGACGGCGAACGATTGCTACGTGCAAGAAGACGTCAACGCCTCGCGCAAGGATTTACTTTCGGCTCTACAAATATGCAATCAAGCGTCGAAAACGTTCGATAATTCTACCACTTTGACCAACGACGACAGGAAAAATGGATCCGGGGTGAACGAAAAGTTGTCGCCGAGCGAGTTTCTCGAAAAGTGCGCTGAACTCAAAACACTTTCATCGTCGCTCCCTGCCACAGCTGCCGTCCTCACATGGATCGAATCTGCCATTCGACGCGACCCAGAAAAGTCACACAAAGTTGCGTTTGCTTTGCTCGAGACGTGCGTCCAATCACAACCGACGTTGCGTTTGCGCGCTTTAGAGTGTGTCTCGACGGCGATTGAAGTCGCCGGCCGCGGCTGCGGCGACGACATCCCTAAAGCCGCTATCGACGTCATCTTATCGTTATTTGAAGACGAGAAAATAAGCTCTTTGGAAAACTACGAGGAATTTATCACCGACGCGCTCGACGAGTGCGTCGAAGTCTGGACGCCGAACCGCATCGATCAATCTCACGTGAAACGCTTCCTCTCTGAGTTTCTCGAGTTCGCGCAGCCGCCGTACAGTCGAGCATTCGCCGTGCGCGTGTTATCCTGCCTCAACGCCTGTCGCGCTAAAAAAGGATTTTCGCAAAGCATAGACGTGTTTTTAGAGGAAGTGCGAGTGAAGAAAAGAGAGTTCAGGCCGAGTTTAGGCCGAGAAGCGATGGACATGTTGGAAGCGGCGTGCGCGGGTGCGGATATAAACAACAACAACGGCCCCGGAAAAGTCAGAAGAGGCGTGACTTTTTAACACGCGAAGTTGATGCCGAAACCAGAACTCGAGACGACTTTTGAACAGTAGTACTATGATGTGTATGTGTATACTTAGAACTACAAATGAGCTAATGTTGAGTACGCGTGTGGTACCTTAAACTTTGAGCGGAACGATACCTCTTCTTGCACACATCACACTCGTACGGTTTCTCGTTCGTATGAATACGCATGTGGATTTTTAAAGTACCAGATTCACGAAAGCACTTCTCGCACACATCGCATTCGTACGGTTTCTCGTTCGTGTGAATACGCATGTGAACTTTCAAATTACCAGCCGTAGTACAACGCTTCTCGCACACATCACATTCATACGGTTTCTCGTTCGTGTGAATACGCTTGTGTATAGTCAATGCAGATGGTGTTACAAACACCTTCTCGCAAAAATCGCACTCGTGCCCTCTCTTTCTCTTCGCTCCTTTCCTAACAGTTATTTCTTCTTCTTCTTCTTCTTCTTCTTCTTCTCCCTCTTCTTCTTTTTGTATCTGATGATGATTCGCCTCGAGATCATCCTCCTCGTCAGGAATCCTCAAACACAACACCGGTTCGTCTTCTTCCACTTCTTCTTCCTCTCTCCTACCCTTCACCACCTTAAAAACCGTCCTCGCGTTCACCGCTCTTTTCGGATGTGGATTCTTTCGTCTCATTGGTGTACTATTCTTGCGCGTTTAAAAATACGAGTAGTAAAGTATATTAGTTTAAATCACATGTGAGATCTTTTTTGTGCAAGAAACATAAAAATTCCGTTTTTCATTTTTTGAACCGAAGTGTTTAGGGTTGCATTTTGATTTTTTTAGTCCCGCGGGAAAAGAGAGACACCCGCCCACACAAAGAACCGCTCTCTCTACGTAGTAAACAAAGCGTTTCGAAGAGAAGAGATGAGGTCGTCGTGTAGGCGGCGGCAGTCTTCCGTGATCTCGAAAAGGACGACACTCGCGATGACGACGATAGTCGCCGCGTTGTTTTTGAGTCTGGGTGTGTTCTCCGCGGACGCGATTAAACACCAACACTCAAAGACGAAGAGTGCCGGGGAAGCGTCGCCAACTGCGGTCGAGATGGAGGAAACGACGACGACGAAAGAGCATCTCCTGGACCCAGCGCTGAACACGGACGAAGTCCGCGACGCGGCCAAGCAAGTTGGACACATCACGGATATGGACGCGTATTTAGCCGCGATTGAACACAAAATGGACGTGTTGGCGGAACATCCCGCGCATAACGTACGTTTCACATCATCGTCGGAGAGATATAAAATTGGGACCGCGGGGGGCTTTCGTGACCTCCCGGGGCCCCCCGCGTTGGCGTTTTTTCTCTCCTCCTCTTTCGGAGGTCGTCTTTTTTCAGAACGATTTGCGAGCGTCTCTCTGTTCGCGCGCACGGGATTATCGTTCTTCGTTTTTTATCCATCGTTTGTCGTTTACGTCGTTCGTTCGATGATCTTTCGCGCGTTTACTGATGATGATGATGGGGCGCTCGCTTGCTTTCTCCCAAGAGATCGAAATGTTACGAAAATACTGACCGTTTCCGCCGACTTTTAAAACATCAAAACAAACACAGGTTGAGGACTATCCCGAAACCGAGCAGTTAGTCATGCACTACCAAGCGATGCATCCGGACCGAGAGCTGACGACGGAGCAATTGAAGGACCGGACGCTGCACCCGGGGAAGTACCACTTGCAAGAGGACCAGAAGAAGGAAATCGAGAAGGAAAAGTTAAGGGAGGAGAAGCGAGTGCGGATGAAGATTGAAAAAGCGAAAGCGAAGATTCGGAATCAAAAGATGAGCAAAGAGGAGATTGAGCTGCTGAAATCGGTCGGGATTGATCCGAAAGATGCGCAGAACGTCGCCATCGCGGAGGTTTCAAAGAAGATGAACAAAGAGGCGGCGGAGAAATCTGGCGATTTGAAAGACGACGAGTTGTACAAGAAGTTTGAAGCGCAGAGGTTACAGTACATGCACAAGATAGCCACGAGTGGTACCGCGGATTGGGACGATCAGTTGAAAGCGTACCAAGAGATGATGGGTGAGAAGATGAAGAATCCGGAGGCGTACGACGTCATCGCGAACGAAGGTAAATCGACGACGATGGACGCGACCTGGATCGAGCCGACGCCAGGGACGGATGAGTACAAAAAATGGGTGCGTGACGGACGACCGAGACCGAATGAGGTGAGTTTGATCGACGCAAACGGAGGCGTGGCGAAAGCTGATCCGAAGGTGATGAAGGTCAACCCAAAAACGGGGATGACGTACGAAGAGGAGAAGCTTTTCAAGGAGATGCAACAAGAAGCGAAGAGTTTCAAACCAACCGTTGCAGAATACGAGAAGCAAAAGTACGTGCCAAAGTGGACAAAGTTGCACGATTACTCCAACTTCACGGACAAAATGCGTCGAGGGAACTTGAACACGGATGAAAACGGCATGCAGCTCGAGGAGTACTCGAGCGGCTTCACGGCGACGACCGATGGGGACGAAGACGAGAGCGAATTGGCCGGACCTAGACCGTTTCCAGTGTACAAAGGCGTGAAGAAGAACGTGAAAACGATCAAAACGGTTGCCGAGTTCTATCAAAAGATCCAAGTGTGTTTGCAAGAGGCGCCGGTGAACGGCAAGTGCTTCAAATTTTCGCAGCGCACGGGAGAAGGGACCATCGATCAGTGGGATGTTTCCAAAATCACCGACATGCGCAACGCTTTCGTCAACCGCGAACAGTTCAACGGCGACTTGTCCAACTGGAACACAACCGCGGTGACTTCCATGCAAGGTATGTTCAAAGGCGCGAAGAGCTTCAACTCGCCGTTGACGTACTGGATCACCACGAACGTGAAGGATATGGACAGAATGTTTGACGGCGCATGGGATTTCGATCAACCTATGGACTTTTTGGACACTAGAAACGTCAAATACATGAACTACATGTTCAGAGACACGTTTATGTTCAACCAAAACATCAACTCTTGGGACGTGCGCGGCGTCGTTTCCACCGAGTACATGTTTTACAACGCCACGAGTTTCAACTCGCCGTTGGACAAATGGGATGTCTCGAACAATAAAGTCATGGCACACCAATTTGAAAACAGCAGAGTGTTCAATCAAGACATCTCCAAGTGGAAAGTTGGCGCGGTAACGACCATGGAACGCATCTTTTGCGACGCCCCGAATTTCAACCAAGACATTCGCGGTTGGTTCGACATCATCTCGAAGAAAGCGAACACGAAAGACATTATCAACAACGGGACAAAAGCGTTCGTCAAACATTACAGCTGCGACGACACGAGCGATTTGTCCTCGTGCGTACCCATTGTCAGCCACTTGGAAGAATCCGATGGTTTCTTCGGTATCCCGAGATACGATCCTCGCACTTTGCAAGGTTTCGACGACTTGGAGTTTGGTGTAAACGACAACTACACGATGATGTTAGTTGGACAATCGCTTCCCGGCGTTGCCGTTGCCGTTTTTGTTTTGTTCTTCTCTTTCGTCTTCTGGCATCGACGACACTGGTTTGAATCTTGCTTTGGCCGAAACGCGTGTAACTGGACGCCGTTCTCCGGAACTGGTTTGTTCTTTGCGCGCGCGCAGTTGATTTTATTTGCCTTGATTGCCTGTCTCGGTTGCTTTCTCGTTTGGAACAAAGGTATGGCGTTGCAACAGGATATTCAAGTTATCGCGGACAGTATTTCCAACTCCACCGCGGAAATGAACGCGCAAAGCGTGCGAATTATCCAAGCTTTGGACGACGCGAAAATGTTCACCTACGAGGCGGAAACCGAAGCCTTGGCTTTGGCAGACACCATCGCGAACATTTCCGAAATCGACGGGAAGATGGAAGAGTACACGGAAGTTGGATTAGTCACCGCAGATGTCGCTTTGATTTTAGCCGCGGTGATGGGCTTGAGTGGCATTATTCTCGCGCTTACCTCTCTCGTCGGCAAATGGCGATGGTTTACGTACTTGACTGGATTTCTCACGCTTTCGCTCGTCGGTTCGTGGTTGTTCTGGGGTGTACTCACCGGTACGACGACGTTCTTGGCAGACTTTCAGTACGCTTCGGCAGACTACTCCGCCTCGCAAAAATTTGGTTACACCTTCGATTCGGATTTAGAAAACGCGTTGCCTTGCATGGATGGTAAAGACGTAGTTCAACTCATGAACACCGCGCGCATGTCCATCGCCGCTGGCGTATATCTGTACAACGATTTCATTCAAATGTACGATCCGAGGAAAACCTTACCGCTCATCGATCAAGAATACGATGGCGACGCAGAAGCCGCTTCCAAGTATTGCGCGTTTGATAGACCCGGGGATGATTATTACACCGCATTTTGCGACGCTTATCGCCGCGCGTTGATCCCGTCTGACACGAAGACGTACATCAAGACGCAAAGAGGTTATTTTAACGAAACTGCAGGAAGGAACCATAAGGTGAAGATTAACGAAGTTGGCACTATGTATTCTCGATGCCAATACGACTCAACGCAAGTTGCGTTGGTTGAGCAGTGCGGTAAGGAAGAACCGGCGCAAATTCCGGCCAACCTATTCGACGCTATGGTGAAGAACTCGGAAGTGATAATCACTTTGAAGGATCAAGAGTCGGACATCATGGCGTTAGCGACGTGTAAGATGGTTGCAGATGCTTTGGAAAAGTTAGAAGACTCCGTGGACGATGCGTTGGAGTCTATGAGCATAGTTTGGGGTGGGTGGCTCATCGCGGCGTGCGCCTTTTTGTTATTGTGGGGGTCCTCTTTGATCGTGATTGTCCGGTTACAAAACGGCAACACGGGAATTGATTCTATTCTCGATAGCGAGAAGGATGCCCTCTTTTCGGTGGCTGTACCGAAATTCAATAGCTATGGAACGGGATCAAAGTCTATGACGGAGAGTATAATTAGCGGTCAACAAGTGGTGTCGGAATCGGCGACGGACGCCAAATATAAGTATAAATTCCAAGCGAAACGGTGAGTTTCGTTGGAACAACGACGAGAATACTAATAGATAACCTTTAAAGTTTAGCAACGAAACAAATTTGTATTAACAAAAGTATTTATTCAAAGAACATTTATTTCCTTGTATTGTCTTTCTCTCTCTCTCTCTCTCTCTCTCTTTATACTCTTCTTCTGCGCTCACATGAATTCATGGAACGTGCGACTGATTACCTCGTCCTGGTGTGCTTTTGAGAGTTTTATGAACTTCACCGCATACCCGGACACTCGAATCGTTAAATTTGGATACTTTTCCGGATGAATCTGCGCATCCTTCAACGTTTCGCGCGACAAAACGTTCACGTTCAAGTGCATTGCTCCTTTCTCGAAGTATCCGGCCAAAAGCGAACCCAGATTTCCGGTGCGACTCGCGTCGTCTTTGCCCAAACTACCTTTGGTTATTGAAAAAGTATTCGAGATACCGTCCAAACACGCGCCGTACGGCACTTTCGCGACTGAATTAAGCGAGTTTAACGCACCGGTATTGTCGCGACCGTGCATAGGATTTGCGCCCGGAGCAAATGCTTCACCCAATCTTCGACCATCTGGCGTTGCCCCGGTGTTCGATCCGTACATGACGTTCGACGTGATGGTGAGAATCGACAGCGTATGCTTGGCGTTTTTGAACGCGGGCGTCTTGCGAAGCTTTTCGATGAATGTTTGCACAACCCACTTCGCGAGTTCATCCGCATCGTCCGAGTCGTTGCCGTACTTTGGAAAATCGCCTTTGATATCAAACGATGTAATTATCCCTTTCGTTTCCTTTTCATCGGAGAATATCGGACGAACTTTTGCGTATTTTATCGCCGAAAGTGAATCAACCAACACGGATAAGCCCGCGATGCCGAAAGCCATGTTGTATTCAGGTTCAGAATCCATCAGAGCGTACAACAAGCTTTCGTACGCGTATTTTTCGTGCGAAAAATGAATGACGTTCATGGTTGACACGTATAACTCGGCGATCCAATCCATGTATGTCTCGAAACGTTTCTTCACGTCCTCGTAATCGAGATGGATAAAATTTTCGTCCGTTTGGGCTTTCTCGGCGAGCGAGTCAAACAGCTGCGCGAGTTCTACGGGCGCGATTTGTTTACCAGAGATTTCATCTTTACCGTCATTGAGAGCGTACAAGAGAATCTTGGGTAAGTTGCATCGAGCGCCGAAAAATTGGGCGTCTTTACCGAGTCGCATACCACTGACGCAGCACGAAACGGTCGTATCGCAACTCCAGTTTTCGCGAAGGAGTTTGTCGTTGATGTATTGAACGCTACTACTCGCGATCGAGATATCCGTCGCAAACTTCTTAAACGGCTCGGGTAAACACTCGTCAAATAGAACCGTCATGTTCGGTTCCGGCGCGGCGCCTAAATTTACAAGCGTTTGCAAGAAACGATAGGAAGTTTTGGTCACCATGTGCTTCTTCGAGCCGCTAGCGTCGACTAAAACGCCGGCGATGGCGTTTGTCGCCCAAATCGGGTCGCCCGCAAAAATCTCATCGTACGCCTTTGGGCGCAGGTGTCTAACCAATCTCAGCTTGAGCACCAAGTTATCGATGATTTCTTGCGCTTCGTCTTCGCTCGCGAGCACCCCGGTGCGTAAATCGCGCTCAAAGTAAATATCTAAAAACGCATCGACTCTTCCGAAAGATATCGCCGCTCCATCGTTCGATTTCACCACCGCCAAGTACGCGAAATAGATCGCCTGCGCCGCTTCTTTAGCCGTCGTCGCCGGTTTCGAGATATTTTTCCCGTATAGTTTCGCCAACCCGTCCAACGAATGCAAAGCTCTGATTTGCATCGAAATTTTATCCTTCTTCTCCATGTTCGCCTCGTTCGCGTTCGAGATATCCAACCTCGCCGCGTCTCTCTGCTTCTCCTCGATCAACCGGTCTACCCCGTACAACGCGACTCTTCGATAGTCTCCGATGAGGCGACCGCGTCCGTAGCTATCCGGCAAACCCGTCAGCGCGTGACTCGATCGTACCAACCTCATCTCAGGCGTGTACAAATCAAACACGCACTCGTTGTGCGTACGCACGTTTTGCTCAAACACCTTCTTCGTGAACGGATCCATGCGTTCGCCTTGCTCTGTCAACGCTTTCTCGACAATTCGAATGCCTCCTTTCATCTTCATCGTCCTTTCCAGCATTTTCGTCGTTTGCAGGCCGACGATGACGGAATCGAGCAAACAATCGTCCGCGATGTACCCAACCCCGTGTGCTAAAATCGTCGAAGGCGTTTTCGAATCGCAACACAGAACGCCTCCAGACGCGATTTCTTTGTTTTGTTTCCTCTCCACTTCTTCTAACAAAGTTCTCGTTTTCTCTGTCGCCGAGGAAGGCACGAAAGTGCCGTCGAACGGGTCGTAGTTTTTCGCGATCCAATTCGCGACTCCGTCTCCGACGGGTACAGCATCAGGCGAAGTTGGGATCTCTCGAGGGAGCTTTTTCGTCGGATCGTCGAACCCCATTCCGCGCGCGCTTTTAAAGGTTTTTAGTGAGGAATATTTTGTATCTTGAAATGCTTCTCAAAAATACACGAAGGAAACTACTGAGATATAAACAAATAATAATGGAAAGCACAACTTTGATGATGAAAGAAGAAGAAGACAAAGACGAAGAGGATAGTCTGTTGTTGTCGCCACCGACGACGCAAACTCAACAACTGCTGGCGTTGAAAGGCGGCGCGAAACATTCCAGAGGCAACGTTCCTTGTTCGCACGGTGAACACTTTTCTTGCCATCTCCCAGACATCGAAGATGTGACGTTAAAGAACGAGTGGGACGAGACGGAAACGAGCGTAGACTTCTCTCCGAAGAATTGGGGTTGGATTCATTCCATCGACAGCATGACGAGCGTGGACGGACCAGGGCTGAGAGCGATGATTTTTTTCCAAGGGTGTCAAAAGAGATGCGCGTTTTGTTGCAACCCAGATTCGTTGGAGGAAAACGTTGGAAAGAAGATGGCAACAGAAGAAGTTTTCTCTGCTTTGGAAACGAAAATGACGTACTATCGAAAATCAGGAGGCGGAATCACCATGTCAGGAGGGGAATGCATGTTACAGTATCGTTTTGTAGTAGCGTTGGCGCGAGAAGCGCGCGCGAGAGGTTTGACTTCCATCATCGATACGGCCGCCGCCGGAAACGATATGATTTGGGACTTTGTCTTGCCGCACATCGACATGGTGCTCTTGTGTTGTAAAAGTTCTCACCCCGTTCGATACGGAAAGATAACAGGACGTCCAGAAAACTTCGGCGTCATGCTCGCGTTTTTGGCGAAACTGGAAGAATATAAAGTGCCCACTTGGTTGAGATTTGTCTTGATGTCTTCTGATGACGAAAAATTTCAAGATATCGTTACCGACGGCGAAGAAGAGTTACTCGGCGTGGCTGCTCTCGCAAAGATGCACAAAAGGTGCGTCAAAGGAGTCGAGATCTTACCGTACCATAACTTTGGCGCGTTCAAGTACAAAGAGATGAATATAGCTTATAAGTTGGAGCAGATGAAACCGCCATCTGATGAGGTCATCAGACGCGCGAAAAGAGTCATCGAAGGCGAAGGCGTAAAGGTCCTCTTGTGAATTTCTTTCATTGATTATCATCAAATTTGTTAGATTAAGGTGTTTTCATTAAAAATGCTTTCTTCTTTTACATACACGCACACACACACACACGGGCACACGCGCGATTCGCACTACTCCACGTACCTCTGCATCTCTGTTCACTCTTTCTTTGTATAGCTTCTCAATATTTATCTGTTTTTATCTTTTTCTTTTTGAAAACTTAACGACCCATTCTCTTTCGCAAAAAGCTTGGGATGGCCGATCGCCCACCTTCCGGCTGCTGTTGCGGCGGCGCTTGCTGATTCCCCCATCCAGAGGGCTCTTGTTCTTGTCGCGGTTCTTCTCTTCGTTGTTGTTGTTGTTGTTGTTGTCTTTGTTGCGGCGGCGGCATTTGTGGTGGCGGCGGCGCGGCGGCTCTCGGGACTCTTTGTTCGCCCGCGTTCGATTGCGAAAACGGCGAAAATCCCGTCGCAATCAACGTGATAGCAACCTCCCCGTCCGCTAATTGCATGGTCGGGTTCACCACCGCCCCAAAGATAATCAGCGCGGAGTCGTCGACTAAATCGTAAATCACCTCCGCCGCCTCGTTGACTTCGTGCAACGTCAAATCCTTCCCGCCGGAAATGTTCCACACAATGCCAGTCGCTCGATCGATGCCCAAATCCAACAACGGTGACGAAATCGCAGCCGCTGCCGCATCTCTCGCTCTGTTCTTACCAGTCGCTCGACCAATACCCATCAAAGACGACCCGGCATCCGCCATCACCGCTCTCACATCCGCAAAATCGACGTTGATCAAACCCGGTAACACGATGATATCACAAATACCTCTCACTCCTTGTCTCAAAATATCATCCGCCAACAAAAACGCATCTTGCAACGGTAACGCGCCGTCCACCGTGGACAACAATCGGTCGTTTGGAATCACAATCAACGTATCCACGTTCTGTCTCAACCTCTCCACCGCCTCCATCGCTTGATTATACCTCTGTCTCCCTTCAAACTTAAACGGCATGGTCACAATCCCAACCGTCAAAATCCCCGCCGTCTTCGCGACATTCGCAACCACCGGCGCCGCTCCAGACCCGGTACCACCACCCATCCCGGCCGTCACGAATACCATATCCGAACCTTGCAACGCGTCCTCGATCGACTTCCTCGACTCTTCCGCCGCTTTCTGTCCAATCTCCGGGTTCGACCCGGCGCCGAGACCTCTCGTCAACGTCTCGCCAATTTGAATCGTGTTCGATTTCGGAACCGTGGACGACGTCAACGCTTGCGCGTCCGTGTTCACCACCCAAAACTCCACGCCTTGGATATCCGTTTCCACCATTCTGTTCACCGCGTTCGAGCCGCCGCCGCCGACTCCGATGACCTATATTTTTTTAATAAGAGCAGCGAGAGAAACAGTGAGCAAAAGTTTTTCAGAATAATATTTTCCTTCTCTTTTTGCCGAAAAGCACAAAAGCGTACGCACGAAAAAGCGCTTATGCTGCCTACACAAAAAATCACGACGTTCGTCGGACTTTTCTCGTCCGACTGTTGTATATCGCGAGAGGAGGAAAGAGAGAGAGACACGATCTCCCCCGAGAGAGAGAGGCACAAAAAAAAAGAACGATTTTGATCGAGAAAAACAGAAAAAACAAAACTTTTCCAATCGAATACGTTCGTGTACCTTGATGGAAGCGGCGTTGGACGGGACCAATTTCGGCGCCGCGGAAGCAGCAGGCGTCGTCGTCTCATTCTCCGCGCGCGGAGTGATGCTAATTCTTCTGTGAATACTAATCAGAGAATAAAAGAGAGAGAGAAAATTTGCACCATCAGTGCGTCTATTGGCGGGAAAACGAGAAGAGAAAGAAAAAGAGAAAATAGCAAACCTCGACAAAATCTTTTGTGCGTACCTTTTCGTCGTCTTTATGCCGCCGCTCTTTCGGTGAAAAGGACGACGTGGTGAACACGCGGTCGTCGATGCGCGGGAGGAGGAGGATACCAACGCGGATGTCATTTTGTGTGTGTGTGTGTGTATAATAAAACGCGCGCTTTAAAAGTGCTGGTGATGAGACGATGGATGAAAGCAAAAGAGAGAGCGCAAAAACGCTTATTAGGGTTGGAGACCCTAAACATTTTTCTCGGTTCTTTCAGAAAAACGAAAGAAAAAAGCCGTTAGAGAGAAGAAGAAGAGGAAAAGACAATGTCGACGACGAGAACGACGCAGACGACGAGAACGACGACTCTCGATGACGATACGAACGAGAACAACAACAGCGAGGGTGAAAAAGATGATGAGAATAATAACAATGATGATGTTTTGTTCGAAGTGGACGCGATAAACTTGGAAATCACGAGGTGCGAGTTAGCGTTGTTGCGACACGAAAGATATGGAAAACGACGCGACGATGAACGAAGAAGACCAAAACAACGACGCTGGATGAACTCGAACGCGACGGTGTACCGAAAACCAAACGAGCGAGGAGAGAGAGAAGTGGTGCTGGACGAGAAGAAGTGCGCGTTTTCGGACGTACATCCTGTGAATAATAATGATATAAGACGACGACAAAGACCACGCGTTTTGGGGAACGAGATGACCACCAAAACCAACAGACACTCGCTGGAGGAGATACTGAGAAAAGCGGTGGAAGAGAAACAATCGACGTGTACGTTTCGTCCGGAAACGATCGCGAAAGCATTTACGGAGGAAGATGTGGAACGGAGAAAAGCGAGGCGGGAGCGGTTGCTCCAATCGAGATTGGATATCGTGCGCGCGAGAGAAGCGGCGAAGAGAGAGGCGGAGAAGGCGGCGTTTGAGAAGGAGTGCACGTTTCGACCGAAAATTTTAGGAATGAAGAATAAGAAAGAAGAAGTAAAAGATACGGATGATGTGGTGAGCGTGAGCGATCGGTTGTATGTGGAAGCGCGTGTGCGAGAGGAACGTTTACGAGAGCGTCGCGAACGCGAGGAAGAAGAAGTTCAAGAAGAGTTTCGACGCGCTTCAGCGAGGAAAGCGACGAGTTCTGCCTCTTCTCCTTCTCCAGGGATGCCAATGCACGAGCGATTGAAAGAGTTGTCCGAGAAACGAGAACGCGTGATGCGCGAGGCGGCAAAGAAAGCCGACGAGGCGTTTCGAGAGGCGCACACATTCAAGCCGTCAAAGATGCGAAGCACGAGTGAAAGATTAGCCGCGCTCGCGAATCGACGAAAGAAAGAGGACGATACGGGAACGCTGAAACCGAAAGCGACGAGAACAAGTGTTGATATCGAAAGCGAGGAAAGATACGAAAACGGCGGGAAATTCTTCATCTCTGCAAACTCGGAAAAAATTATGCGCAAAAACATTCAAAACGGTAAAATTGGCGAAGGCTTCCTGGAGCGACAATACGAATTCGCCTCGAGAATTCGCGCGAAGCGAGCGGATAAAAATGCGTTAGACGAACAACTGTTTGAAAACGAATGCACGTTTTCTCCAAAGATACACTCGTCGTCGACATCGTCAGAGAAATACCACCAACACTACTACGAGACGCAAAGTGAACGCGCCCGCCGACTGGCGATTACCGAGGCGCAAAACATGCACGAACGCGCTGAAAATATGCGCCGAGAACGCGACGAACAATTCACGTTCGTACCAACAATAAACAATAAATCGAACTTCATAGCAAACGCGACGAATCTAGACGAACTCGCGAGTTCCAAATCTAGAGATTTGGAGAGAGAAGCCTCAAAGCGAGTACACGAAATGGAGACGTTGAAGGAGTGCACGTTTAGCCCGCACGTGAACCAGAAAACAGACGACGCGGATTTTCTTCTCGCCGTGAGTAAGAAATCCGGCAGTTACGGTAAATACGACGCAGATACAATCACGAACCGCGTGAAATCAGAAAAAGAAACGCGCGAGTATTACTTGGAACGAGCCAGACGCGAACACGCGTTTGAAGAGCGCAAGACGTGCACGTTTTCACCACAGATCAAAGCCGAAATCGGCATTACGAATCCGCACGTCCCCGCGGAAGAGATCGTCAAAGGCATCGATAAGTATTACGATAACGTCGAAAAAGCGACGAAAATGAAAGCTGAGAAAGAGAGCAGGAGGCAAAAAGTCTTCTTAGAAAACGTCTCGCAAATAGACGTGCGACATAAAATCACGAAACCGAAAGAGTTCAACTTTGCTCGAAACCAGACGCAAAGATTGAGAGAGAAGGCGGAAAAGTTGGAAAGGGAAAAAATGAAAAGAGAAATGAAAGAGTGCACGTTCCGACCGAAAATTAACGATTATTATCGTCCGACGAGAAAGAAGAATGACTTGGTTGCGGCAACAATACCTTCTTAAGTCGACAAATGTAGTAATAACGTCAAGGAAACGCGGCGATGAGCGGCTTCAATTCTACTATTCTAGAGCTATTTTGACTATTGACTATTTTTTCCAACTTCCTAACGTTCTCCGAAGTGCTTCCGAGCGAATTTTTGGTCGTCTCCACGCACAACGCGGCGACTTTCGAGCCAAACGCAGCGGCGTCGACGTTTTCTTTGAAATTGAATTTGACCTTTGACGAGGAGGCGAGTTTGAATACCACGCCGGCTACAAAAGCGTCTCCGGCGCCAACCACGGAGTAAGTGCTTGTGCCGTTCACTCTCTCCGCTTTCACGTGCGCGTATCTCGTCTTACCGCTCTCGCCACAGCTAGACGATACAATCGAGCCTAGTTCGCCGAGCGTCAAAAAGACAACCTTCACGCCGTGCGAGTGCAAAATTTGCAAATCTCCAGCTAACACGTTTAAAGCCTCCTGCGCTGAAGCGAACTTCAAATGTGGATTAAACGGACAAGGCGACGGTGGCGAGCCGGGCGCCAACGATCTTCTTAAAGCGTTTGCCATCTCGCGAAGCTCTTTCGCGTTCGGCGATGTCGCGTCCACCACGTTCACTATAGATGCAATCTTTACCGACTTAGTCACGCTCGTAGGTTCGAAAAATACATACTCGTTTTGTTCATCCTTACCACTCACGACGTTCCTTAGGGATTCCTCGGACAGATTCGCATCGCACACCACGAAGCGACTTTGGCCCTCGCCGATTCGAGACGACGACCGAACTCTCCCGATAGGTATCTCCACATCCGCCACGTCTGCCACGCACGCGAACAGCTCCCTCTCTCCATCCTGGTCGTCTAACAGAGCCACCACCGTGGACGTTCTCGAACTAGAATCCATCTTCACGTCTTTCACGTCCACGCGTAACTCCCGCTGTAACTGTTCGACCATTTTTCTCCCAACGTCATCCTCCCCTATTTGAGAGTGCATGTGGACACTCAACCTGTTCTTGTTCCTCCCCGCGGAAGAAGACATCCATATTGAAACTAAAGCGCCAACCGTTTCGCATATGTTCCTCCCAACGCCTCCTGGAGTGTGCACGCACGACCCTTTCACCGAAGTTCCTCTTTGCATTGCTGTCGCGTTCGTCTTTGTATTCCTTTCGCTTTGACATTGGATATCCATAACAATCGCTCCAAACACGTGTATCGCGGATGATTCTGACGACGAGGACGAATTCGATGATGAACTCGCCGCCGCGGTTAGATTCATAAACGCGCGAGAGAAATGCTCGATGCGTCGTCGTGAAGATAACGATGCAATATCATCATCGAGTCGCTCTCGTCGCATGATGGTGGGGTCGTAGGACTCTTTTTTGTGAAGGACTTTAGGGGTTGGAATAACTCAATGAATAAATACTGAATGGTATGTCTGTGTACATTAAAAGGTGTATCGGTCGTTACTAGGCATGCATGAGTGCGTGTTCTTGTTGCAATCGGTGTTTTCATAAGCAGAGAGAAGCATTAATAGTTTCTTATGCACGGGTCTCTGCATTGCATGTGGACGTCGTCAATCGCGCGTAAAGTCTCTTCGCTCAACGTAACGCGTCCCGGTTCGAAGGCGTCGATGTCCTCCTTCAACTGTTCCATGGTGGTCGCGCCGATGATGGTGCTTCCGACGTACTGACGCGTCGCGCACCAGGCCAAAGACATGGCAGTTAACGACACTCCGGCTTTTTCGGCAATCTCGGCGTATTTCTTCGTGGCGATTTGTGAAGCTTCGTTGATGTATCGATCTTGAAACGTAGGGAATTCGGTAAAGCGCGCTTTTTTCGGTTTCGCGCCGTTTAAATACTTGCCACTCAAAGCGCCACCAGCTAACGGCGTCCACGGCAACAAAGAAATATTGTGATGACTCGGCGCGCACGTCTCCGCTAACTCCGTCTCGTACGATCTGTGCAACAAACAAAACGAGTTTTGAATGCTCACCGGTCTCGGCACGCCGAGCTTATCGGCGACTCGCACGAATTCGCACACGCCGTAACTCGTTTCATTCGACAACCCGTAACTCTTAATCTTCCCGGCATCTAATAACTCTTTCAACGCTAACACCGTCTCCTCGAACGCGACCGGCGCAAACTTCCCGTCCCTCTCTTTCCTTCTGTCGTACTCGCACGACCCGAACAAAGGGATGTATCTATCCGGCCAGTGTAACTGGTAGACGTCTATGTAATCCGTTTTCAACCTTCGTAAAGAAGCATCGCACGCGCTCAAAATGCTCTCTCTGTCCAACCTCGTGCTCATCTTCTCCTTTCCAGCGGGTTCTGTCCTCATTTTCGGAATATCGCTCGCCTCTATAAACCCAGCCACTTTCGTCGCCACGATCAATTCTTTCCTCAACTCTTTATTCCGTTCGATCCATTTCCCGATGATTTTCTCCGTGTTCCCAGCCACCCACAACGCAGAGCTCGACGGCACCGGATACAACTCCGCCGTATCGATAAAGTTCACCCCGCGAACTTTTATCGCGTAATCGAGCTGTTCGAACGCTTCTTCCTCGGTATTCTGCACGCCCCACGTCATCGTCCCGAGGCACACGTTCGTGACTTCGATGGTAGAGTTCCCGAGCGTAATTCGCGGTAACGCGGTTTTCGGGATTTGCGTCTCCGTCGTTTTCGTCATGATTACGCAGTGTGTGCTTCGTGAAACGCGCTTCACTTCTCTCTCTCGACGACGATGTGATGCGCCACTCGCAACAGCTCGTCGCTTTTTTCGCGCGTGCGATGAGTGCGTTCTCTTCTGAAGAAGTGCTGCTCGTCGTGTTTCTATCCGAAACGAGACAAAGGCGGATAAAGTGACGTCAAACCACCGCACGTGCCGCAGTCACTACTCGCGCAGTCAAATACGCGCGCACATCTAAAAGCGCTTTTAAACGCTCTTTGTTTTCTGCCACACGAGAGCACGAGAGGACGATACACGTCTGCGCTTCCTCTTCCTGGTCTTCCTCTTCCTGGTATTCCTCCTCCTCGCGAGAACGAAGAAGAAGGAAAATCATCATCGTCGAGACGACGGAGATGACGGCGACGACCGAGATGGAAAAATCAAATCGAGAAACCGCCTCGCTGTTCTCCCGGGTGACGTTTACCTGGGTGAGACCGTTTTTGAAACGAGCGCACGAGAAAACAAGGTTGAAACACGAGGATTTAGTGCCATTGCCGGAAAACTTGTCGTGCGTGACAAACGCGGAACGGTTTGAGTTTGAGTTGAGAGATTGTTTAGAGAAGGAGGAACGAGAGGAAGGAACGACGACGAGTTTGGGAGCGACGAGAGGAGAGGAGGAGAAGGAAGAAGAAGACGCCGGAAAATCGAGAAAGAAGAAGAAGAAGAAGTTTTTACCAACCATCACGAAACCGATATGGTCGTGCTTCGGGAACATGATTTTAACCGGCGCGATGTTTAAACTCGCCAACGACGCGATGCAGTTTTTACCGCCCGTCATCTTGAGCGGCTATTTGAAGTACGTGGCGGGAGGGGAGGATAATTTTTTACGACAAACGTTCACGACGGAACAGATTGGCGACACGGAGTTGGGGATTTTGTATTGCGCGCTGATGTTGTGCGTGCAAGTGGGGAGAACTTTGTGCGAACAGCAATACTTTTATCACATGCAAGCGAGCGGGATTGTGATTAAAGGCGCGTTAGGGACGGCGGTGTATAGAAAGACGATTCGATTGAACGCGAGTGGGAGGAGCGGTTCGACGACGGGGGAGGTTTTGAACCACATGCAATTAGATGCGCAAAGAGTTGGGGATTTGATGTTGTTTATTCACGTCATTTGGAGCGGGTTGTTTCAAATTATCGGATACATCACGTTATTGTACATGTACATCGGATGGTCCGTGTTTGGCGGGTTGTTTTTGTTAATCGCGCTGATACCGTTGCAAAAGTTTTTTTACACGTTAACGTATAAGTTACGAAGCGTGCAGACAAAATTCACGGATAAGCGAGTGAAATTAGAAAACGAAGGTTTGTCCGGAGTGAAAATATTAAAGTTGAACGCGTGGGAGGATTCCTTGGAAGACGAAGTGAAAGCGTCGAGGAAAGAGGAGATAATTTACGCGACGAAAACCGCCAACGTGGCGGCGGCGAATACGAGCATCATGATGGCAGGTCCAGTCATTGTGTCGGTGATTGTGTTCATGTTATACTCTGGTGTGATGAAAGGCGAGATGCGTCCGGATATTATATTCCCGGCGTTGACGTTGTTCTCGCTCATTCGGTTCCCGATTTTGTTTTACCCGAGGTGTTTGGCGTTGTCCGCGGATGCTATTGTTAGTTTGGATCGGTTACAGAAATATTTCTTACTTTCGGAATCGAAACCGACGACGACGGCAATAAAGTTAGAGGAGTTAAACGAAGAGGATAATGGCGAAGATGTGAAGACGAAAGAAATGTACAAGAAGAAGGGCGACGTTGTTGCGAAAATCAAGAAAGGCGCGTCGTTTCGATGGAGCCGCAACAACAGCAACAAAGATGCAGAAAAGAAAGATGACGCGTCTCCTCAAGGCGTTGACGGCGTCACCGCCGGAGCCGGATTTACGTTAAACAAATGCGATTTTGAAATCAAACGCGGCGAGCTCGTGTGCGTTGTCGGCGCGGTTGGTTCGGGGAAGACCGCCATCGTCTCGGCGCTTCTCGGCGATATGGTTCCCGAAAGTAGCGGCGATGAAAAACAAGATTCAGATGAAGTCATCTCCATAGATGGTACCGTCGCGTATTGTTCTCAGTCCGCATGGGTCCAATCTGCTTCCGTGAAAGAGAATATCTTGTTCGGTAAACTGCACTCGGAGAGGAAATACCACGACGCTTTAGACGCCGCGTGTATGTTGACTGATCTCAAACTCCTCCCAGATGCCGATCAAACGCAAATCGGTGAAAAAGGTATCACTTTGAGTGGCGGCCAAAAGCAAAGATGCGCCATCGCGCGCGCGGTGTATGCCGATGCCGATTTCGTCATTATGGATGACCCTCTTTCCGCCTTGGACGCGCACGTCGCCAAGGACGTGTTCAACAAATGCGTAAGGGGCGTATTTCGAGAAAAGGCGGTTTTACTCGTCACGCACCAGTTGCATTTCGTCGAGCGCGCGGATAAAATCTTAGTCATGAAAGACGGAGAAGTCGTCGAGCGTGGAAGTTATAAGGAACTCATCGAAAACGCAGAGTACTTCAGGCAAATGATGGAGTCTTATCGCGGAACGCAAGAGAAAGAAACGGCAAAGGCGGAAGAACAAGACGCCGGGGCGTTTGCTTTGTCGGAAACGGACAGAGATCAGATGAAACGCGTAGTTTCGGAACAGAAACTCAGTACAAAAACAGCGCAAAAAGAAGAACACCGCGAACAAGGCGCGGTAAAGAAGAATGTCTACGCGACGTACTTTCTGGCGTTGGGTGGCACACTACCATGCATGTTTCTCATGTTCATCACCATCATTGAACGGATGATTTCTGTGTTCACGCCAATGTGGCTTGCATTTTGGACCGAGTACAAGTACGGCTTGAACGATGCGGAATACATGAGCACGTACGCAGCCATTGGCGTTATATCTGCTTTACTTTCGTGGTGGCGCACGTTCGCGTGGTTAGTCGCGTCTTTGCGCGCGGCGACGACCTTGCACTTGAAACTATTCCACTCGGTGTTGAATACGCGACAAGCTTTTTTTGATACGACTCCTCTCGGTCGTATCATTCAGCGATTCGCAAAAGACACGAACGTTTTAGATAACCTTCTCGGACAATCCGTCAGTTCATTGACGTCTTTTGGTTTATGGTTGTTGGGTACGATGATTGCGATGGTTACGATTATCCCAATTCTCGGCCCTTTTTTGGTTCCAGTCTTTGCGTGCTACTTTTACGTGCAGTACTTCTTCCGTCCCGGCTATCGCGAAGCGAAACGGTTAGACGGCACGTCCGGGTCGCCAATTTTCGAACACTTTGGTGAAACCATTTCTGGCATCTCCACCATTCGCGCGTTTGGACACCAAGCGCGCTTCATTCACGAAAATGAGAAGCGTATCGCGTATAACCAACGCGCGGATTATACGCAAAAGTGCGCGTGCGATCGATGGCTACCAGTTCGTTTAGAAGTTATCGGTATTTCAATTTCCATCATCGTCGCCGGTTTAGGCGTTTACCAACGCAAAACCACCAGCAGCGGCTTGATTGGCGTGACGTTATCGTACGCCATCGACATCACTGGCGTGTTGTCTTGGTTGATTCGCTTATTCTCTGAACTCGAATCGCAAATGGTTTCCGTCGAGCGCGTTGAGGAGTACGCGCAGTTGCCTTCCGAGGAAGACACGGCGAACGATTCCATGGACAGCGAGAACGACGGTAAACAAATAGTCGCCATCGGCAAGGTTGAACCCGACCCGTCGTGGCCGCAAAGTGGTGGCATCGTTTTTCAAGACGTCGAAATGCGCTACCGTAAGGAACTCCCGTTGGTACTGAGCGGTGTTTCGTTCGAAATCGATGCTGGTTCGTCGGTTGGTATTTGCGGACGTACCGGCAGCGGTAAGAGTTCCTTAATCGTCGCCTTGTGGCGACTCGTGGAGCCTTCGCGAGGTAAAATTCTCATCGACGGCGTTGACATTTCTTCAATGCCGTTGAAATCGTTACGATCCAGAGTCACGTGCATCCCGCAAGATCCAATCTTGTTTTCAGGAACGGTTCGCGATAACCTCGACCCGTTTCTAACGCACAACGATGAAGATTTATGGTTTGCGTTGGAACACGTTCAATTGAAAAAGTTTGTCTCGACGCACGAAGACGGTTTAGGCTTGATGACCCCGGTCAAGGAGTACGGCTCCAACTTTTCCGCCGGTCAACGTCAAATGTTGTGCTTAGCCCGAGCGTTATTGCGCGAAACCAAAATCGTCTGCCTCGACGAAGCTACCGCCTCGGTCGATAACGAAAGCGACTTGATGATGCAAAAAGTAATCTCGCAAGAGTTCAAGGACAAAACAGTGATGACCATCGCGCACAGAATCAACACCATCATCGAATCGAACAAAGTGCTGTGCATGGCCAGCGGGAAGGTTTTGTCCTACGATACACCGTCCAAGTTATTGGAAGATTCGTCGAGCATATTTGCGCAGCTCGTGTTGGAAACCGGCGAGGCGTCGGCGAAGAATTTGAAACAACGCGCCAACGAGTTGGAGAAACAACGACGATAGTAATAATTAGTTAGTTAGGGGATTCTAATACAAATAGCTACACTATATACTTCAACTACGACTACTTCATTTTACCTTTACTCTCCTCGTCCATAATCTTCTGTCTCTGCTCCATAAATTTATCCAAAGCCACATCTACAGCCTCGCGTCCACTGAGAATCAATCGATTCACCATCTCCGGATCTCGCTCGTGTTTGCCTTGTTCGAACTCTTTCCTCGCGCTTTCCCGGATGACATCTTTCCAAACGTGGCCTTTGCTATCTTTCCAAACGAATAAAACAGACGCTCGAATGACCGCACGATAGAGCGAGAGTGCTTCTTTTCGGGTGGTGAGTAACGCGGACTCGACGTACGCGTCGTTTTGTTTCATCGCTTCGCCTCGCTTTCGGTCCTGCGTAAAAACGTGAAGGAAGAGAGAGAAAGAGAGAGAAAGGCGGGTGGTGAGTGAGACAATTTTGAACAATAAAACGCGCGATGAAAGGCAAAGAACAACACCGAGAGGCAAAGAAACGAACGCTGTGCGTTGTAACGCGTCGTCGTACCAAATTTTCCTCTATGATTTCCTCGGTTAACCCTCGTCCGTCTCGATCTTCGATGAGCTGCACCGTTCTCGTCGCGTGCATTCCCCTAACTGAAGAAGGCGCATCATTTGTTCTCGATGAAGAAGAAGAAGAAGATGAAGAAGAAGATTCTCTCCCGCTCTGCAACCGTCGGAACATTTCGAGCAGATGAGCGCTCTTTGTCTCTCTTAATAATAACGCGCGATGGTTGCAGAGGGATTGAATGAGAGTGCGTGGATGACGAGTCCTCATTTTTGGTGAGTGGAGAACAAAAGCAGAGTGAAAAGGAGTGAGGAGGATTGCGCTTTATATTTGGAATTCAACGTGTCTGTGTACGCTAGGACTATATGACAAAGAGCTAATGCTGAGTACGCATGTGGTGTTTTAAACTTTGAGCGTGACGATACCTCTTCTCGCACACGTGGCATTCAAACGGTTTCTCGTTCGTGTGAGTACGCTCGTGCTTTTTCAAATTACCAGAATCACTAAAACGCTTCTCGCACACATCACATTCGTACGGTTTCTCTTTCGTGTGAATACGCATGTGCTTTTGCAAAGTATCAGATGTACGAAAACGCTTCTCGCACACATCACATTCGTACGGCTTCTCGTTCGTGTGAATACGCACGTGCCTTTTCAAAGTACTAGAATCACGAAAAGCTTTATCGCACACATCACATTCGTACGGTTTCTCGTTCGTGTGAATACGCATGTGCGTTTTCAAATGACTAGATTCACGAAAACGCTTCTCGCACACATCGCATTCATACGGCTTCTCGTTCGTGTGAATACGCATGTGGTTTTTCAAATGACCAGATCGACTAAAACGCTTCTCGCACACATCACATTCGTACGGTTTCTCGTTCGTGTGCGTACGCATATGTATGGCCAAACTTGATGGACTCTCAAACACCTTCTCGCAAACATCGCATTCGCGTTGTTGCGTTCTCTTTCTCTTCGCTCCTTTCCTAAAATCCGTTTCTTCTCTTTGTATATGTTCGTCCATCTCATCATCATCGTCATCATCATCATCATCAACAACAACAAAAACATCATCATCATCATCGTCCGGTGGTATTTGCACACACACCACCACCGGTGCTTCTTTTTCTTCTTCTTCTCCCTTCAAAACCGTCCTCGCGTTTACCGCGCGCTGCGGATTTGGATTCTTTTTTCTCATACTTATCTTCTCGTTATTCTCCGTCGTGTTCTCTTCTTCTCGCGTTTACTGTGTAACGGGGACACACACTCGTGTTGATGTCAAAGCGATGTTCACAACAAGGAGTGTGAAAAGTCCGGCGTTTTGAGCCGAAAAGAGATACAAAAAAACTAAAAATAAAAACGGCAAAATTTGTTTTTTTACGAAAAACAATTTACACATCTTTGACCAAATATCTTTGAAGCACCAACATCATGTCCTCGAAGGAGGAGGAGGAAAAGGACGTGAAAAAAGAACGAGACGTCGTCTTAAATCGTCTCGAGGACGTTCGGGAGGAGTTACGTCGCGTGCTCGTCGAGAACGCGCAACAAACGCACCCTCGAGCAAAAGTCAAAGCGAAAGGGACGGACGTTTTGGTGGTCGATAAAGAAAGGTTTGAGAAGTTGGAGAGACAATCGAAGGAGGAGGTGGCAAAGGCGAAGAGGAAGGTTTCGGAGAAGATTGAGCGGTTAGAGAGAGAAGCGGAGGAGATTAAGAGAGAATGTTTCGATGGCATGGAGACGAGGAGGTGCGCGGTGACCACGTTCGCGTGCGAGGAGAGGGATGAAATTTTTCGAGATCCAGTGGCGGTGACGAATTTTGGTATACCGAAGAGGAAGAGTGATGATGATTGGGAGGTTAATGGCGTGGGTAAAATGCAGTTTTTAAGCGAGGTTGGTTTGATGGCATCGTCAGAATCGGATGTTTTGGAGAAGAGCGCTCTGAATAATGAGGGACTCGCGTCGACGAAAGACTCCGCCGGCGAAGACGAAGAGCGACAAATCGATCGACTTTTGTACGACGTACACTTCCAGCTTCAATGCACCACGCCAGAGCGAATGAAAATGCATCACGCGATGTTGTTACGGTCGGCGAGAATTAAAAAGAAAAAGTTTAACGCGTTATTTGACGACGTCGTCTTCGAGAAGAGTCGCGTGGTGGATCGCGCCAAAACGGCGTGGAAGAAAGCGAAGAGTATAGCGCGAGGTGCGTTGAAAGAAACGCCGGCGACACAGTTCGAAGGCATTCGCACGGACTCGTTTTACAAGATAGAGAGTAGGTTTGAATACGGCAACGCGTGGGATATCGTCGCGCGATTGAACGCGTTGGCGAATACGCGTCCGATGCATTGGTTGGAAGAGGAAGGAAAAATTTTTGACGTGCGCGAATCGGAAATGTCGAGCAGATTTCTCGACGAGAGTGAAGACGGAAACGATGATCTTGATGACGATGGAAACATAAAGATGAATGACATCAATAACGACACCGAAAAATCAAACAACAATGCCGTGAGTATGAAGAACGCTTTGAAATCAATGTTTGCGAGAAGCAGCGCGGAAAACGAGGACGATTCGGACGGCGAAGAAGGAGACGAGGACGACGACGACGAAGGCAACGACGATGCCGACGTGAGCGATCCATCCGATGATGATGACGACGAAGACGGGATTGACACGAATATAAACATGTACGAAGATGAAGCACCGTTTGAGAGAAACTTGCGCCTCCGCGCGAAAGCGGAACGATTCGAACAGAAGAAGAACAAGAAGATACGCGAGGCGAAAAAAATCGCCTTTCAACGCCTTCTCGATATCCAAGACGAAACCGTGAAAAATCGCGTGCGATTGAACCATCGAGTACTCGAGCTCGAACAAACAAAACACAAAGTCGAAGTCGAAGTGCTATCGTTGGAATATCGTGCGGCGAGAGTGTTCGAACGGTTAAGCCGAATTGAGATTTTGGACGACGAGGACGAAACGATGTCGCGACCGGACGAGACGCTCGAACGATTACAGCGCGAGGCGCGCGAGGCCAAAACGGCGTTCGAGAACCACGGACCTGAGCTCGCGAACGCTAAGATGCGATTAGAAGCAACGTCAGACCAATTAAAGATGAACGAACGACAATTTAGACGAGAGACGAGGGATTCACCGGCGGCGGCTATTCACGCCGATACTTTGTTGGTGTTGTATCGACAAGACGGTCCAGTTTTGCGCAAGAAGAATACTTCTTCTTCCTCCGCTTCTTCTTCTTCGAATATTAACACTGGACATAATGCGACGTCTACCGAAGCTTCTTCTTTAGCAGCCGAACGAACGAAGCTCCGCCGCGAATCCGTTTTCTCTCCGGCGTCGATGATGCAAACGCGAAGTAAATCGATAGTCGCGTTAACTTCATCCGGAGGAGATGTCTTGGCCGAGAAAGGAGCGACGACTGCAGCAGCAGTGGCGACGACGACACTCGCTACTCATAACAGCAAACCAGCGACGTACTTTCCACTCTCACTGGACGAAACCTGGTTTGAAAAGCTAAACGCTCACCGCACGCAGAGACAAAATTTGGAAAAAGTAAAGGCGCAACAGAAAGCGACGCGAGAGACGTGCGAGGTGACGCTCAAAGTTTTAGAGCAGACGCTCGACGAAGCGACGAAGAGAGTCACCGAAAGACAGACGTATTTGAAGAAACAATTCAACGAACGGTTCGAACGCGCGAACGATTGCGACGTGACGATGAAATTACCGTGCGGATTAGTCGAAACACTTTTCCTCGACGAGGACGATAGCGGCGGTGACGATGGTGATATTTTGTACCTTCCGCGAAACATCGTCGAAGAGTTGAACACAGCTGCGAATTCGCGTCGAGAAACGATGATAAATTTGAGAATTGCCAACAAGAAACTGTCTACGAGCATCGAGTGCTCGAAATGGTGCATCGAATATGCGAAACGACGAAATTCGGAACACATCGAACGGGCGAGGGAGTTGGCGCTGTTGCGTTCGTCCAAGAGTTTACAGCTGTTTATAAAAAGCGGGGGGTACAGCAAGAACAGTTTAGAAGAAAACAATAACAAGAAGAAAAGGAACAGTACGAATGAACACGGCGACGGTGACGACGAAGACGACATCGACGAGAAAGAGATTGGCGACGCGGCAAACGCCAAGGCGAGGTTTCGGCACAACGACGCCTTGCACGAGAAGGAGCGTAAAATGTGCGAGGAACGTCTGAACGAGTTGGAGAAGAAGAAGGCGAAATTGAGAAAGACGATTGCGAGTTTACTGATTGAAGACGAACGTGAGCATCTGCGATCACCAGAAATGGCCCCGCACGGTACATCATCCATATCCAATGAAAGAAGAAGAAGAAGAAACGACGAGAAGGCGTTTGTAATCTCAGTCCAGTGAATAAATAATTAGAGTAGTTAGTTTTTCAATCCGAGTTGTTCGCTGACGCCGTAACTTCTCGCTGCCCCTTCTAACGTGTTTTGCAACAAAATCGCAATCGTCATCGGCCCTACACCACCTGGGACCGGCGTCATCTTCCCGGCAACTTTCTTGCAACTCTCGAAATCGCAATCGCCGACTAATCGGTATCCTAACTTCTTCGTCGCGTCGTCTTTAGCGTTGATGCCGACATCAATTACCGCCGCGCCGGGTTTCAACCACGAACCTTGGACGTACTCCGTCACTCCACACGCGGCAATCACAATATCTGCCTCTCTAATCGCCTCCTCCGGGTTCTTCGTGCGCGAATGCACTACAGTTACCGTGGCGTCGTTTCTTTGCAACAACAACGCCGCCGGCGTACCGACGACATTCGAACGGCCCACGACGACTGCTTTCTTCCCTTTCATTTCTACGTTGGAGCGTTTCAACAACTCGATGCATCCTCTTGGCGTGCACGGCACAAACCTCGGCTCTTCTCTACCTCGTTGACTCAGCGCGCCGATGTTCAACGGGTGGAACCCGTCCACGTCCTTCTCGTACGAAACCTCCTTCAACACTCGCTCTTCGTTGATGTGTTTCGGCATCGGCAACTGCACTAAAATCCCGTGAATATTCGGGTCCGCATTATACGCTCTCACAACTTTCAAAACCTCCTCTTCCGTCGCGTCTTCGGGTAAATCCGTCCCTTCCGATCGAATCCCCACTTCCGCGCACATCTTCTTCTTCGAACGCACGTAACTCTGCGAGTCCTTCCTCTCGCCAACTAAAACCACCGCCAAACCCGGCGTGTTCCCGTTCGCGATCGTTTTCATCCGCTCCACTTTCTCTTTAATCTCCTGGCGAATCTCTTGCGCGATTTGCTTCCCGTCGATGAGTTCGCATCCCGGGGAGAATTCCCGCTTTAACACGGACGCCGCCGTGAACGCGACGCCGCCGTACAGGACTTGCTCGAACGTCGTCAACGCATTCGACGAATTCAAAGCAGGTGGTGGTGTCGCTTTCTTGTTCGACGACAGTTGCACGCACTCATTTTTATTCCTCGGCGGCGATAACTCGTGATGATGCTGTTGATTGCTGCCGCTGCTGTTGCCGCGCGCGAGTGCCATCGTCATCATCATCCCCCGGCGGCGATGGTGTTGTACAACGACAGAAGAACTTCGACGACCCCTAACGGTGGTGATCATTTTTGTATCAAAACCAACGATGCTGCGACCAGAACGAGGAGCAGTCAATCCGACGAAGGCCATTTCTCTTTTCCTTCTTTGCGCTTCTCTCCGATGATGAAAAGCTCTCCTCTCCGCGACGACGGTGATGCGATGATGGTGATAACGATGAAGATGTGCGGGTTAGATTTGTGGAAAATTTTCAAAAACTCAAGTGTTAAAACTGTTGGGTAGTAGTAAAATGTTAGCGTCGCTGTTGTTGTTGTTGTTGTTCAATTTGCGCTATTTTTGTGAGCACGTATTCCGAGAGCACGGAGCAATTATCGTCGTTGATGTTGGATGCATAGAGGCCTTCGATTTCGCACTTGCGTCCGAGCGCGTGCATTTGCTCGAGTTCGCTTTTGAAAGTGGAGTACAGAGGCCCGCGTTTTCTCCGTAACGCGTTGGCGATATCTCGAGACTCTTTCTTCGTGTGCTTGGACGTGAGCACTTTACCAGCGGCGAGTATGTCCTCGTGCGAGACTCCGAGGAACACGGCGTTTCGAAGCGCGTACTTTGTCGATTCGTTGACATTCGAAGCACCTCCCGTGACGTATGTCGAATAGATCCATAAGCCGCTCGGATTCCAATCGACCAAGACGTAGATCTTACACGTGCGTTGTACGCCGGTTAAGGCCAGCCGATTTAAGAACGCGCGCGTCGGCAAATCCGGAAAGCCTTTCGCAGTAACAACTGCGCACGGATACCTCTCCCAAATTCGTTCTTGTACGAGTTTGTTAAACACGGCGTCCTTCTCCACGACGAGAATGAATGCGCACAGCGAGGCGTCGATGGATAAACTCTCGATCGTTTTTAAATCACCCGGGATCGTGAAGCCCGAACCATCGAGTTTAGAACAATCCACGAACGTTTGAGTCACATCGTTTCGGAGAGATACTAAACCGACAACTAAACCTTTCGATGCGCTCGTGATATTCAACGCGCCTCGATCGATGCGCAGCAAACCTGCGATATCTTTGATCGCGTTCAACACGTGAACGACTTTAGAGAACAACAACGGTTCTTTCGCGGAAGCGCAATAATACATCTCCCTTTGCGTGACTGTCTTCCCTTGACGAACGTTCGTGTGAATCAAGTTCAACATCGCGATGACTCTTGCAAACGTAATCGTGTTCAATCGTATCGACCTCGTTTTCTCGCTTTCAACAAATATTTTCTCGTTTTCAGACCACTCGTGCAAAGGCACGTGCAGGTCGTAATACTCGACTGGAAACGCCTCGTCTCGACAAATCTCCGACGCGAGACTGGACATCAATCGGTGCACCACGCGCTCGATTTGAAAACACACCTGATCCGCTTCATCCGCGATGTCTATGCGAGGAGGAGAAAGAGAACGAGGAGAAAGAGAACGAGGAGGAGAAGGTCTTGGCGCCGGACTGTCTTCCTCCTCAAAGTCGTCGTCGTCGTTGTTGTTGTTATTAATATCTTCGTTCTTTTCCGGCGGTGATTCCAAGAACAACAACTTTTCGTCGTCGTCGTCGTTATTCTCGTCTTGTTGGTCTTCTTCCTCTCGTCGTCGTCGTCGTCGTCTGGTTACGGTGGAAGCCGCAAAGAAGCCGGACATGATGATTTGATTCGACGCGTCGAGTATTTTAAAATCTGACGACGAAAATCCTTCACTTCTTTCTCTCTCTCTCGTCGAATAATGTCTCTCAACGGCGGGAAAAACAAGAACAAAGGCTTCGCGAACGCGAAGCTTCAAAGAAAACTCCCTCAGCCTCGCACGTTTTTCCAACTCAATTGCAACGGTTTGTTCGAACATCCGAGATTTTGTCGAAATTCTCGGTACGACTTTACGAATCCGAACCAGACGATGACGAGGCGAAGCGGCGAGTGCGAATGTTGCCCACCGGATTCGTATTACGAGGATGAGTTGAAAAAGGTTTTTGAATACGTGCGAGAAAATCAGTTCCACTTGTGTTATTTCAGCGAGACGTGGGTGTACGGAGAGGACGCGAAAGGCACGGAGCCGGTGACGGAACATCCTCTCTCGTGTGGTGGCCCAGGTGGTGCTCAGAATGGTGGAAGAGAGGAGGAAACGTGGCTTCATAAATACGGGTTGAGCGAGACGTACAGAGCGTATTTTTCGCTGCAACACCGTAACTACTTCGGGAGTCGAGATACCGCGTGGGCCGGGAACGTCGTTTTCGTGCACAAAGACGTGCAACCGCCGGTGAAAATTCTAAGACACGCGGATATCGGCTTGACGCAAGGCAACGCTCAGTACCAAGGTCGGTATCTCGAGTTTGAGTTTCCGGATGGGTTTCACGTTCTGACAACATACATGCCGTTTAGTGGGTTTAATGATAACAGATCGAGGACGAAGAAAAAGATTGCTTTGAGGAAAACGTTGGACTTAGCGGTGAGAGAAAGGTTAGTGCAGTTGCGCGAGAAGGAGTTTGTTTGGATGGGCGATTTGAACGTTTCTCCCGGCCCGTTGGATCATTTTTTAGGAGAGCCGGGGAGAGAGGATGAGTACGCGATGTCGATGCAAGAGAAACAGGACGGGACGCACATAGAAGATATAGACGACAGAGGGGAGTGCGGTTACACGCCCAACTTGAAGAAACGGTTCCACGAAACCGTGCGATTGGCGGATGGCGTGGACGCCTTTCGACACTTGTCTCCTTACACACGGATTTACACGCAACCACACCCCGCACCGGGAATAACGAGGTGGGATCATTATATCGTGAGTAAGAAAATAATCGAGGAAAATCGATTAGAGGAGTGCGAAATATATCCGGACAAATGTTTTAGCAGCGACCATTGCGTGGTAACGATGAAGTTGCGTTCGGCGAGCGAGGCGGCGACGAACTCGTCCAAGAAGAAGAAAGTTTTTGAAGAAAACGACGACGACAGCAAAAATAGCAAAAACATGTCGATGCTCGAACAGCTGCGCGCGACAAGCATCGACATGCAACAGCTGCGCGCGAAAAGGCTGAAAAGATTCGCGAATCAATAGGTTGGTATTAAATTGAGGCCAGTTTTGAATTTTTTGTACCACCCAAACGCGGTTTTGAGAAAAACCGCGACAAGGAGAGAAACACTACTTTACTAGTTCTAATGAATAAAAAAAAAGACATATAAACACATGTTTACGTTGCATATATATTAATTATGAGTCTGACGCTCTCCCAACTGAGCTATCGCGGCTTATGATGTTTCGATTTTATATCGAATGGTGTGTGCCTGCCACAATCGGGTTTCGCTGAATGAATGAGAGTCAGATTGTTTGCATTAATTTCGGGGGGGTTTCTTACATCCCGAGGCCTCCAGATAAACCTTGGGTTGTAGGGTTTAGTATAAGAAATATAAAAAATTACATTTATGTATTTGTTTTTCTCTTTCTTCTCTTTCGACTTTTTTCGACTGCTTCACAACAACAGAAAGAACAAAAATTCGATCGAATTTTCGATCATCACGCGCTGTACCAAACCGATGATGTTGCACTCGTCCTCGTCGTCCTCGTCGGTGACGACGACGAATAATACTAACAGTAACAACAACAGATGCGCAACGAGCGCGAAAAGTTGTTATTTTTTGAAGAATCAACGACAACAACAACAACAACAACAACAAATCAGACGACGCCAACGACGGGTAAAATTCGTTCCTCACGCCGCCGGCAAGAATGCATCGTCTTCAACGAACAAAAACGAGAAAGGAGAGGACCTTTCAGGACCAGAAATCTCCGAAGAAGAAGTGAAATCGAAAAACCAACTCTTCGGCCAAGAAGTTTTAAACGTGGACGAACTCGACGAGGAGGTGAAATCTCTCGCGGTGTCCAGCGAAGAGACGCAAGTCCTCAATCGAGAGCACCACATCGAAGGGTTCGTGGCGATATCGGACAGCGGAAGGTCGGGCGCGAGGAAAGTTTTATTGACGCACCCATCCGGAGCGACGTGCGAGATTTACACGAAAGGCGCGTCGGTCGCGTCGTGGACGTTACCGAACGGAGGGGAAGTTTTGTTCACGCCAGACTTTTCAGACTTTAAGAACGAAGCGCCGAGAGACGCCGGGTTGAGCTATAACTTCCCGCACTGGGACGGGTTCGATTTGCATTCGATGAAGAAAAAAGGAGAAGAAGAAAACGAAGAAGAAGAAAACAAAGGAGATGCAAACGAAATCGACTCGAAAGAAGATTTTAACATTCGACAGATGAACTTTGATATTTTGGATACCGGGATAAGAGAGTTGTGGAATCCGGAAGACAACACGTACACGGCGAACCCGTACGTGACGATTTATACGACGGACGACGACCAATCGAGGAAGAAGTGGAACGACAACGCGTTTCAAGTCACTCTTACTTTTACTCTCGAGTTTGACGCGTTGAATATATCTCACTCGGTTGAGAACAAGAATAATAACATAGATAATGGAGAGAGCAGCAGCACTAGTAGCAACAACAACAACAACGTAGACGAATCATCATCAAATCTCGATTTCGAGTACGCGAGCGGGTATCGAGGCCACGTGAGAGTGGCAGATTTAACCGCGGTTCCACCGCGAGCGTATTATTTAGGCTTAGACGATTGCGTGTATTTTGACATGACCGACACCGAGAAAACTGGAGGAGATCCGCAGGTTAAGTTTACAAAAGATTTGGACGAGTACGACGAAAAGTGTTTCACTCTGAAAGAGAAAACGGAAAGAGTGTACGCCAACGTGAAGAGAGACTCGACGATGTTGGAAATAGGAACGGGCTCATCCATCGTCATCGAAGATTACGATAGATTTGCCATTGGATACGACTTTCCGGACGAAGAAACTGCGATGAAGCAAACGGGAAACTGGCACGATCGCGCGGTATTTTCGTACTGGAAAAGTAAAGAGAAGAAGAACGACGAGTCGTACCGATGGTTCTCGGGTCTCGGGTTTGGGAACATCACAAAGTTGGTCAAATTAAAAGCTGGGCAAACGCAAACGCACACGGCGCGATTAGTCGTTCGGGATGCAACGTTGTCTGAAAACATCATCAAAGAGCGGGACGCGAAACGATCGTACGAAGCAGTGGAGAGAGAATTTTCCAAGAGAGAAGGTTACAACATGGAAGGCTCGGAGCTACCGCAAGACTTTCAATAATATAATATAACTAATAATAAGAATACATTATGTGTGCTATACGTAAAAGCATCGTCGTCATCGTTCGTGATAAACCCAACCACGCTCTGATGCTAAACTCTTTCTTCTAAACGCTACTTTTCTCTTCGCCACTCAACCCGTTCTCCGAGAAGGTCTCTGAAGTTCCATCCCACTCCGGCGCTTGCAATATCGGCCAATCGCCTCGACATCCCATCCTGGTATACAAACTCTTCTTGCCGGCAAAATGTTCGTCGTTATCAACCAAAGCTTTCACGCCTTCCAACACCGCCCGAACCGTCTTCCCCTTTTCCTCTTCGTTCAACTCCTTTCCTTTCAAAACCACCCGAATATCCGCCAACTCGTACGCCTCCCGCTGCGGAAACCTCTCCGGGTTCTCTTCGCTCAATTTCGCCGACTCTTCGTCGTCCACCCATATGGTAATCATACCGAATATCCACGCCCAACAGTCGCCTCTGGCTAACGCCCCGACACCATTCGCACCGCACGTCGCCAACGAAACTCTCAGAAACTGCGACAGTTGCTCGTGCACGGAATTCTCCACCATCAGCGCCTCCGCGTCGCCTTCCAAACGAGCGATATCTTCCCTCGATTTCCCGTCCGATATCCCTCGAATCAACTCTGGCACCGACATCGGAGAATACGCCAACAAAGGCGCCAACAACTCGCTCAACTGATGATTCGCTTTTTCATTTTCGCCAACTGCGACGACGTTGACGCCTCGCAAGAGTTTTGCCACCGCATTCGCGAGCTTTTGGACCTCGAACTCCTCCGGAATACTTTCGCCTTTCTTTCGTCCGTGCGCTCGTAATGCGGACGATGATGATGATGATGAGGAGGAGTATCGACGGGGTTTATTATTCAACGAAGAAGAAGAACAACACGAAGAACAAGAAGACGAGCGTTTCCTCGAGGACAGCAGCGCGAATACTCGAGCGTCTGTTCTTTGCGCTCGAGAAGGAGAGACGCAGCACGTTCTCATCGTGCCGATGACGACGATGATGATTTTGTGAGTTGTGGTGAAAAACACGAGCCTTTATTGTTTATATTGTATTCTCTCTACGTAACGTGTATGTATATATAAAAACTTATATCCCGAATTCGAGGAACGAACAACTCGTTGTTATTGTCGTCGTCGTTGTTCTCAGAGATCGTATCTTTCTTAACGAGACTCAACCGCCGCCGACGCTCTCGGCGTGTACAACTCTCTCCTTTTGGTCTTTCTCGACGTCGCGGCGGCTCTCTCCACGGCGTCGACGACGCACACGAATTGCTTCTTCCCCGCGCCTTTCTTAAACAAGATTTCCCCGTCTCTCAACGCGAACAAAGTGAAATCCTTCCCGGTTCCAACCCCTGGCCCGGCGTGGAACTTGTTCCCTAACTGTCGGACGATGATGTTCCCCGCGCGACATTTTTCTTGGCCGTAGAGTTTCACCCCTCGGTATTTCGGGTTCGAATCGCGACCGTTTTTGACCGACCCGGTCCCTTTTTTGTGCGCGGCTTCGACCGTGAAGGAGAATTTCGAGGATGTGCTCTGTTGTTTGTAATAAAAGAAAGAATATAAAGCGAGAAAGAGGTGTTATTCGCGTTCGTTTTGTAAGAAAGAGCGCGAAACTGATGGCAAAGTCCTCGTCATCAATCGCCCATTTTATCCTCTCTCTAGGGTTGAAAATCGAGAAGAATTGAGGAAAACCTGAAAATGTTACACGAATAAACGATCACTCACAGTAGTAGTACTCGTCGTCGTCGTCGCGACGGCGGAGGAAGAGCCGGTCACGTTTCGCGCGAAAGACAAACTCGTCGCACTCGCTGCTAAGAAAGAAGACGCGAGGCAAGACATTATTAGTAGTATTAGATGACGATGGTGAGATGATAACCTTTCTTGTGTCGTCGTCTGTGTGTTGAAAGGAGAGAGATCGAAGCAGTTTTATTTAGGGTGTTATTTATTTAGGGTGTACGAGTTGAATAAATTTTCTTTTTTTCTCTCGTGCATCATCATCATGACACGACGAGAAGCGCTCGTTCGCACGCGAACGCTAACGGGTTCGCGCCTTTACCGCCGCACGCGTCGAGAACTTCACTCTCTTTACCCGCGAGTTGTTCTCTAAAACCTCGGAGTAATCTCTCGATGCGTTTATTCAAACGAGCGTCGGCACCGGTTTGGTCGGAAAGTTCCATGGCTTTTAAGACGCACGAGCGCGCGCACAAGACGGTGATTTCAGACGCTTTTTCTCTCGCCACCGTGACGAACTGTTTCATTTCCGAAGCGCCGGCGTCTAAGCTGGCGGCGAGTTCAACCGCGGCGGCTTCGGCCGTTTGCGCGCGCGTCGCTTCGTGCATCAAACCATCGGCGAGGAAACGTTCGGCAGCTTGACCAGCCGCTTCGGCTTCGCGCTCGGCGTCGTGGACGCGGTGAAGGATGCGCCGGGTGCGCTCTAACGCGTGCTCTTCTTCCGCGGTGGCGTGTTCGAGGACGTAGCCGCACGTGTCGGAATACAAGACTGGGTTTTCCGCGTATTTCATGCCCGCCCATTCGGCGACAAAGGCGATGTCGCACAACTTCGCGCAAATAGTTCGATCGACGGCAATTTTCGCGTTTTGCGAGCCTTCCCAAACGTTCACTATGGCTTCCAACAACTCCCTCGCTTTCGTGGAGGAATGGTCGATGAGTTTTCGAAGCAAAATGTCGTATCGAGTCAACAACGTGTCCAAGTGTGTGATGCATTTTTGTCCGTGCACTAAGATGGCCGTCGCGACGCAAGCCAAGCACTGTTCGGCGGTTAAGCCGCCCGAGGACTCTTTCAACCACTGTTCGAGCTCGTCCGATGGTGTTTTCGCTTTTAACATTTCTCTAATCGTATCGATGGCGTTGTTCGTTTGCGCGTTGACTGAATCGACGTACGCCTGGTTAATCGTTTTCGCTTCTTTCGGTAACAAGTCATAAATAGCCTCTGGAATGGACTCCTTGACATTTTTCGGGTACGAGAGATCGCACAATTTACGCAACAACGTCCTCACAAACTCTCTTTGCGGCGATCCGTCTGGTTGTTCGCTGACGTGAACCCACGATTTCCACGGCCACACTAAATCGAAACACGATAAATGGTGCGCCATCCACGTCGCTAAACGTTCGCGCAATTCTTCATCTAATCGGTCCATCGCGCGGAAAAGCTCACCGACGGTTTTTGCCATCTTTGGTGGAAAGGAGGGGATCGCTTTACACAAATCTTGAATGACGACGTGGTAAAAGACCGGCTCGAATCGCGGCCGCGGCAAATTTAACAATTCTCCGAAACACGTCTCCGCGACCAAGTATTGACACCTTTCCGGATGATCTGCGGGTAACGGCAACGTCGCCAGCTGTTCCGTGGCTGGATGTAACGCCGCTCTGCGAAATCCAGGTTCAAACGCCCACAAAGTATCCACGACGTGTTCTTCAGCGACAAACCTCTCCAGAGGCTGCCAATCGTTCTTCTCCCATCCGCCTTCCGTTTGCGCTCGATTGATCACTCTCAATCGAGGTCTGGAGGGAAACTTTGTCAACGCTGTCGCCGCGGAATCCGAATTTAAATACTCCTCGTAATCTGGAATTGTAATTTTCGGCGCCTCCACGGTGGAAAACGAAAACAACTCTTGCTCGAACGGTTCTTGGACGCCGACGATGCCGGCGACCGCCCACCCTTTCAAGCCTCTCTTATCTGCCTCGTTTACGCGTCCCCAAAGCTCCTCTAACGCATCCGGTTCATGACTATTATTTTTATTTTCTTCTTCTTCTTTGCTACTATCTGTTTTTGCTAATAAAACCCTGGCGCACTTATCAAACGTCGGGTCTCTCGCGCCCATATACTCCTCCATCGTCCTCGCGAACTCCTTGTACATTCCTTGCACAACCTCATCCGTCCCTTTCGCGAACGACCCGTTCGACCACGGCAACGCGGACAACACCACCGTCGCTAAAAAATCCGCTCTCGGCTGCCACGCTTTCGGATTCAACTGATTCTTACACGCCTTGGTCTTACTCATCGCCACGCACTTCTCGGCGAACCTCGTCAACACGTCCACCGCGGACGCCTGACTCACCAGATTCGTCACCGACGCGCACACGATAAATCGCACCAACAACTTCACCCTCGTTCGCGCGTCTTTATCCTCGTCCAATCGCATCAAATCGTGTTCCAACGCCTCCCCAACTCTCGATAAAAACTTCTCCGAAAACTCCAAGCCAAACTCCTCGGAGTTGCTTTTTATCAAAGCGATCAGTAAAGCGTACACGGGCGTTTTCACCGGTAACTCCGAGACGCACTCCAACGTAAATCGCGTCACGTCGTCGCCGATTTGTTGTATGTCCGGAGCGATGTCCAAGGAGAGATTCTTCACGTTCTGTTCCGAGCCGTCCAAATGGATTATGGCTTCGCGCAATTCTCTCATCGGCTAATATACGCGCGCGCGGTAAAAACACACATCATCACATCAAATCACCATCAAGTAGTCAAAGAGTTAAAATGAATTTGGAAAAAAGAAATTTTTGTTAGTAAACCACAACACGCGCATCAACACCGAAGACAGAGAGAGAGAAACGAGGCTCAGAGGAACCTTTCAGAAGAGAACGACTTCTTTCCCGCGCGTCAAGAAGTCGTCGTCCTTTTCTGAGGAGCATCGCGACTGCGAGCGAGAGAGAGAATTCTCACTCTCATTCACACACACATCGGGCGGCTCGATCACAATCCAAAATTATATATGTCTCTCCCTTTCTCTCTCTGTTTCGTTTTAGAAAAGCAAAGAGAGAGAGAAAAAAACGATGATCTAAACGCGCGAAAAGCGAGAACGCTTATCGCGTTGGGATGCACGCCACGCGTGCGAGAGAAACAGAGTTCAACTTACGTCGCCGAGCTGTCCTGGCCTCATCCTTTTTTTTTCGAATCGCCCCTCTACTTGAAAGTAATGGCGCATAGCTTTGCGTCGACTCGAGTAAGCTTTTTGCGTCGAGAGAAAAAACGAAACCCTAAATTAAAAGCTTAAATAAAAAGAGAAGAAAGAGAGGAAAGACGACCGCACAATACACCAAAGTCTAAAGCGAGACGATGACGACGACGACTTTTATGAGAAGAAGAGCTTTAACGGCAGCAATTTCAGGAGCAGGAGCAGCGAGAGGAGGAGGAGGATTTGGAGGATGTGAAATCCCGTCGACTTCGGGAAGGATTTTTACGACGAAGATGATGATGGGTTTTTTATCAGACGCGAATGGGAGCAACGCCACGACGGACGACACCGATTACGTTGGAAACGGAAAGAAATCGATGTTAAAGCAGCAGCGAGGACAAAACTACGCGCAGATGCGAGCGTACGCGAACGATCCAACCATCGACAAAGGTCTCTTCCCATCCGCTCGGAAAAAACACGAGCGAGAACTCAACGCAGAGAGGAAGAAATGGCGAGAAGAGTTCGAGCTCGAGGCGGAGAAACGAAGGGAAAAGAAGGAGAAAGAGGACGAAACGAAACACCGAGAAAGAGACGAACGAAGACGACTCAAAGCCACCGCGTTTAAAAACACGACGGGCGAGAGAGAAGCACTGAAGAAAGAAAACGACAAAAGAAGAGAGGAGAAGAGAGCGAAAACAGAGCGCATATTGAAGCAAAAACTCGCCGCGACGGAACGTAGGAGTCGGTGGCGAAACGTCGAGTTGTACGCCGAAGCGACGAAGTGGATCACGCGGGAGGACCTGGAAAAGAGGATCGAGAAAGCATTGAATCGTCCGGAGAGGATGTACTAGAAAGAGAAAGATAGAGAGAGGTGAACGTTGTGCGTGAGAGTGAGTAGTAAAACCACGTGTAATAGTACTTTACCGCAGACTTGTCTGATCCGTTTTTCTCTCTCCTACCACTCGAAAATTCGCCACTTTTTCCACACGCACAAGCCGGAGTATTCTACACACAGATCGCGTTCTTTTCGCTCGCACTTGCCCCCCAATCCCGAGCGTAGTACCAGTAAACGACTAATCCCGGCAGACTTTTGGGCTTTTTTCTCTTTTCTTTAAACGAACGACGGCTCGTTGAGGATGACGACGATGCAGACCACGGGAAGAGGACGAAGAAATTGCGAAGATCGGAAACGCGCGATGAAAGAAGGAAAGTTGAGTGAGAGGAGACGAGCATCGTTAAACGCTCTCTTAATATCCTTCGTGATTGGCTCTTTATCGTTACTCCTTTTCTTCAGTTATTCTTCCTCTCCGTTTGTTTTCGCGGACGAACTGTTAGCGCAAGAAGCCGAGATGGAAAAACGAGTCACGTGCGGATCCGCCATAAAACTGACCCACACCGCGACGAAGGCGAAGTTACACTCGCACGGCATCGGGTACGGGTCAGGGTCCGGTCAACAATCCGTGACTGGTTTTCCGGAGTCGAACGACCCCGGGGGGTATTGGCAAGTGTTTGGAACGCGAGAGGAGCCGTGCGAACGAGGAGAGGACATCGCGGACGGTCGCGTGATTCGGTTGCTGCACGTGCAGACGAGGAAGTGGTTACACTCGCACGCGGCGCATAGGAGTCCGTTGACGAATAATCAAGAAGTGAGCGCGCACGGGGACGACGAGAATTCAGATGCCGGAGACGAGTGGAAGTTTGAAGTCGCGGATGGGAATAAAGGCGATAAGGCTGGGCCAGTTTGGAAGAAGGATCAGAAGGTGAGATTGCAACATCGACAGACGAAAGCGTTTTTGAGTTGCTCGAATACAAAATTTCAAAGGCCGATTAGCGGGCAAAACGAAGTGTGCGGGACGAGCAGGTCGGATGCGAATAGCGTGTGGAAAGCCGATCAAGGCGTGTATTTCCCGAAAGTAGAGTTGTAATGATGATGATGATGAGGAGGAGGAGGATGAGAACTCGCGTTGAGGAGTTCATTTTTTATTTCAAAATAGTAGTTTGAGTACACAACGCGACTTGACGAAATAGGATCTCTTTTTTTATCATCGAGCGGAGCCCGGCGGTAAGCCTTTCTTGGACGCATCTCGTGCGTCCGCATCCGTCGCACCTTTCTTCCAATCGTTTTCAGTCCTATTATTGTTGTTGTTATTATTTTGACTCGCTGCATTTACATTCTCTCCTTTTACGTTGACTATGATCGGCGTCGCTTGCGGTTGTTCTCTCGCTTTTTGATTGAACCACGATTTCACGCCCGACCACGCTTTCTTTCCGGCTTTTTCAAAATCCTCTTTACTCTTTGCATCTTTTAACTCCCCCCACGCGTTCGTAAGCGTGCTCTTCAAATCAATCGGTCTCAATATCGCCAAATACGCGCTCGTCATCATCCACAAAATGACGACTCGTATCAACATCCTCGTAATCTTACTCGCCGCCGCAACCGCGTCGGACGCTCGCACCCACTTCGTCATCCAAAAGAAACCAAACAATACGCCCGCTTTCATCAATACCTTCCTATCCATCCCTAACACCCTCTGCTTATTAAATGTCAAATCCATCCCCACGTTCTTCTCTTCCATCTTTAATTGCACTTCGCCTAAAATCTTATCGCTCGCGGCGGCTACAGCGGTAAAAAATCCAACCGAAGACAACAGAAACGGCCAAAAGTTAAATCCACCAAACATGACACAAAACGGGACAAACATGACGAAATAATTCTGCCTGTAGTACACCAGATTCGATCTCAATCGTTCCACACCTTCTTCTTTCGTTTGCGGGAAATTTAAGGACGGACTTTCGATTTCGTTCGCGTTTACGGTTTGTTTCTCGTTGTCCACGTTCAAGACATATCCGGCTGGTCGCATGCCCCAAAACTCTTTCCAAGGTTTCGGTAACGCGTCCCACGGTTGTTTCTTTAACGATTGGAAATAATTGGAAAAGTCGTCGTCGTTTTCAGTCCTATTGTTGTTGTTATATGCGGAGGAGGAGGAGGAGGAGGAAGAGGCTGTTCGACGCAACGCTTCTCGCCGTCGTCGTCTAAAGACCGCTAAAACTTTGGCATTCGTATTCGTCAAAAACGCATCCGCACAAAAAGAAGTCGTCCTAAAACGCACCGTTTCCGTCCGCTTTGTCGTTCTCATCTTCCTCGTCTTCTTCTGCTCTTCGGAGGAGGAGGAGGCGTTAAAAAAGGTGGTTTTGATGGTGCCACTCCTCGAAGAAATCATCGTCATCATCGGTGTCTCTCTGCTCGTACTCGTTAGTAGGGGTTCGTGTGTTTCACAGAAATGAAGAAAAAATTCAAAAATTTTAAAGAAGAAAATTTTTGACTTTTTTCTGCATTTTCACTCAAAAAAAGTTCTCACTAGAAAAGAGAGTTTTGTTTCTATACATACATATAAGAGAGAGAGGAGAGAAGCAGGAGCAGGAGTAGGAGCAGTTGTTGTTGTTGTTCTCGTCGTCGAGCGAAATCTCTTTTCTCTCGTCCAACGTTTCTTTTTTGTGTGCTCTGTTGACGAGAGAATTTCCATTTTTTTTCTACTCTGTGAAATTAAGAAAAACATTTAGGACGACGATGCGGGAAGAAGAAGAAGAAGAAGAAGAACGAACGATGCACGCAACGACGACGAATGCGGCACACGAATTACGCGTGATCGTGCGAGACGCGAGAGGGATGCGCGAAGAAGCACCGCTGAGAGTGCACGCGAAATTTGACGACGAGGAAAAGATGACCGTAAGTGTAACAGAGCGTATATCTCTCTTTTTTTGTTGTTTGTGTGCACTCTCGAGAGAGAAAATGTGTTGACCAAAGAATGGAGTTGACCACCGCTGACGCACCATTTTCTTTCCTATATTTAAAAATGAAAACAGAAAGCGGCGAGACCGTCGACGAACCCGAAATGGAACCAGCAGTTAGTGTTCTCGCGAACGCCTTCGGAGATGAAGAAGATATTGCAACGCGGCGGCGCTTCGTTGAAGTTGACCGTACAGACGGCGAATATGGCGGAGGAAGAAGAGGAAGAAGAGCTTTCGCGGTTGACGAGCGGTGGGAGTTCTTCAACGAAGAATAAACACGGGTGGATAATCGTTGAACCGAGGACGTTGCGAGCGAACGCGACGGCGATTAAAGCGGCGGGGATTGATTGGAAAACGACGAGAGGGATGCAGATGGTGGGCGAGTGGACCGCGCTGGCGGCGGCGAAGTATCGATTGGCGAAATCGAGGGAAGTGCCTGAATTGAGAGCGTTTGCGTTCGTGAGAGAAGTGTTGGTTGGAGAAGAGGGAGATGAAGATGGAGACGAAGAGATTGGGTACGAAGAACGAGTGAGATACGGACACGGTGGCGTGCAATTAGAGTTATTCGACGACGAGGACGAAATAGACGACGAAATAGATACGGTGTTGAAAAATTTATCGGTTGATGAAGAAGAAATGAGCAATCGCGCTTCCACGAGCGATGAAGACGACGACGACGAAGAAGAAGAAGAAGAAGGCAGCGAAGACGAAGAGAGCGACGTCATAGAAAAGAAACACGTAACGGCGAATCGTGAAAATGCAAAACCGTTCTCGCTTCGAGTTCGACTCGCCTCGAGCGGTGGCGTCCCGGTTACGTTTCGACTCCCGAACGTTTTCGAGAATTCAATATTCAACGTGACTTCCTCGTATAGCAACGACGAAGAAAACAAGAAAAAGTATAAGAAATCAAGAAATGCGAATAGAATAGGAAAAGGCGTCGACGATGCGATAACGTTCAAGTTTTGGGCCAATCCGTCGAGTTTAGCCGAAGCGTTGTCCTCGCCGGACGCGCTTTTGAAAGTGCACACATCGTCTTCCGTGTCTTCGGTCTCGATGTCGGGATTGTTACAGAAGCCAACCGTGAAAGAGTCTCTCGTGATTCGCGAAGAACAGGAGAAAGTGCGTCTCGAACTCACGCTTTCGGATTTATCTTCCTCGTTTTCTTCGCCTCACTTTGTCGAAGAGGACGAAGAGCAGGAAAACTTTGAACCGAAGCCGAGACCGCCTTTGGCTGCGCGCAACCCGAAACCGACAGATTTTCACGACCGCATTCGCCGAACGCGAGCGAATATTCTTCTTCAACAACAACAATATAAGAACAAGCAACATCGGCAGTCGCAGCCGTCGCAGCAGCAGCTACAACAACCGACGTTGTCTACGTATAGCTTCCCATCCGAAGACGACGTTCGAAACACTGCGGAATACAACGCCGCTTTCGCGCTCGAGAGCTGGAAGCGCGAACGCATGCTTGCCTGGGAGAGCAAGTTCACCGAGGAAGCTACCAAACGCATGCAATCGCTCGAGGAAGCCTGGAAGCAACGCGAAATTCAAAGGAACAAAGAATTCGAACTCTCGTCTCGTCGTGCGAAAGACGCGGAAAACAAATTGAAAGAACTCACACGAATGTTGGAAAATCGGGAACGGGAAGTCGTTCGAGCGGAAGAAACTATTGAACGACGCAAGAAAGAACTCGAACGAGCGCACGTCTCAAAAACAGAACAATTAAAGCGCGAGTACGCTACGAAGGAAGAAACGTTAGAGAAGAAAGTTGAAAACGCCATCCGAGACCAGAAAACGTCCAAGAAGGAGCGCGACGACGCGACGAAGAAAGCGGCTAAGCTTGAAAAGCAAAAGCGCGAGATTGAAGACATGTTTTCCGAGTACAAGAAGAGCTATTTCCAAAGTGATGTGGCTAAATTGAACAGCGAGATTGCGACGTTACGGCCGCGATTAGAATCGGCGGAAAGTGCGCTGGAAGACGCGAGTTCGAGTCGAGACCGCTTTCGAGTCCAAATGCGAAAAATGGCTGCGCAGATTGTTGCGTTAGAGCGCGAGAAGGCGCAGCTACGAGACGCGTTGGAGAAAACCGGAGGTGTTTTCCCGAACCGCGCGCACGTGGCGCCAGATTCGTCATCGCTCATGATGGATGTGAGCAGCGCTTTCCGAGGAAGTGAAAGTGAGTACCGCGGCTTTGGCGGCGGCGACGACGTCGGGAACATTTCTTTTGCGGGTAAGAGTAAAAATACCAAGAAAGCTTCTTCTTCTATTTCGGGAGGAGTCGACGCTCGCTTAGACGCGCTTCTCGCATCTGAGAGAATGTCATCGTCCACGTTCAAAAAGGACGAGGATATTGAAATTCCACGGGCGAATCACCATCCAATGTCGATGGTTGAAAAGCGAGCGTTGGAAAAAGAAGTTCGACGTTTGGTCAACGAAAGAGGTGATTTGATGCGCACGGGGGCGTATTCTTCGAACGACCGAGCGATATCGTTAATAGACGAACGAATCGAGGAGCTCTCGATGCAAATTAGCGCTTAGTAAAGATTAGTCGATAGCAAACGATATACTACGTACGTGTGTACTGCTGGTATTTAAAATTACAGTTTAATTACAATTTTACCGCTCGTTTTGCCGCTTTGAAACGCTTCCAACGCTTTCGGTAACTCCTCCCAAGAGAATTCCATCCCAACTCTTGGAGGCGGCAATTGCAAATTTTCTAACTCTGATAACAAAGATAAGAGCAAGTCAC
>Ga0255756_1000022_pt1 | contig 149720 bp, 145 predicted proteins | sample 011ome_20_FD_179956 | JGI IMG/M metagenome (GOLD analysis project Ga0255756, IMG submission 179956) | Coastal salt marsh microbial communities from the Groves Creek Marsh, Skidaway Island, Georgia - 011509CT metaG (version 2) | ecosystem: Environmental > Aquatic > Marine > Intertidal zone >... | reverse complement strand
TGTTCGACAAATGACAAATCGACCGGTGCGCGACGAATTTGGGCAGATGGCCTCGGCAGTGTCTGGCGGTGAACTGGCTCGCGATCCCCTTCGGTTGACGCGCTCCGGATGGCATAACAGCACCGGTGCGCCTCGGAGCACACTGCAGCGGGTTGCTTATCGCCTGGAAGAAGACAAGTTGTTGAGATTGAGTTATCCCGTGCTCGATCGCACGACCGCGATCGAGCCAACTGAGACGGTTTTGATTGATGGCGTTGAGGTCTTTGAATTGCGGTTTTTGCCGTCAGTGAATGCGCTGGAGGTGGATCGCAACCAGGTCATTGATCGTCGATTCTGGCAGGAAAACTGGGTGGCGGATGTTGGTTTTACTGACAAAATTATCGATCCTCCGGCAGCCATTGAAGTACGAGTGATCCTGAGCGATTGGGGCGAACTGGAGCGACTGTATGTCATGCCGTCATTCCAATAAGCAGCGGGGGGCAGCGCTTGTCATCGCGCTTCTCGTATTTGCGCTTGCCGCGGCACTCATGGTGGGCGTGCAGCGAGACTTTAATCTTCAGTTACAGCGCAGTACGAACACCTTCTTTGCGGAGCAGGGTTGGTCGTTTCTATTAGGTGCGGAGACACTCGCCGAATTAGCACTGAGATTTGATGTCGACGAGGACGCAAAAAGTGATACCCCGGTGGACTCCTTGCAGGAGATATGGGCGCAACCGCAGGCACCGTATCCACTCGATGGGATCGGCTTTTTAAGTGGTGACATTTACGACCTTCAAGGCCGCTTTAATATCAACGGTCTCGTTGATCAGTCCAATAACCAGGGCAGGGACCCCAATACGCCGCTCGGTGCGGCGCCTGCACAGCCCGTGGGTGAGACGGGGGAAACTCGTCGCTTCAATGCGGAGCAACGCGTGTTGTTAAGACTGTTACTCGCAATTGAGGAGGCTGAGCTGAGTCGAAGTGAGGCGACCCGTTTGGTTGAGCGCATCACTGATTTTGTCGACCCTGATCGTAACCCTCGTATCGAGGGTGCTGAGGATGAGCGTTATCTCTCTTCCGCCTTTCCTTACAGGGCACCCAATCGGCCGCTGGCCAGTGTGAGTGAGCTGAGAGCGGTCGATGAGGTCACTCCAGAGCTGTACCGCCTGATAGCGCCTTTCTTAACCGTTTGGCCTTCAGAAGGGAGTAAGGTCAATCTACTGACTGCGCCTCCCGAGGTGTTGGCGGCGCTCAACGAGGATGATGCATTGGAACCATTATCTGCTCAGCAGGTAGCACGCATTATTGAGCTGCGTGACGAGGGCATGCTGAACGAGGTCGATACCTTCATTGAGGATGTGATGTTCTCCGATGGCACCACCGATGAGCTGCGTGATTTTGTGGATGTAAAATCGTCATGGTTTCTACTCGATGCCCGTGTCGAGATTGCTGATAGAGAACGCCGCCTGTACAGTGTGTTGCATCGACAAGGCCGCGCTATTTCGGTTGTGCATCGCACCGAAGGGGAGCTGTAGTGAGCGGTCACTGCGTTGAGTGCATACTTGCTGGCAAGAGCGCTACGGGCGACAACGTCAGTGGTTCCCATGCGGTGGATGTTCGCGGTTATAGCGGTAGTTATAAAGAGAGGTTTACTGACTGACATGCGTGTCGAAAACCCCAGTCTCGTGGTTTGGAACGACGGAACGCCCGTGCTTTGGCGCGCCGGTGCCGCTACGTACGAGCCAGTCACATACGACACGGTCTTTCCTGAGGGAGTGATCGTGGGCTTGCCGAGCGACGACGTTCGGTCGACTATGCTCAGCGTGAGTCCAGAGGAGCGCAAGCATCTCAGTAAGTCACTTCCTTTTATGATGGAAGAGCAGGTTGCCGAGGATGTTGAAGAACTGCACTTCGCATCCAGTGCCCTCGACGATGAGCACTATCTTGTTGCGTTTGCGCGACGAGACAGCATGGCGGAGTGGATTGAACAGCTCTTTTTTAGCGACAGCCTTAAAATCTTTGCCCCCGAAGCGCTTTGTTTACCACTGGAGGGTGACGAGTGTTGTGCCGTTGTCGATGGTGGCGAGGTTGTGCTCCGGTGGGGTGATGCTCACGGTGCCCGCGTTGACCTCTCGCTGCTATCGACGATTCTGGATTCTCTGGTAGAGCTACCTTCCCGTCTTGTCATCTACGGTAACGATCGAGAGCAGGTTGTCGCGCAGTTGACCGATGACCAGGCTGCGCTTGTCGATTGGCGCCAGGGCGGTTGGGGTGCAGTCTTGCTTCTGAGCCAGTCCGCTCCTGGGATAAATTTGCGCCAGGGCAGTTTTGCACCGCCTTTGCCGTTGGCAAAGTGGTGGGGCGTCTGGAAGACGGTTGCCATTGCGGCCTCAGTTGCGCTGAGTTTGCAATTCGTCTCTGACGTCAGTCAGTTTCAAAGTTTGAAGACACAGAATCTGGAGCTGCGGTCGGCCATTCAGGATTCGTATCGAAAAGCGAATCCTCGTGGTGCAGTGGTGGACGCCGAGAAACAGTTGGATCGACAAATCGCCGAGTTTACCGGCGAGGAGGGTGTCGCAGCGTTCACACCTCGGCTGGTCGACGTCGTTACTGCAACAATGGCCGAAAGTGGTCGAGTGACCTCAATCAATTACACAGCAGGTCAGCTGCGGCTCAACCTTACGGCGCAAGACTTTGCTTCCGTGGAGCAGATACGCCAGGCCCTGGAGCGCGCGGGTCTCAAGGCCACTCTCGAGACATCGAGCGCCCGTGGTGATGAGGTTAGGGCGCGCTTACGGGTCGAGGTATCCTGATGAAAGAATGGTTTAACAGCCAAAGTCCAAGAGACCAAGTTGCTTTACTGCTACTCGCGGGGTCTCTGGCGGTGTTTGGTCTTTTCCAATTTGCACTGGCCCCGGCCAGTGAGGCGCGGAGTCAGATGGCACTCAACAACCAGTTGGCCAGTGCTCAGCTCAGTCGTGTAGAGACGAAAGTTAATCGGTTGTTAAGTCTTCGTGAAAGCGGGGATGGCAAGCAAAGTCAAAACCTGTCATCAACCTTGAGCGCCGCAGCACAAAATGCGGGGCTGACGGTGAAGCGGCTGCAGCCCAATAGTCGTGGTGAGGTGCAAGTTCGCTTTGAGGGTGTGGACTTCGATGCATTACTCCAGTGGTTGCAGACCGTTGAGGGAAATGAAGGATTGCGGATTGTTGATGCATCGGTGAGTGATGCCGGACGCGCGGGGGGTGTCAACGCGACACTCCGTGTAAGAGGTCAGTAGTTGTGAATTACCGTCGCGTATTTGTGCTGGCAGCGGCGTTCGTCATCGCCTTGCTCGTCAGTCGGGCACCGGCTTCCTTATTAGGTAATGCACTCCCGCCCGCTGTGAACGTTACGGGGCTCGCAGGAACCGTGTGGAAGGGGGAGGCGGCCTATGTCGAAATACCATTACAAGCAAAGCCTTTCGCATTAGGACGAATATCCTGGACGCTCAATCCAATGGGGCTATTTTTTGGCGACGTAATTCGTTTACGGAGCGATTGGGGTAGCCAGATGGTCGATGTCTCGGTCAGTCCTGCGCTCACCGGGTCTTTTGATGTAAATGATGCCCAGTTGAGGATCGATTTGGGGTGGCTGCGTCAGCTGCTTCCCTTCTACGTCGGTGGTCAGTTAAAGGCTGATCTTGCCTCGTTGACATTTACTCCTGATGGCAGGCCTACCGCTGCTAATGGCCGTGTTGTTTGGGAAAATGCGACTTGGCGTGCGGTAGGTGGCGATGTATCACTGGGGTCTTACGCCGTTGATGTTACCAACAGTGATGCGGGTATCCGCGCCACCATTATTACACTGAAAGGAGCGCTGGAAGTGGATGGATCGGTGACTATTGTGGGCGACAGTTACCGCGTCATGGCGAACCTATCGGGACCTGCAGTACGCAATGAGGCCTTTCAGCAGGCGATTGCCTTACTGGCAGTTCCCAATGGCAGTGGCTACCGAATCGAGTTAAGCGGTACACTCTGATTAGATAGGCTCTGGGGGCCTGCTAATACAACAATAACGAAGTGAGATGCCTATGAAGTTTTGGCAGATGCTTGTTGTCCTCGTCACACTGGGAGGCGTTATGCCGACAACAGCTCAAGATGGGCCTGCAGTCATGGATGGCTTTCCGCCCAGTACCGAGTCGCAAGTTACTAAGAAGAATCATCGGGATTGGCCCTACAGCCAGTGGGCCTTTCAAAATTTTGGTGCACCGAATAACACGGTCATGGTTCCGAGGGGTGGTGAGATTCATCACTTTCCACGAGAGGAATCGCGGCTCGATCAGTTCACCGTCGATGGCGCGTCGCTCGGTGAGGTCTTTGGTGACAATGCCGCTGATGCCCTAGTAGTCATTCACGGCGACACCCTGGTGCATGAGTCTTATTGGAACGGTATGGACGCGCACCGCCAGCACATCTGGTATTCCATGACCAAGTCTCTGGTCAGCAGTATTGCCGGCATTCTGGTCGAGAGCGGGCAGCTAGATCTGACGAAAAGCCCCTCAGACTATGTGCCTGAATTGAAAGGAAGTGCCTTCGATCGCGTGACCGTGCAAAACGTGATGGACCACGCCAGCGGCCTCGCCTTCGAAGAGAATTACGTAGATCCGAAAAGCGATTTTTTCCTTTACTACGCGCCGGCCTTGAACCTCGGATACCTCCCGGGCGCAGCGGATCTGCAGCCCGGACAAACCGAGATTTACGGTGTTTACGATTTCCTCACTCAATTCGTACAACCCGATCCCCAAACACCACCGGGATTGCGTTTCGACTATAACTCCGCCAATGCCGATGTATTGGGTTGGATGGTATCCCGGTTGATGGATAAGTCGCTGAACGACATCATTCGAGATGAGGTCTGGCGCAAGATTGGTGCAGAACACGATGCCTTTATCGCGGTTGACCGCGCTTATATTCCCGTTGCCACAGGCGGTTTCAACGCGACAGCCCGCGATGCCGCGCGCTTCGGCATGATGATCCGTGATAAGGGTGTCTTTAGAGGCGAGCGGGTACTTCCGGCAGGTTGGCTAGAGCACATGGTCGACGTGAAAGACAGCGACCGAGAGGCCATGAACCTCAATCCTAACTACTCGCAGGCGGAGTGGACTGCCTACCAGGACATGTGGTGGATTTTGGATGAGACCACAGAAGAGTTCTGCGCAGTGGGTATTCACGGTCAGGTTATCTATATCAACCGAAGCACGGATACCGTCATGGTCTGGTTCTCGAGTCAGCGTGACGCGGCATCGACCCTCGCACCCGAATTTCCCGTCAAACTCAATGCGGCGCGCGCCGCAGCAACTTATTTAGCGGAGCAATAAGCTATGGCAGCAGGTACACCCGTATGGTCTAGTCGATTCGCCTTCATCATGGCCTCGGTCGGTTTTGCCGTCGGCCTTGGCAATATCTGGCGGTTCCCCTATGTCACCGGTGAGAACGGGGGTGGCGCCTTTGTCATTGTCTACCTGCTCTGCGTTTTCGCTATTGGTGTTCCCTGCGTCATGGCGGAACTGCTGGTGGGTCGACGTGGTCAATCGAGTCCGTCAAAGTCAATGGCAGCCGTTGCTGAAGAGAGCGGTCACAGCCGTGCTTGGGGCAGTGTGGGTGGTTTGGGGGTTTTCACTGCCTATACGATTTCAATCACCTACGCCGTTGTCGTTGGCTGGGTGCTGTGGTACCTCATCCAAGCCGCAATGACAGGTTTTTCGGGCGCAGATGCCGTCTCTTCAACGCAGGATTTCGACGCACTGTTAGCCGATGGCTCCACTATGTTGATTATGACCGTGGTCGGTAATCTGATTGTCGGGGGGATAATCTATGCAGGGGTCACCGGGGGTATCGAGCGAGCTGTGACCGTCATGATGCCCTTGTTATTTGCCCTCTTGGTGGGCCTCAGTATTTACAACATGTTCGCCGGTGGTTTTGGTGAGACCTTGAGTTGGTTGTTCACCCCGGATTTCAGCAAGATCGACGGCCCCGTATTACTGGCCGCTGTGGGGCAGGCGTTTTTCTCAATCGGTGTCGGTATGGGCGGCATGATGACTTACGGATCCTACCTGCCTGCCAACTTCTCCATCACTCGGGGCGCCATGATGATTGTGCTGGCAGATACTATGGTGGCTTTACTGGCTGGCTTCGTCGTCTTCCCCATGGTCTTTAACTATGGGCTCGACATTGCCGGTGGTGCTGGCCTGATCTTCCAGACGCTTCCTGTGGCATTTGCTCAGATGCCGGGCGGACATGTGTTTGCTGTTCTCTTCTTTGTCATGCTGTCGGTTGCTGGTGTGACGTCGATGGTAGGACTCTTGGAGTCCGTGACAAGCTGGACCGATCAGCGAACCACATTGGGACGCGAGATGAGTGCCATCGTTGTGGTGGGCTCAGTCACCTTCTGCAGCATCGCGTCTGTGCTCTCCTATAATGTGTGGCAGGACGTCACCCTCTTTGGTATGAACTTCAATGCGGCATCTGAAGGCTTGTACGACAAGATCACGTTACCGCTGGGCGGCTTGCTGATCGCACTTTTCGTGGGCTGGTTCATGAAACGCGAGTTGAGCTTCTCGGAGCTTGCGACGGGTGAGCAGGTCTTCTCAATCTGGCAGCTGTTGCTCCGCTTTGTCGTCGTACCTGCCATTGCCATTATTCTCATTACAGGACTCATTTAAGACATGCTAGCAACGGTTACCGATTGGCTTTGGTCGTATGTATTAATCGCAGCGTTATTGCTGGTTGGGCTTCGGCTTACATGGGACGCGCGGTTTGTTCAGCTGCGTCTCTTCAAAGAGATGTTTCGCGGCTTATCGGGTGGCTTTGCTGGCACTGATAAGGGACTTTCGAGTTTTCAGGCATTGGTGGTCAGTGTCGCTGGGCGCGTGGGGGGTGGCAACATTGCGGGAGTCGCGGTTGCGATTACGCTCGGCGGGCCGGGAGCGCTGTTCTGGATGTGGCTTATTGCGCTCATTGGTATGGCGACCAGTCTTTTCGAGTGCGCGCTGGCCCAGCTCTATAAGCAAAGCGACGGATCAGAAACCTATCGCGGTGGCCCCGCCTACTTTATGCGCTTCGGGCTCGGATGGAATGTCATGCCCGTCATTTACTCGGCGCTATTGCTGGTGACGATCGGTTTTGGATTCAATGCGGTTCAAACCTACTCGGTTACCAACTCTATTGAGTCAGCCTTCAACATACCCACCTGGCAGAGCGGTCTTGTTCTTACCGCTGTCATGGCAGCCATCTTGTTCGGCGGTATCCGCCGCCTTGCTACGGTATCTCAGGTCATTGTGCCGATTATGGTTGCTGGGTATTTCCTGCTCGCCATGGGTATTCTCATCGCCAATATCACTGAGGTGCCTGCGGCGCTCGGTCTTATCTTCAAGTCAGCCTTCGGTATTGAACAGGTCGTGGGCGGCGGCGTTGCGGCGGCGATTATGCAGGGCGCGCGCCGGGGTCTTTTCTCCAATGAGGCGGGCTTGGGTACGGTGCCTAACGTTGCCGCGACTGCAGACGTACAGCACCCGATCCAGCAGGGATTAGTGCAGAGTCTGAGTGTCTTTATCGACACCATTATTCTCTGTACTTGTACCGCACTCATTATTTTGCTGTCCTCGGCTTACCAGCCCGACGCGGTCAATCCTCAGGGTGTCGTTCTGACGCAGTTAGCCGTTGCTGAGCAGCTAGGCGGTTGGGGCGAATCACTGGTGAGTATTTTCCTTGTGCTCTTTGCGACGACGACGATTGCCTATAACTGTTACCTGGGTGAAAACAGCATTGCCTATTTCGCCAATCGGCCTGCGTGGGCTATTCCTGCCTTCAGAATTTCGGTACTGATGATGATTGCCTGGGCCTCTGTTCAGGATTTAGGCACGGTCTTCAGCTTCTCAGATCTAACGATGGCGCTTTTGGCGATTACCAACTTGTTGGCGCTGTGGTATCTCGCGCCGATCGGTATGAAGTTACTGAAAGACTTCGAGGCGCAACTCAGAGAGGGTTCTGCCCCTGTGTTTAAGCGTGAGACGTTACCTGAGGAAAAGATTGACGAGGGAAGCTGGTCTTAATCGCTTTAAACGAACGACTGTTTGTACCGTCCCGTTCTTAAGACAGCTTCATCGCTTTAGAGGCAAAACCTGATATGACCATTGATAATCGGGCAAGACACATCGTCATTACAGGGCCAACCGCCGGTATCGGACGGGCAAGTGCATTGAGTTTGGCGCGGGACGGCGCTGAATTGACTTTTCTCTGCAGAAATCTCGAAAAGGGCGAAGCCTTAGCAAGCGAGATCGTTGGCGCGGGCGGATCGAGACCGACCATCATCGAGATGGAGATGGCCAGCCTCGACAGTGTTCGTGCCGCGGCCGAGTCAGTGCGGCAGTTGGCTAAGCCCATCGATGTACTCCTAAACAACGCGGGCGTGATCAACTCTCATCGCCGAGTCACGGTCGATGGATTTGAAGAGACACTGGCGGTCAACCATTTCGCGCCATTTCTCCTAACGGGCTTGCTGTTGCCTGCTGTTCTCGAGGCAGCGCCGGGGGCTCGCATTGTTAATGTTGCTTCTGGTGCTCATCACTTTGTGAGAGGTATGCAATTTGATGACATTCAATCCGAGCAGAATTACAAAACCTTTGATGTGTACGGTCGCTCCAAGCTCGCGAATATTCTGTTCACGCGATCATTAGCGAAGCGGTTGGAAGGGTCGGGTGTGACCGCTAACTGTTTACACCCTGGCGCCGTTGCCACAGATATCGGCAAGCAACACGGGGAATGGGTGGCGAAGGTTTTGCATCTACTGCTCAAGCCTTTTTTCAGAAGTCCGTTAAAAGGCGCCGAAACATCACTGTATCTGTGCTCCAGCGATGAGGTCGCTGGGGTATCAGGGGCCTACTTCAACAACTGTAAGCTCGAGCGACCCAAGCCTTGGGCAGAGGACAATGCCGCGGCCGAGAAGCTCTGGAACTTCAGTGAGCAGTGCGTGGGCTTCGCTTATCCGGTGAGCTCTTCCTGAGTGCGGAATGCGCGCGCAAGCACTGCGTAACGCCAAGCGTTAGAAATTCTGAATCAATACATCGGCAATGAAATAGTTGCGGGCACTTGACCCGCAACTATACTGATTTACAGAGCCGAGTAGACGACCTCGCAGTTCATGGTAAAGCCGTGCTTTAGCTTTCGCATGTCTGAGAACTCGGCCATGATCGGCGCGCCCCAAGAGCTATTGGTTTGATCAAGAAATGCACCAACCCGCTCACCACTGGGCCCTTGTACCACAACCATCATATTCCCGGTCTCAGGCCCTGTTTGGTAGGAGTAGCCCGTAAAGCTAATGTCACCAAAACCATTGGCTGCGGCCGCTGCTTGCATGCGCTGAAGCCCTGACATGTAAGCTGCAGGCTGATCGGTCTCTACGACTACGTTCCAATTGGCAAATGTATCCCCTCGCTTATAGCTACCCTCGTTTGGCATAACTACCGAGTAAACATCGCTTCGATTGACCACTCGATCAACAGGCAGTTTTTTTAACTCGCCCATTACTGTTTTGTTGTAGCTGTTGGCACCCATCGCCGAGGCATGGCTATCAAACAAATGCCAGTAGTAGAGCTCGCCGGGCTTGTAGTAGCCGCCGGCTGCAAGGCATATACCACCAACACCGGCGCCCACAGACTTTGCAATTGCTTCGCCGGAGGTCTTTGTCCACTCCGCGTAAGCCATAGGGTCGCCTGTGTTTACTGTCAGAACAGTCATGGCCGGTGTCGCTAACGTTGCGGCAGAAAATAAGGCACTTAAACCGGCAATTGGAATTACTCTCTTTTTCATGGTGCTTCTCCTAATTATTTTGCGAGGCAAGATTGGCCTCACCTCAGGTATAGGAGTTACAGAACAAAAGACCAAAAATAATTCGGATGCGCGATGAGCCTGTCAAAAATACACATGAAAGCCTGAAAGGAGTCTCAGTTACTGACTCTCAGTTAACTCGACATCGAAGCTCAGTTTATTGCCGGCACGCACCGTTTCAATTGTGACTGTATCGCCCACGCGGTGCTTTTCCATGGCAGACAGAAAATCTTCGTTACTGCGCACATCCTGTCCATCGACACTGGTAATGATGTCGCCCAGCATGATGTCGTTGCGTCCGACACGACTCGCACCAATCATACCTGCGCCATCCGCGGGGAAACCGCGATAGGTTCTTACGATGGGCACGCCTTCAATGTTATTTCGCCGAATCCACTGATCTGAGGCGCGCTCAATGCCTAAAATTGGCCGGAGTATTTTTCCGTAAGCGATGAGCTGCGGTACGACTTCCCTGACGGTATTTACAGGTATGGCGAAGCCGATCCCTGCGCTGGCTCCACTTGGGGAGTAGATGGCTGTATTGACACCAACAAGCTGTCCGAGTGAGTTAAGCAAAGGACCACCGGAATTCCCGGGGTTGATGGCGGCATCGGTTTGTATGACGCCTCTGATCTGACGTCCGCTTGGGGACTGAATTTCCCGTCCCAATGCACTGACGACGCCCACCGTGAGCGTGGTGTCTAGGCCGAAGGGGTTTCCAATGGCGAGTACCTTGCGGCCCACGGAGAGTTCGGACGAATCGCCCAGGGGCAACTCGACGAGCCCCTCGGGTGGGTCTAGGAGGCGAAGCACGGCGAGATCACGCTCAGGTGCTAAGCCGACAACCTGCGCTTCAAATTCGCGCTGATCGCTCAAGGTCACAGTCAATCGGTTAGCGCGGGCGACCACATGATAGTTGGTAACAATCAAACCGCTGTCATCCCAGACGAATCCGGAGCCTGCACCCTGTGGGATTTCCATAACGTTCAAGGAGAACATCTGCCGTCGCAGAGCGGTTGATGTGACATAAACGACCGAAGGACTCGCATTACTAAATACTTCAGTCGTGTTGGCTTCGTCGTCGGTCGCAAAGCTTAAGTAGTCGACGCTACTTGCTCCATGAGAGGGCAGGGCAAGGAACAGCTGACTAACCAGTAGAGCGAGACCGGCAAAGGTCTTCGCCATGGCTCGTTTGATCATCGGTTCTGAAGAGCCTCGATGCGCTTATCCAAGGGTGGGTGTGATGAGAAAAGCTGACTGAATTTTGCGCCTCCTGGCCTGATGCCGAAGGCAGTCAATTCTCCCGGAAGGTCGGAAGACGCGTTCGTGTCGCCCTGAAGCCGCCTCAAAGCAGCGGTCATATTCGCTGAGCCGGCGAGATCAGCGGCGGCCGCGTCCGCACGATATTCACGATAGCGCGAGAACCACATAACGATCATGCTCGCGAGGATGCTCAGTAGGATCTCAGCGACGATAGTGCCGATGTAGTACCCAATGCCTAACCCACGCTCATTTTTAAATACGACGCGATCTATGGTGTGCCCAATGACTCGGGCGAAGAAGAAGACAAACGTGTTGACGACCCCTTGAATCAAACTGAGCGTTATCATGTCGCCATTGGCAACGTGGCCAATTTCATGGGCCATGACGGCTCGCACTTCGTCGGGCTTGAAGCTGCGAAGCATGCCGCTACTCACCGCTACGAGGGCATTGTTACGGTTCCAACCTGTAGCAAACGCGTTGGGCGCATCAGAGGGGAAAATGCCGACCTCTGGCATGCCAATGCCCGCGCTATCCGCCAGTTGCCTGACTGTTTGAACCAGCCATTCCTCTTCACGGTTACTGGGGGTCTCGATGATCCGAGTGCCCGTGCCCCGCTTTGCCATCCACTTTGAGATGAAGAGAGAAAACAGAGAACCACCCATACCAAACAGGGCGCAGAATACGAGGAGGGAATTAAAGTCGAGCCCCATACCGTTAGCGTCGAGAAAACTATCAAAGCCCAAGAGGCGCCATACGGTGCCAACGACAATGAGGACAGCGATGTTGGTTAAAAGGAACAGCAGAATACGCATTCAGTATCTCCGAAGAATAATGTGCTTACGTCTCATACGTGGTGTCGTTAGACCGGGTTTTCAACCTCGGGTTCCACAATTTCGTCATCCGTCTCCTCAAAACCGGGCAATGGCACCTGGCTCACTTCCAACTTGGGGAGCTTCCCGTCCTTGAGATCTATCTCAAGTATCTCCGCCCGCAGCCCAAAGTCTTTTGAACTCAACTCGAAGACCATATTACTGGCCTCGTCGCGATGGTTATATTGCGCTACACGGGATCTATCTGATCCATCGACCCACTCTTTGGCACGTCCCCAGTAGTGTCCCTCTTGATTTTTGAGGATGTAGTTTCGCTTCACAGTCAGCGGTTCCTTGAAATTTAGTTGTTTAACAGAATGTCTTTGGCCTGGTTTATTTTTGCGGCAAGGAAGTCGTTTCCGCCGCGGTCTGGGTGAAGTTTTTGGATGAGACTTCGATGCGCGGCAATGATTTCCTCTTCTGTAGCACCGTCGCTCAGGCCCAGCGTGGCCAGTGCTTCTGCCCTTGAGCTTTCAGCGGCTGCATCACGCTGGGCCTCGCTTCGCTCTTCTTTCGCGTCATTGGCTTTGTGCGTCCTTTGGTCAATGTAGGCCTGCAGCAATTCGGCTGATTCCTGATCTGCCGCTTGGTAATGCTCAAACAAGACCTCAAGTTCGCTCATAGAAAGTTCGGATAGTAGCCAGCCTTTGTGGGGACCCTCGGTGACCTCGCCATCAATGAGGCCGCTGGCATGGTCTAGTGTGGCTGCAAGGTGATCGGTTTGAATGGCGGACTGTCCGTCTGACGCACTCTGCTGTTGTCGCAGCTTGTTGAGAAAGGGTAGGGCACGTATTACCCACGGCAGTACTTGCCGTAGGAATACGAACGCACCCGTAATGGCGGCTCCAAGCCAATGCATCCGGCCAGTGGCCGTCAGTATAATCACTGTGACCACGGCCAGTCCGATAAAGAATTTGATATAGCCCGCGCGCTGCTTGTGTGGGGGCAAGCTTCTAATTCGCCATAGGTAGGCGATGGCGACAGCGGCGAGAGCAATGGCAATGACGACTCGTATCACGATGATGTCCTTTTGGCGACGCTATTCATCAGAGGCGCCGTGGGAGATCTGCTCCGCAACTGCGCTCCTATGAGGGTAGCTTGTTGAGCAGTAGTTTATCACTTTCGTGGCGCGAACCTTGCAGAGCCTTACGACCACCCACAACGAATCGGATGGCAGATTTCAATAACTCCCGAAGTCGATCGCCGCTGGCGTCATCGAGCTGCACATGGGCACCGTTTGACAGCGCCGCCATGGACGCAAAGCATCGAGAGGCACTTGCATCTTTGCCCTCCTGAAATAGAAGTAACGGTCGCTGTGCCAGCCGACATTGGACGGCCAATGCATTCAGAGTTTCAGGACTCTCCTCGCAAGCGTCTCCAACGTAGACGATCGCCTTAATGGATTGACTACCCTCGAATTCCGCCAACGAGTGGCGTAAGACACGTTCTATCTGCGTCGCTCCACCTTGGCAGTAGACGCCGTTCAAAGCGTCGAGTAACGGACCGGGCTGTGTCATCCAAGGGGTGGCTTCAAATTCCATGAGACCTCGGAAGTAGCAAAGCTGTAGCGCGAAGGCTGCGTCCTCGGTTGCGACATCGAACAGCGCCTGATGCATTGATCGCGCGATATGCCACGTTGGCTCCCTTGAGGCGGTCGCATCGAGCGAAAAAATGAGACGGTTTTGCGCGTCGGCCACGCGCTTGAGGGCGCGTGCCTTGCTAACGAAGGCCGTGACGCTACGGGGTCGATTTGCAATTTCCTTGGTGATACTGAGGCCCTCTCCCTTTCGGGTATTGGGCTGATGGTAGCTGACTAGCGCTGGTTTAGAAGCCCCTTCGCCGCCAGCTCTTTCAGGTAATGCCGACGGGTCTGCAATTCAACAATAGCGGATTGGACACTGATATCGCTTTTAAGGCGCGGTTCGGTAACGGCGATCGCAAGTAGTTTCCTGCTCGATAGATCGCTCGCTGGTGTCTTGGTTGATCTGTTCGGTATGGATACGGTAATTGGCATGTAAACTCCCCCTCGGCCTACCATCTGTCTCAGCCGATGCATTTTTTGTCTAAGTTGAGAAGATTAGATCCGTAATATGACAAAAGTTCAGCGTTATACTGCACTTAGATGAATTTTTTGTTTCTGGGGTTTCATCATGGACATCATCGATTTTCAACGAAAACTCGTTTTACCCTCTCCGGAGGACGCCCTTCCCGGTCGTTCTTTTGCGATACCTGTAACTCACAACCACACGGTTTTAGGGACACCCTTGATGGGCCCTTTTGCGGAGCATCTAGAAGTTGCTCAGTTTGGTCTCGGGTGTTTTTGGGGGGCGGAACGTGTTTTTTGGAAGGTCCCCGGTGTTTACACGACAGCCGTTGGTTACGCTGCTGGGCACACGCCCAATCCTACTTATCAGGAGGTGTGTACCGGGCAGACGGGACATAACGAAGTTGTTTTGGTGGTTTTTGACCCCACGCGCCTCAGTTACGCAGATTTGCTTCGCGTATTTTGGGAGAGTCATGACCCAACTCAGGGCATGCGCCAAGGCAACGACTGGGGCACACAATACCGCTCAGGAATCTACACCTATTCGGAAGCGCAAGCCGAGGCTGCGCGTGAGAGCAAGGACGATTACGATCACCGGCTCGAGGCGGCAGGTTACGGTGGTATTACGACTGAAATTCAAGCGGCTTCAGAATTTTATTATGCCGAGGAGCCTCATCAGCAGTACTTGGACAAGAACCCGGAAGGCTACTGCGGTATTGGCGGCACAGGCGTGGCGTGTGGTTTCGGTACGGGTGTTTTAGCGTAAAGCGGATCGATGAATGTCTGTTCTCTAGGCGCCCCAGTGCTAGTACAAATTACGTGCGAGCACGGCACAGACCGCCGTATCGACACTCATAATGCGATGGCCAAGATGAGCGATATTTGCACCGAGTGATCGTGCGAGATCGATCTCGTAGTCAATAAATCCACCCTCTGGCCCGACTAACAAGCAGCGCTGATGGTCGCCATCGGCTGTGAGACGATCGTCGCCACTCGGGTGCGCCAGGATGATGTCTCGGCCTTTTGCAATACCGTGGAGCGAATCCTCCATAAACGGTTTGAAGCGCCGGTGTTCGGTAACAACAGGTAGCACCGTATCGCCGGCTCGCTCTAAACCCTGTATGAGTGCAGCCTCTACCTTGCTGGTCTCTAGATAAGGTGATTGCCAGAAACTTTTTTCGACGCGGTAGGAGTGAATGAGGTGAAGTTCATCAACGCCGAATTCAGCCACTGTACGCAGAATACGGCGAAGCATCTTTGGGCGGGGAAGGGCTAACACCAGTCGTGTTGGATGGCGTGATGGCGGCGCTTCCGACAACACCACGTCGAGTTGCACCTCTGTTTGATCCATGGCGGTAACAGTACCGGACCCCTTATTGCCATTCACCAAGCCAACCCGTAGGTATTGCCCCAACTCCGGTTTTAGGATGTTGATGATGTGTTGTGCCCGATAGTCGCTTAGGCGCACCGACCCACTGTCAGTCCAATCGCTTTCTCGCAACAAGATAATATTCATGGCTGCTGGTTTATGCTGTCCAGAGGTCGTAATCGTCAGCATCGACAACCTGTCGATTGACGATGTCTCCCGGCTTCAAGTTCGCGGCATCCGAAACATAAACCACGCCATCTATTTCTGGCGCATCGCCTTTGGAACGTCCCACTGCACCGTCGTGCCCGATCTCATCGATCATCACATCGATCGATTGCCCGACTTTCTGTTTCAGACGTTCAGCGCTTATTTCTTGCTGCAGTGCCATGAATCGGTGCCACCGCTCTTCTTTGATCTCTTCGGGTACGGGGTTTTCCAGCGCATTGGCTGTCGCGCCTTCGACTGCGGAGTACTTGAAACAGCCCACTCGGTCGAGTTTGGCTTCTCTTATGAAATCCAGAAGCTCATTAAACTCGTGCTCGGTTTCACCCGGAAACCCGACAATGAAGGTTGAGCGCAATGTGATGTCGGGGCAAACCGCTCGCCACGACTGTATCCGGTCGAGTGTTTTTTCCGACGCGGCGGGGCGCTTCATTCGCTTCAATACGGTGGGACTGCCGTGCTGAAGCGGTATGTCGAGGTAGGGCAGTACTTTGCCCTCGGCCATGAGAGGGATGACGTGATCAACGTGGGGGTAGGGGTAGACGTAATGCATGCGTACCCAAGCGCCTAAGTCACCGAGCGCGGTGGCGAGGCTCTGCATATTGGTTTTAAGAGGACGGCCTTCCCAGAAATCGGTTTTGTACTTTAAATCGACCCCATAAGCGCTGGTATCCTGTGAAATCACGAGTAGCTCTTTCACACCGGACCGAACCAGTTGTTCGGCTTCACGCATGACGTCGCCAATGGGGCGGCTGACCAGATCGCCACGCAGGCTTGGGATAATGCAGAAGCGGCAGCGATGATTGCAGCCTTCCGAGATCTTTAAATAAGCGTAGTGCCGCGGGGTCAGCTTCACGCCTTGAGCAGGGATCAGGTCAATTTTCGGATCGGGTGTATGCTGGTTTGGTAGCACTCGCCTGACTTCGGAGAGGACTTCTTCGTAAGCCGCGGGCCCAGTAATGCCGAGTACTTTGGGGTGACGCTCAAGCACTAAATCTGCCTGCTCACCGCCGCCCATGCAGCCAGTCACCAATACCCGACCGTTCTCTTCAAGCGCTTCACCTATCGCAGCCAAGGATTCCTCTTTGGCGCTGTCAATAAAGCCACAGGTATTAACGATGACGACGCCTGCGTCCTCGTAGGAGGGCGACACCTCATATCCATCGAACCGCAGTTGCGTCAGGATGCGCTCCGAGTCAACGAGTGCCTTGGGGCAACCCAATGATACGAAGCCAACTTTTTGCGGGTGGGACATGTCAATTAATCCGAAACAAACGCAAGTATTATTCTCTCACAGCGTGACGTTTCGTTCGCTGCCAAAGGTGCGAACCGGTAATTGTCCACGCAATCGCTTGAGTAAGTCCTCGGCTTCATCTTTGTTCAGGAACTCCCCCAAGCTGGTTCTGCTTTCGCGATTGTGAAGCCAGAGCGTTGGACCTTCCCACTGGTTTTTCGCGGTAATGACATTCACCGCCGTGTCATCACGCTCCCAAAGCCAGGTTTTTTTAGGTACGAAATAGCCCTTCTCAATTTTGACGTTGCTGTCAGAAACCGTTACGACCTGTCGGTACTCAAGGTTCCAGTTCACATAATACAGCGCCGCCGATAACGCGATGAGTTCGGCACCAGCAAAGGGAAGTATCGGCCAGGCACCGAGTAGCGCGAAACCAATGGCCGCACCCAGCGACGGAATAGAAATGGCAATCAACACATAGAGATTGGCGCGCCAGGTTGAGCTCTTGTTCGGCTTGACCACAATGACTCTGGCATTGCTCTCAGTAAACTCGTCAATCAATTCGTTTGCCTATTTACGGTTTGTTGTCAGTTGACGTTTCAAAGCAAACGGTATCGGGGTGAAGGCCGAAAGCCAATGGCCTGTTGAGGGCGCGCACAACTTAAGTCGTGTCGCATGGAGCAGTAGGCGATCGGACGCCGCGAGTGCCTCCGGATGGGCGTACATGTCACACCCAATAATGGGATGCCCGAGAGACTGCATATGGATTCGCAGTTGGTGTGAGCGTCCTGTCACAGGCATTAGCTTGACCAAGCTTCGGTTGTCACCCCGCTGCAATACCTCAAAGTGCGTCAATGCGTGCTTGCCGCGCTCTTCACAGATCATTTGTTTAGGACGATTTGGCCAGTCTGTTGCGATGGGTAATTCAATTGAACCTTGATCCTTGTCCATCTCGCCCCAGACAACAGCGGTGTATTCCTTCTCGATCTGTCGCCTCTGAAATTGTCGAGCTAGCTCGGAGAGGCTTTCACGGCGTTTTGGAACCACCATAAGGCCGGATGTATCCAGATCGAGACGATGCACGGCTTGGACATCGGGATATCGAGGTTGTAACCGCCGGATCAAGCTATCGTGATTGAGTGGGTGCCGGCCTGGCACACTGAGTAAGTGATGCGGTTTATCGACTAACAACAAGTCCACATCCTCGTAAACGATGCGGATTGGCGCTTGGCTGTGTGGAACGAGATAGGGCGGTAGCTCGTCGATTGACTCGCTGGAGTGAACTGGCTCCCTCACCCGGAGGCCCTGGCGACCAGTGCCTCTACATAATGTTTCACACTCTCTGTAAATCCGAAGCGGAGCGCATCCACTGTCAGCGCATGCCCAATAGACACCTCCAAGAGATGTGGAATAGTGAACTGCGGTAGGTTCACAAGATTCAGGTCATGTCCGGCATTCACGCCCATGCCGGCTTCATGGGCCGCAAGAGCAGATGCCGAGAAGCGATCAAGCACCTCGGTGTAGTCACCTTTTGCAAAGGCAACCGCGTAGGATTCGGTGTACAGCTCCACGCGGTCAGCACCGATTGCTGCCGCTAGCGCCATATCGTCAGGCTCGGGATCCATAAACAGACTGACGCGGCATCCCCAATCTTTGAGTTGAGCAATGATGGGTGCAAGTCGATCACCATCTTTGCGCAGGTCGAAGCCGTGATCTGAGGTCAGTTGGGCATTGCCATCTGGGACTAAGGTCGTCTGGGCTGGTCGGATCGCCTCAACCAATGCCATGAAGCCCGGATAGTCGGCAACGCCGGCTCGATCACTTGGCATAGGCTCAGAGAATGGGTTGCCCTCAATATTAAATTCGACGTCGACGGATTGCGCTAAGGCTAGGCAGTCGCTGACACGGATATGTCGCTGATCGGGTCTTGGATGAACCGTAATACCACCTGCACCTGCTGAAACGGCCAGAGCGGCAAACTCGACGGGTGACGGTGAGGTCGTGTCGCGGGAGTTTCGAACCAGAGCGACTTTGTTCAAGTTAACGCTTAGAACGGTCATGGTGATACGCGAGTCACCCTCAGTAGTACGATGGGATCCAATGGTACGTTCTGCAGTGGCATCTGGCCTTTATCAGTGGTGCCCACGGCGTTGCCTGTGGGTGTAGAGGCCATGAAATCCACGATCCGCATGCCGGTAATGACCTCGCCGAATACGGTGTATCCCGGTTTAAACGGTGTCCAGTCGAGTCGAGGGTTATTGCGCTGATTGATGAAGAACTGGCTACCAGCCGAATCGGGGTCGCTCGTGCGTGCCATAGCCACGGTGCCACGGTCATTATGCACTCGGTTTTTTGATTCGTTGATGACCTTGCGCTCGGTATTTTTCTGCTTGAGGTCTACATCAAAGCCGCCGCCCTGAACCATGAAGTTGTCAATGACGCGATGGAAGACCGTGTTTTCGTAGAAGCCTTCATCGACGTGAGCAAGAAAGTTTTCGACGGTTTGAGGCGCTTTATCAGCGAATAGCACAACGGTAATAGCACCCTCGCTGGTTTCAAGCTTAACGATGGGGTTCTCTGCTATCGCCGAGGAGCTCAAAACAATAATGGCTAGGCAAAGCAGGCGCTGTACGAGCGTATTGAGGTAGGTCACATCAGATTCCTTAAGTCGTTAACGCCAGCCATCATTTCGGCGGCGCTTCACAGTGAGTCGAGGGACGAGAAGAGCGATGAAAATGCCAGCCAGTATAGACAGTAAGCCTTCGAGCCATCGATTATTCGCTACACGGTCTTCCAGACGGGCTTTTTCTAGCTTGAGTAAGTCGTTGCGTGCTCTCGCGTCTTCCAGCTTACCCGTCAACTCCTTGGTCAACTGGTCGAGCTGAATTGCGTTGGCCGAGATGCGCTTGATCTCGCCGAGCTCGGCACGGGTTTCGGCGAGCGCTGCGGCCGTTGAGCTCATTTCGGAGTCACCGGACGTTAATTGCTCCATCGCCTCATCGAGGTTTTGCTGAAGCGTTGATGCCCGTTCCTGAGTCGCCGCTAGCTCAGCCTCCAGTGCATTGAGCTGATTCGCACGGGGAATGTCTGTTTGCAGGTATTGCGCCCTCAAATAGCCGCGTGTGCCGCCCCTGGTCTCTACCTCTGCCCACACACCATCTTCTGTGGTGCCGTAATAGGTCACTTCGGTGCCTGACGCGAGGCCTTTGTTAATGATTCGATAATCACCACCGGGGCCTGTGCGGACAGGGGTGAAAATAAGATCGGTGACGTAGCGTGTTTCTTTCACCGCTGACGGATCGGTGTCTTCCTGCGCCATCGTGACTGAGCAGGTAAGCACAGCAAAACTAGTTAGTAAGGTTAATCCAAGAATTCGCATAAGTTGCTTGCCCCCAGAAGGCGCTAGAAGGTTTTTGTAGTGTCGTCCGCGTTTTCGGTTTCTTTCAAGTGCGGTCCCATGATAACGCCAATCACTATGGCCCAGATCAGCGTAAAAAGGATGGCGGACCAGAGTTTGAAGGTTACCCATGTATCCATGGAGAAGTTGTAGGCCACGTATAAGTTCACGGCACCCACCGTAAAAAAGTGAAGGGTTGATGCAACGGTCACGCGCTTCCATACCTGTTTAGGCATCTCTATGTCGTTGGGCAATAACGCCTGAAAAAAGCTTTTTCCGCGCACGACATGCCACACCACACAAAGGCCTGCCAGCGCCCAGTTGAATACCGTAGGTTTCCAGAAAATAAAGACGGGGTCCTCGAGCAACACCGTCGCCCCACCAAATAAAATGACGGCGGCGGCGACACCGAAGAGTCGTTTTTCCACCGAGCCCCAGATCAACTTTACCATGACAACCTGCAGCACCGTCGCAAGGATCAACGCAAGGGTGGCCGTGTAGATGCCATCGAAGGTGTATTCGAAGTCGCCAACACCTAAGGTCGTCCCCGACATGCGGAAGACGATGACAAAAACGATAAGCGGTAAGAATTCTAGGAGTTGCTTCATGTGGGCTCTGGTACCATAGGACTCTGTATTCATTACGAGCCATTCAGGCTGCAAGTTTAGTTATTGTGATCGTCGACTTCCACACTCATTCTCTCGCATCCGATGGCGCCTTGGCTCCAATGGAGCTGTTGCGTCGAGCGAAGGCGGCGGGAGTTAGCCAGTTTGCGTTAACCGATCATGACACCACCGCCGGATACCTCTCTGTGCGGCACAGTAGCGAAGCACACGATGTAGGTCTGATCTCGGGTGTGGAGTTGTCCTGTCGATGGGCGACAACCACGATACATGTCGTTGGGCTCAATTTCGACGCGGCCGCGCCGGAAATGGTCGCAATGGTGGAACGATTGACGAATGCGCGTCAGGAAAGAGCTAAGAAGATAGCGGCGCGGCTTGCCGGTGTTGGTGTTCACGGGGCGCTGGAGGGCGCTCGAGCGATTGCGGGTGAAAGTCAGATTGGACGACCGCATTTTGCGACCTGGATGAGCGAGTCGGGCGCTGTCACATCGGCGACTGAAGCCTTCGATAAGTATCTTGGCACTGGAAAAATAGGTGACGTCAAAATGTTTTGGCCATCCTTAACCGAGGTTGTTGAAGCGATAACGGTCTCCGGCGGTGTGGCGATTCTCGCTCATCCACTCAAATATCGGCTGACCGGTATGAAGCTCCGAGCATTAATCAATGATTTCAAATTGGCTGGTGGGGAGGCACTCGAGATACTGAACGGTCGCCAGCCTGACGTCGATCTAAAACGCCTGTCGCAATTGGCCGATGGATGTGGCCTTATGCGCTCCGTGGGGTCCGATTTTCACCGGGACTTCGAGTATGGCCCGAAAGTTGGGGTCGATGTTGCACGCTTGCCCGACGGGGCTTACGTATGGGATGTATTGGGGACTTCAGTATGAGCCAGTTTTTCTCGATACATGCCGAGACACCGCAGACGAGATTGATCAATCAAGCAGTGGAGATCATTCGATCAGGCGGGGTCATTGTGTACCCGACCGATTCAGCGTACGCCCTGGGTTGTCGACTTGATAACAAGTCGGGTGCCGACCGTATCAAGCAAATCCGCTGTCTGGATGATGATCACAACTTTACGCTGGTGTGCCAGGACTTATCCGAGCTTTCCCGTTACGCGCGGGTTGATAACGCGGCTTATCGCCAAATCAAACATTCAACACCCGGTCCATACACGTTTATTTTTGAAGCAAACAAAGAAGTGCCGCGACGTCTTATGAATCCGAAGCGTAAAACCATTGGCTTGCGTGTCCCTGACAATGCGATTGCGCAGGCATTGCTTCGTGAACTAGGCGAGCCCCTCATGTCGGCTACGCTGATATTGCCGGGAGATGACTATCCACTCAGTGATCCGTACGATATACGAACGACGCTCGAGCGCGATGTTGATCTGGTTATCGATGGAGGGTTCTGCGGTTTGGACCCCACGTCGGTGATTGACATGAGTGGTGACGAGACTCAAGTTCTGCGACAGGGCTTGGGTGACACAACAGACTTTTGCTAGGCCCCAGGATTGACGTGATAGATGCAGATGACAATATGAATCAGGACGCCGTTGAGGCCGAAGCCATTGATTCCCAAGCGATCGAATCCCAAGAGGGAGCGATCGATGGTGCGGCTGAATCGGTCTCGGACGGTGCACTGCGTGCGTCTTCTGCAGTGGAAAAGCGAATGGGACAACCACAACAGGGGGAAATGCCCTTTGCGGTTGTATTGGGTGAGGCGGTGACTGAATTACCCAAGGACTTATACATTCCTCCCCGGGCCCTAGAGGTGTTTCTCGAAGCCTTCGAAGGCCCGCTGGATCTGCTTTTGTACCTTATACGGCGTCAGAACCTCGATATTTTGGATATCGACGTGGCAGTCATCACTGAGCAATACATGCAGTACGTCGAGCTCATGGACGCCATGCAGTTTGAGCTGGCAGCGGAATATCTCCTGATGGCGGCGATGTTGGCGGAGATTAAGTCTCGGATGCTATTGCCACGATCCACCGAGGCAGAAGATGACGAGGAAGATCCCCGGGCTACCTTGGTACGTCGACTTCAGGAGTACGAGCGATTCAAAAAGGCGGCAGAAGAAATGGCAACGCTGCCGCGTGTCGAGCGCGATACCTGGGTTGGTTCGGCTGAGCCACCCGTTATGGAGCGAACGAAGCCGTTACCCGAAGTGAATCTTCAGGATCTGGTCATTGCATTTTCCGAAGTCCTAAAACGCGCAGACCTTTATGAGAGCCATCAGATTAAACGCGAGTCCTTATCAACGCGTGAGCGAATGGCTGATGTATTACAGGCCTTACAAGAGGAGGAGTTCTGCTCCTTCGACTCACTGTTTAAGGTCGAGGAGGGGAGGTTAGGTGTCGTGGTGACCTTCCTGGCAATTTTGGAGTTAATCAAAGAATCTTTGGTGGATATTGTGCAATCAGATGAGTATGCCCCCATCCACATCAAGGCGAGAAGCGAGTAAAGCAGACTATGGGTGAGCATGATTTGGTTGAGATTATCGAAGGCGCGTTACTCGCGGCCGCAGAGCCTTTGACCAAGAGGGAGCTGGCGCAGCTGTTCGATGAACTCGATCGACCATCCACTGCGGATATCACGACTGCCCTTACTGCGGTAGCAGAGCGGTGTGAAGGACGCGGATTTGAATTGGTCGAGGTGGCCAGTGGTTTTCGTTATCAGGTTCGACAACACCTCTCGCCATGGGTGAGCAAGCTGTGGGTAGAGCGACCAGTAAGATACTCCCGAGCCTTACTAGAGACCTTATCGTTGATTGCCTATCGCCAACCCATCACTCGGGGCGAAATTGAGGATATCCGAGGCGTGGCTGTCTCGAGCAATATCATGAAAAGTTTGCTCGAGCGTGAGTGGGTCAAAGTTGTGGGGCATCGCGATGTGCCGGGTAAACCTGCCATGTATGCCACAACGCGTGAATTTCTGGATTACTTCAACCTGAAGTCACTTGATCAGTTGCCACCACTGGCCGATGTGAAGGACCTTGAAACCATGACCAGTGCCTTGCCGCTTGAGGAGTTCCATGATTCGCGTGGCGAGGAGAATGAACCCGAGGCTACCGACGCTCAAGGCATTGCAGTCGAGTCGGCACAGGGTAACGAGGTCATTGAACAGGAATGAGTAAATCTGACGCACAGAGTGAAAAGCTCATCGTGGGTGACGTGGCGGTCAAACCCGATGGCGAGAAGCTTCAAAAGGTACTGGCGCGCATGGGGCTTGGGTCGCGGCGGAAGCTCGAGGAGAGTATTCAGGCTGGCGAGATCACTGTGAACGGTAAAACCGCAAAGCTCGGAGATCGGGTGGTTGCAGGCGACAAGATAAAATTTAAAGGACGTCCCGTTGCCAATGATCAGGTTTTGGATAACCGAATCCTGCTTTACCACAAGCCTGTGGGCGAAGTGTGCTCGCGCAAGGACCCTGAAGGCCGGCCTACGGTTTTTGAAGGTTTACCCCGATTGAAATCTGGGCGATGGGTGTCGGTGGGTCGCCTCGACTACAACACGTCTGGGCTGCTTCTTATGACCACCGATGGCGAACTGGCGAATGCGCTCATGCACCCTTCGACGCGTGTTGAGCGAGAATACCTTGTGCGCGTCATGGGGCGTGTGGATGACGCTATGTTGGGTCGACTGAAAGCAGGTGTTGAGCTCGATGATGGACCGGCACGCTTCACCGATATTCAGGAGGGTGGTAGTGACAGCGAAGGTATTAACCGATTCTTCTACGTAGTGCTGGCTGAGGGTCGCAACCGTGAAGTGCGTCGCCTATGGGAGTCGCAGGGGACGACCGTCTCTAGACTGAAGCGAGTCCGTTACGGCGATGTATTTATCCCATCGAAGCTCAAGAAAGGGCAGTGGATGGAGTTAAAGCAGCGGGATGCGGACGTGGTGTACACCATGGCTCAAATGGAACCCAAGCCGGTTTATCAGCCGTCCAAGAAGCTCGCCGACAAGCGCGAGCGTCAGTCAAAGAAGAGCGGCAAGCACATCGCTAAGCGAAACAAGTAAGAGAAAAAGGTTTCGTAAGCTAACGTCAACTGGTGCCTCGAATGACAAGCTTGGCGTTTATTATTGGGCGCTCAAAGCCTCGCCGTTGAGCTCGCTACTCGCATCGCTCATGAGATAGACCCACTCGCGGATAATATCCTCCGGGCTTGGGTTGGTTGTGGGTGGCTCGGCCGGATAAGCGGAGCGCCGCATGGCTGTATTGACTGCACCCGGGTTGAGGCTGTTGACGCGAATGGTCGAGGTGGCGCCGAGTTCATCTGCAAGCACCTGCATCAAGCCCTCCGTGGCAAACTTCGATACCGCATAGCTGCCCCAATAGGCTCGACCGATTCTACCGACACCCGAACTTGTGAACACAACGGACGCTGATGGTGCCTGATCGAGCAGGGGCAATAGAGTTTGTGTCAGCATAAAGCCCGCGTTGACATTGACCTGCATGACATCGTGCCACGTCGCGGCTCGTGTCTGAGCAATGGGTTTTCGATCGCCCAACAGACTCGCGTTGTGCAGCAAGCCATCGAGTTTTGGGAGTACTTCACCGAGTGAGCCAGCGAGTGTGACGAAATCATCGTGAGTTGCTCTGGCGAGATCCATAGGAAGTAAGGCGGGTTCAGGTGCGCCCAAATCCACGATCTCATCGTAGAGCGCTTCCAAGCGCGCCTCGTTGCGACTCAGAAGTAGGACCTCAGCACCGCACGCTGCATACGCAAGGCTGGCAGCGCGCCCTATACCCTCCGACGCGCCGGTAATCAGGATGGTTTTTCCTTGAAGTTCGGTGTGCGAGGCAGACCACTCAGTGGGGGCAACAGGCATTACAGATGATTCCTTATCCAATGACAGAGTGCCTCAGGTGACTCGACACAGAGATCGGCCCCCCAATCCTCCGGATTATCATGATCTTCGATGTAGCCGTATTTTACGGCAATCGTGAAGCACCCCGCTGCGTTTCCGGACTCGATGTCACGAATGTGATCGCCTACATAGGCCATGGCCTCGGGTGCAACCTTGAGCTCTGCGGCGGCGAGTAGAACCGGTTCGGGGTGGGGTTTCGCCTGCGTTACGTCGCAAGGCGTTACCAAGACTCCTGCGCCAGGCTCAAACGGCATCGCTTGCATCAGAGGCTCGGCAAACCGACGAAATTTATTCGTGACCACACCCCATTGCTTACCTGCGGAGTGCACGGCTTTCAAGGTATCGACCAGCCCTTCATAGGGTTTGGCCGATGATCCAAGCAGTTCCTCGTACCAGTCGAGGTATTGCTGGCGATACGGCTCCCAGCGAGGGTCGTTTTCTTGGATGCCCGTGGCTTCCGTAACAAGACGTCCCGAGCCGTGTGAGATCAACTTTCTCGCATCGTCGAACGGCTTCTCTCCACCGCCCAGCTCGATACAGAGTTTCCGGTAGGCCGCAATTAACTCGCTTGCCGTGTCAACCAGCGTTCCGTCCAAGTCGAAAACGAAGGCGTCGAAGACGCGATGACTCACGCGGGCTTGCTCGCTCGAATCATATAATTTACCGATACATCACCCTCGACGAGGCGGTAGTGCTTGGTGATGGGGTTGTAGGTCAACCCAATCATGGCCTCGACCTTTAGACCTGCAGCTCGGGCCCATCGTGCAAGTTCCGATGGCTTGATTAACTTGTCATATTCGTGGGTGCCCTTGGGGAGCAAGTTGAGGACGTATTCGGCGCCCACAATGGCAAAAAGCCATGCCTTCGGATTTCGGTTGATGGTTGAAAAGTAAAGATCAGCGCCAGGCTTAGCCATATCGGCACAGGCCGCAATCACCTTTGATGGATCCGGTACGTGCTCGAGCATTTCAAGACAAGTAACGACGTCATAGGTGGCAGGCCGCTCTTCGGCAATGGTTTCGGCAGTGGTCTGTCGGTATTCGACGTCCAGTTTGGACTCGAGCAAATGAATTTTTGCGACTGAAAGTGGCGCCTCGCCCATATCAATGCCGGTCACCGTCGCTCCGCGATGCGCCATGGCCTCGCTCAAGAGCCCGCCGCCGCAGCCCACATCAATCAGTTTCTTGCCCCGGACTTCGCTGAACTGGTCGATCCAGCTCGCTCTTAACGGGTTAATGTCATGCAGTGGCTTGAACTCGCTGTTCTCATCCCACCATCGAGACGCCAGCGCCTCAAATTTCGCAATTTCGTCGGGGTCTACGTTGCTGTAAGTCATGATCTTTTCATCTCAGTCAGGCGGGTGCCTGCGTATACGTCAGGATTGGGCGGAGAGTTTAGCGCGCCAGTCGGCGGCTTTGTGCCTTAAAGCGTCGCTGTCTAAGCTTTGCAATTGTCCATTGTTCAGCACGTTGTTGCCAGCGATCCAGCTGTGTGTGACCTCCGTTCCTGCCGCGGCGTAGACGACATTGGATTCAACCTGATGGTTGGGTGCCATATTGAAACCACTTAAATCAATAGCGATAAAGTCGGCAGACTTGCCTGCTTCAAGGCTGCCCGTGACATGATCAAGTCCTAGGGCTCGTGCGCCATCAAGTGTTGCCATTTGAATGCTCTCGCTGGCCGAGAGTGCGGTGGGGTCACCGCTCTCTAGTTTTGCAAGTAATGCCGCTGTCTGCATTTCGGCGAGGCCATTCAGCCGATTGTTACTCGCGGCGCCGTCAGTCCCTAAAGCGACGTTAACGCCGGCACCTTTTAGCTTTGTGACAGGGCAGGCGCCTGACGCGAGTTTCATGTTTGAACGAGGGCAATGAACGACGTGTGCACCATGGGCGGCCACCGTCTCGATGTCTTGTGGCCCTAAAGCTGTCATGTGTACGCATTGCGTTCGCGGTCCAAGTAATCCAATGCGTGCCAGCAAGTCGATCGGGCGTTCACCTGTCGCTTCCACATGGGCCAAGACCTCCGATGCGGTTTCGTGAAGGTGAATCTGAATAGCGGCGTCGAGTTCGTTTGCCAGCATGGCTGTCCGAGAGAGCAGCGGCTCATCGACGGTGTAGGTCGAGTGAGGACCGAAGCCGATATCGACGAGGTCGTCACTTCGAAAGTAATCCCTCAGCGCCAATCCCTTCTCGAAATACTCTTCCGCATTTTTTGCCCACGCGGTCTCGATATCCATAATGGGAAACACGAGTTGAGTCCGCATGCCCGCGGCTCGCAGACTTTGCGCCGCGATGTCTGGAAAAAAATACATGTCGCTGGTGGTTGTGATGCCACTGAGTAACATCTCGGCCGCTGCAATGTCAGTCCCGTCACGAACGAATTCTGGGGATACCCACTGGGCTTCTAGTGGCCAGATTTTGTCGTTCAGCCATGACGCAAGCGACATGTCATCGGCATAGCCTCTCAGTAAGGTCATGGCGGCATGACCGTGTGCGTTCACCAGTCCCGGCATGATGACATGGTCTCGAAGATCTACGTGTTCAATGCCTTCCAGGGCTTTAGCCACCTCGCGTGGCATCAGCGCGTTGATCACGCCTTGCTTCACTACAATGCTGTGAGACGTAAGGACTTTTTTAGGCCCGGAGACCGGGATAATTGCGTCGGCATGAACGACAAAATTTGCTGATGTCATAAATCGTAGGTTTCCGCTTTTCTGCTCTGCTAAAAGTAGCCTTAACAGGCTGAATTTGATAGTATTTGCACCTTACAAACTGCAGGGTTTTGGCGGCGTGTCCGTCAATAAAAAAAGATCACCGGATGTCAGATCAGCAGCAAGATTTAGCGCAAGAAGTACTCCCCATCAATATCGAGGATGAGCTCAAGCAATCCTACATGGATTATGCGATGAGCGTTATCGTCGGGCGCGCGTTGCCCGATGTCCGCGATGGCTTAAAACCAGTCCACCGTCGTGTCCTGTTCGCCATGAACGAGCTCAATAACGACTGGAACAAGGCCTATAAAAAGTCGGCGCGTGTGGTAGGTGACGTTATAGGTAAATACCACCCGCACGGGGACTCGGCGGTTTACGACACCATCGTCCGCATGGCGCAGACGTTCTCTCTGCGCTACCCGTTGGTGGATGGTCAGGGCAATTTTGGCTCTATCGATGGCGACTCCGCCGCTGCGATGCGTTACACCGAGATCAGGATGACCAAGCTGGCGCATTCGCTGCTGGCCGATCTTGAAAAAGAGACCGTTGATTTTGCGGAAAACTATGACGGTACAGAACACATCCCTGTCGTTTTGCCGACTCGCGTCCCCAACCTTTTAATCAACGGCTCAGCTGGTATTGCTGTGGGTATGGCGACTAACATCCCGCCCCACAACATGCGCGAAGTCGTGGCTGGTTGTTTGGCCTTGCTCGACAACTCCGAGATCAGTATCGACGAGCTGATTCGCTATATTCCGGGGCCCGATTTCCCAACAGGGGCCATCATTACGGGCCGCGCCGGCATTATTCAGGCGTACCGGACGGGTCGAGGGCGCATTTACGTCCGTGCTAAAGCAGAGGTAGTGACTGATGAGTCCAAAGGCAAGGACACAATCATCATTCATGAGATTCCCTACCAGCTAAACAAGGCGCGGCTTCTCGAGCGAATCGCCGAGTTGGTCAAAGAGAAGAAAATCGAGGGTATTACCGAGCTTCGCGATGAGTCTGACAAGGACGGTCTGCGGGTTGTCATCGAGTTGCGCCGAGGTGAAGTGGGGGACGTGGTGCTCAACAACCTGTACGCGCAGACGCAGTTGCAGTCGGTTGTTGGAATCAACATGGTCGCTCTGGTCGACGGTCAGCCCAAGGTGCTCAATCTCAAGGAGATTATTGAGGCCTTCATCCGTCACCGACGTGAAGTGGTAACGCGGCGCACGCTGTTCCTACTGCGCAAGGCGCGCGAGCGAGGTCACGTACTCGAGGGCCTGGCCGTCGCGCTGGCGAATATCGATGAAATTATTGAGCTGATCAAAACCTCACCGACCGCAGCGGATGCGCGAGATCGATTGGTTGCAGCTGCCTGGTTGCCAGGCGATGTCACCGCCATGCTGGAGCGTGCGGGTGACTCGGCGTGTCGACCGGATGACCTTGAGGGTGATTACGGTCTGATCGATGGGAAATATCACCTGTCACCCGCGCAGGCGCAGGCTATTCTTGAGTTGCGACTCAATAGGCTCACAGGTCTTGAGCACGAAAAACTGCTTCAAGAATACGCGGATAAGGTTGCCGAGATCGCGGATCTTCTCGACATCCTGGGTGACCCCGATCGATTGAGAGCGGTCATTCGCGAGGAGCTCGAGGAGATCGTAGAAGACTTTGGTGATGATCGACTCACCGAGATCACCGATTCGGCGCACGATCTGACGGTTGAAGATCTGATTACCGAGGAAGACCGTGTTGTAACCATCTCGCACCAGGGGTATGCGAAAACGCAGTCTCTCACCGATTACCAGGCGCAACGGCGTGGCGGAACAGGTCGAAGTGCCACTGCAGTAAAAGACGAGGACTTCGTAGAGCATCTGTTAATTGCAAGTACTCACGCGACGGTTTTGTGTTTCTCAAACCTCGGTAAGGTGTACTGGTTGAAAGTGTTCCACATTCCGCTTGCGAGTCGTAACTCGCGAGGCCGGCCGATGGTGAATTTGCTGCCGCTCGATGAAGAGGAGCGCATCACGTCTATCTTGCCCATCGATGGGTATGACGAGAATCAGTTCATCTTTATGGCGACTGCGAAAGGTACCGTTAAGAAAACGGCCGCCACCCAATTCTCTCGTCAGCGAAGTGTTGGTTTGCGAGCGATCGAGTTGGATGAAGACGACGTTCTCGTGGGCACGGCCATCACTGACGGTAATAGCGACATCATGCTGTTCTCGACCGAAGGCAAAGCGACTCGCTTCAATGAGGGGCAGGTCAGAGCCATGGGACGTACTGCGCGAGGAGTTCGGGGGATTAACCTCGCCCCCGGCCACAAACTCATTTCGCTGATCGTGCCGAAGGAAAGCGGTCGCATTCTTACTGTCACAGAAAATGGCTACGGTAAGCGAACTGAGAACGCGGAATTTCCGGCAAAGGGTCGGGGTGGCAAGGGTGTTATTGCCATGTCCACATCGGAGCGCAACGGCTCGCTCGTGGGCGCAGTCCAGGTTTGGGATGGTGATGAAATGATGCTGATTTCTAACCAGGGCACAGCCGTTCGGACACGCGTCGATGAAGTGAGTCTGTTGGGTAGAAACACACAGGGTGTCAGGGTCATTCGAACCAGAGACGGTGAGGCACTGGTCAGTGTCAGCCGAATTGCTGAGGACGATGACGCGACAGAGCCTGCTCAGCCGGTGGTAACAGACGAAAACTCGGATAGCGGTAGCAACGAGACAGAAGAGTGACCAGAGCCCATAATTTTTGCGCGGGGCCTGCGGCGCTTCCCGCCGAGGTACTTCAGCGCGTCCAAAGTGAACTGCTCGATTGGCAGGGTGTTGGCGCGTCCATCATGGAGTTGAGCCACCGAAGCCCCGAGTTTGTTGATGTTGCTGAGCGCGCGGAGCAATCGCTGCGCAGGCTGCTTGGTGTTGGGGACGATTATGCAGTCCTGTTCCAACAGGGTGGCGCATCACAGCAGTTCGCATCTGTCCCATTAAACCTATCCTGTGCCAATGACACGGTGGATCAACTGGTGACGGGTCAGTGGTCCAAGAAAGCCCTTGCTGAGGGTAAACGTCACGTCAATGTGAACGTGGCCTCGACATCCGAAGATTCGAATTTTTCTACTATACCGTCCGAGTCGGAATGGAAATTAACTGAGGGTGCGGCCTACCTTCATTACTGCCCCAACGAAACCATTGGTGGACTTGAGTTTGATTTCGTTCCAAAAACTACGGCGCCTGTCGTTGCCGATATGTCATCGACCATCCTGTCGAGACCCATAGACGTGGATCGCTTTGGCGTGATCTATGCGGGTGCACAAAAAAATATTGGGCCGGCTGGCTTGTGTCTAGTCATCGTAAAGCGCGACTTGTTAGAGCGTGCGCGCTCCGATATCCCGGCGATGCTGAACTGGAAAGTCGCGGCGGATAACGACTCGATGTACAACACGCCTCCTACCTTTGCGCTGTATCTATCGGGGCTGGTGTTTGACTGGATAGAAGCAAAAGGTGGTCTGGTGGCAATGCAGGCGCTGAACGAGAAAAAGGCGTCAACGCTCTACAGCACAATCGATGAAAGCGGGTTTTATAATAATCCCGTGGACCCTCGCTATCGCTCTTTGATGAATGTGCCCTTCACACTGGCTGATGCTTCGCTCGACAAGCGTTTTCTTGAGGAAGCGGAGGCTGAGCAGCTGCTTAACCTCAAGGGTCACCGGTCGGTGGGTGGTATGCGAGCCAGTATTTACAACGCGGTTGAGCAATCCTCCGTTGATGCTTTGTGTGATTTCATGCATCGTTTCGAAACAAAGTACGGATAGAGACGACAAATCATGGCTTCTGATGATCAATTAGCCGAGATTCGAGCGGACATCGATTCCATCGATAAACAGTTGCTTGAATTGATTAACGCACGCGCGGAGTGCGCGCGCCGTGTCGCCGAAATCAAACTCGCTGCCAGCCAAGGTGGTGATGCACTGTTCTACCGTCCTGAGCGAGAAGCGCAGATTTTACGGGCCATTCAAGCGCGCAACCCGGGGCCATTACCCGCGGATCAGGCAGCGCGAATTTTCCGCGAAATCATGTCGAGCTGTCTGGCCTTGGAACGTCCTTTAACCGTTGGTTTCTTAGGCCCCGCGGGCACCTATTCTCAGGCCGCGGCCCTGAAACATTTCGGGCAGTCAGCGATACTTGAACCTCAGCCCACCATCAGAGATGTATTTCGATTGGCGGAAGATCGTGCCTGCGACATGGCTGTAGTCCCGGTCGAGAACTCAACCGAGGGTATGGTAGGGCAGACCCTGGATTGCTTCCTCGAGTCGCCGCTTCAAATTATCGGTGAAGTCGAGTTGCCGGTTGTTCATCATTTGATCGCGGGCGCCGCACAAGATTTGTCTGATGTCTCGGTTGTTTGTGGACATGAACAGGCACTCGGTCAGTGCCGCGACTGGCTAGATGCCAATTTGCCCGGTGTCCCTCGAGATGTATGTCGGAGTAACGGTGAAGCGGCACAACGCGCCCAGAATGAGCCCGGTGTGGCTGCGATTGCCGGCGATCTAGCGGTAGAGAACTACCAGCTCATAAAGCTCGCCGAGGCGATTCAAGACATTGCACACAACACGACGCGCTTTTTTGTTATTGGTCGTGAGACTGTGCCCTCCAGTGGCGCGGATAAAACATCGATACTGATTGCGAGTCGAAACCGTCCGGGTGCTCTCTTGAATTTGTTGCGCCCTTTCGAAGAGCGCGGCATCAGTTTGACCCGTATTGATTCTCGGCCCTCGAAAACCGAAAAGTGGACCTATATGTTCTTCATTGAGTTTGAAGGGCACCTCTCTGACGATGTTGTCCGCGAAGTAATGGCAGCTCTTGAAGAGAACTCTATTCTGCTAAAGCCATTGGGTTCCTATCCGAAAGCGCCCATCTGATGACACAATTTCACGCTCGCACCGTTGCGTTTATTGGACTAGGTCTCATTTCGGGTTCGCTTGCGCGCGCCTTGAGGGCGAGTTCCTGGCATGGGACTCTGACGGCCTGGGGTCCTAGAGAGGCCAGTTTGCAGCGTGGCCTTGAGTTGGGTGTTATTGATCATTATTCACTCGATATGTCCGAAGTGCTCGCCGCGGCAGATATGGTCGTAGTGGGTGCGCCTCCTGCTGCAACGGGCGAGATGCTGAGGACCGTCGTTGATGCGTTAACCTCGTTGAATCGCTCACCTACTGTGACTGACTTGGCCAGCATAAAAGGCCATGTGATTGACGCTATGGCGCACGACTATGCCAACTTCGTCCCGGGCCATCCCATTGCCGGCTCTGAGCATAGCGGCGTTGCTTTTGCTGATGCGGCGCTGTTTCGCGGTCGTGAGGTGATTTTGACACCACTTCCTCACACTGCCTCGCATGCCACTGATCAGGTGAAAGCCATGTGGGACTTAACGGGGGCCTACATCCGAGAGCTGGGGGTTAAGGAGCACGACGCGCTGCTTGCAGCGAGCTCTCATATGCCGCACATCGTGGCGTATGCACTGACTCGAGCGCTAGAGAGAGATGCGTCCGATCCCATGGTTCATGGTGGTGGCGCATTACGGGATATGACCCGGATCGCCGGATCTGACCCATTGATGTGGACAGATATATCGGTGACTAACCAGACCGCGTTACTCGCGGCAATCGATAGTTTTGAGAATGAAATGTCGTCACTTCGAGCGTTGATTGCCTCTGCCGATGCTGCGGCACTCAACGACTATTTCGCTATTTGTCGTGCCCATCGTCGCGCACACGACGATATTCTTAACCCCCTTCCCAAGGGTGATTCAGAGGAAGTGTCATGAAGTTTATTGTTGAGCCCGGTGGATCGATGACGGGTTCACTGCGCGTGCCGGGTGATAAGTCAATGTCTCATCGTACGGTTATGTTTGGGGCACTGGCTGAAGGCACGACAACGGCGACCGGATTTCTGGAAGGTCAGGATGCACTGTGCACGGTTCAGGCCTTCAAAGACATGGGTGTTACGATTCGTGGTCCCGAGCAGGGCCGAATTGAGATTGATGGGGTTGGTATGCATGGCCTAAAGGCGCCTGAGAGTGTCCTCGATATGGGGAATTCAGGTACCAGCATCAGACTGCTCAGCGGTTTATTGGCGCCCCAATCGTTCGATTCAGTAATGACAGGCGATGTGTCGCTGCAGAAGCGTCCAATGGGCCGTGTCACAACACCGCTCGCACTGATGGGCGCTGTCATAGAAAGTGAGGACGGCAAGCCACCTCTGACGGTTAGGGGTGGCAATGTGCTCAAGGGTATTCACTACGAAATGCCCATGGCCAGCGCACAAGTTAAGTCATGCGTGCTGCTGGCGGGGATGTATGCCGAGGGGCGCACGTCCATCATCGAGCCCGCCACCACACGAGATCACACAGAGCGAATGCTCCGCGGCTTTGGCTATGAGGTGGAGTGCGAGAACGATGTCATCAGTCTTCAGGGTGGTGGCGCATTAAAGGCAACATCACTCGATATCCCTGCCGATATCTCATCTGCTGCCTTCTTTCTGGTCGCCGCATCCATTGCTGAAGGCTCTGATTTGATCCTCGAGCACGTGGGTATGAACCCGACACGTTCAGGCGTGATAACCATTCTTACGCTGATGGGTGCTGACATCGAAGTGCTGAACGCGCGCGAGGTGGGTGGGGAGCCGGTAGCCGATTTGCGTGTTCGAGCAGCGCCGCTGACGGGTATCGAGATACCGGAAGATCTAGTACCTCTGGCCATCGATGAATTCCCGGTACTCTTTATTGCCGCTGCATGTGCCTCAGGAAAAACTGTCCTGTCAGGAGCCGAAGAGCTGCGTGTGAAAGAGAGCGATCGTATTGCGTCGATGGCAGAGGGGCTGACGCGCTTGGGCATTAAGAATGACGTCCGCGAGGACGGGATTGCTATTGTTGGTGGGCAAATCACCGGTGGCGAGGTGGATACGTTCCACGATCATCGTATTGCGATGTCATTCTCTGTTGCGGCCCTCAGAGCATCCGGACCTATTCACGTCAACGACTGTGATCACGTTGCCACCTCATTTCCCGGCTTCGCCGCGCTCGCACGTGGCGTCGGATTAAGCATTTCAGAGGCGGGTTAAGACGCTATGGTTCCTGTCATTTGTGTCGACGGCCCCAGCGGTTCTGGCAAAGGAACGCTGGCCCAGCGACTCGCTAGTCATCTGGGTTTTCACTTGCTCGACAGTGGTGCGCTCTACCGCATTGTTGGGTTTGCCGCCTTAGATCAGGGTGTTGCGTGGGATGATGAGCCGTCAGTTACGCAGATCGCGCGCGATTTGGATGTCTCGTTCGTGACCACTGAGCTCGGTGTTCGCGTCAACTATTGCGGCAGAGATGTCACTGAACCTGTGCGGTCTGTCCGCGGCGGTGAGGGGGCATCAGCCGTCGCTGCGATTCCGTCTGTTAGAGACGCATTACTGACCCGTCAACGCGAGTTGGCAATGGCGCCAGGCCTCGTTGCCGATGGCCGAGATATGGGTACCGTTGTATTTCCCGATGCGCCGGTAAAGATATTCCTTGAGGCTTCTGCGCTGGCGCGAGCGCAGCGACGACAAAGTCAGTTGCAGCTGCAGGGCGAGGATGTTAGTCTGCCGCGCCTTTTGGAGGCCATTGAGGCTCGCGATACAAGAGATCGGACACGATCGGTATCGCCACTTGTCCCAGCGGACGATGCCGTCATTGTCGATAGTACCGACCTGACCGCTAATGCCGTATTCGAGCGAGTGATGTCTCATGTGTTTGCGAAAGGGATTGTGCACTCAGGCGACTAAAGGCCTTACCCCTCGACTCAGTGCGTTTATAAATCGACCCAGCCGGGTAAGAAGGTTGGTGCTGCGATGTTTGCAGCGATTAGACAGGTATGTTCAATGAGCGAATCATTCGCCGAGTTATTCGAAGAAAGTCTCAAGACCGTTGATATGGAGCCCGGTTCAATCGTTACCGGTGTGGTTATCGATATCGACAACGAGTGGGTTACGGTCCACGCAGGTCTTAAATCTGAGGGGGTCATCCCTCGCGATCAATTTACAAACGCTAGTGGTGAGTGCACCTTAAGTATTGGTGACGAAGTCCAGGTGGCACTTGAAACTGTCGAAGACGGTTTTGGTGAAACCAAGCTGTCGCGCGAAAAAGCAAAACGCGCTGAGGCATGGAAGACCCTGGAAGCAGCCCACGTCGCTCAAGAGGTGGTCACTGGTGTTATCAACGGAAAGGTCAAGGGCGGCTTCACGGTCGATGTTGATTCTATCCGTGCCTTCTTGCCTGGATCACTGATCGACGTACGTCCCATCCGTGAAACAGCGCACCTCGAAGGCAAAGAGCTTGAGTTCAAGGTCATCAAGCTTGATCAGAAGCGTAATAATGTCGTTGTCTCGCGACGCGCGGTGATGGAAGCCGCCAACAGTGCCGAGCGTGACGAGTTACTGCAAAATCTCCAGGAAGGTCAGAGCGTTAAAGGTGTGGTCAAGAACCTTACCGATTACGGCGCTTTTGTTGATCTCGGTGGTGTTGATGGTCTGTTGCACATTACAGATATGGCGTGGAAGCGCATCAAGCATCCAAGTGAGGTCGTTGAAGTTGGCCAGGAAATGGATGTCAAGGTTCTTAAGTTTGATCGAGAGCGCAACCGCGTATCGTTGGGGCTTAAGCAGTTGGGTGAAGATCCATGGGTAGAGATCACTAATCGTTACCCAGAAGGTAGCCGTGTCAATGCACGCATTACCAACCTCACGGATTACGGATGTTTTGCGGAAATCGAAGAGGGTGTTGAAGGACTAGTTCACGTCTCTGAAATGGACTGGACTAACAAGAACGTTCACCCATCGAAGATTGTTCAGCTTGGCGATGAAGTTGAAGTGATGGTTCTCGATATTGACCAGGAGCGTCGTCGAATCTCGCTCGGCATCAAGCAATGTCAGCAGAATCCGTGGGATGCTTTTGCGTCGCAACACGCAACCGGCGATAAGATCTCTGGCTCAATCAAGTCAATCACTGACTTCGGTATTTTCATTGGCCTTGCCGGCAATATTGACGGCCTGGTTCACCTGAGTGACATCAGCTGGAACGAAACCGGTGAAGAAGCCGTTCGTAACTACAAGAAGGGTGACGAGATCGAGACTGTGATCTTGAGCATTGACCCTGATCGTGAGCGTATCTCGCTGGGCATCAAGCAGCTTGAGGAAGATTCGTTCTCAATCTTCCTCGGTGAAGCCGAGAAGGGCAGCATCGTTACGGGCGAAGTGACCGATGTGGATGCGAAAGGTGCGGTGATCAAGCTCAATGAAGAAGTTGATGGCTACATCAAGGTGTCTGATCTCAGTCGGGATCGTATTGAAGATGCACGATCGGTACTCAACGTCGGTGACAAGATTGACGCGAAGATTGTCGCTGTCGATCGCAAGAGCCGATCTATCGGACTGTCTATCAAAGCGAAAGACATGGACGATGAAAAAGAGGCGGTGCAGTCGCTTAAGCAGCAAGATGGTGCAGCGTCACCAGGAACCATTGGCGATCTCATCAAGGCGCAAATGGACGGGAAGTAACTCTTCTGGTGTCATCGAGCAGTACGTTACAAAAAGCCGGTTTTCACCGGCTTTTTTTATTTTGTGCGGCTGCTGTGACTTCGAGTCAGGTGTTGCAAATGCACCGCAAAAACAAAAGAAATCAACAGTAGTCTAGTGCGGTACTTGTTTGCGCCCAGTGGTATGTGGAAAATGGGCCTGCGAGGTGAGGATCATGACGCGAAGCGAACTCATTGAATTAATGGCATCACAACAGAACCAGCTGACGACGAAGGATGTCGAGTTGGCGGTAAAGCTGATGATCGATCACATGGCAGAGTCTCTGTCTGCGGGCGACCGAATTGAGATTCGGGGCTTTGGCAGTTTTTCACTGCATTACCGAGAAGCGCGAAAAGGGCGAAACCCCAAGACCGGCGACGCGGTAGAACTGGAAGGGAAGCACGTTCCTCATTTTAAGCCTGGTAAGGAATTGAGGGAACGCGTTAATCGTTCGATCAAGGCGGTATTCTAATGCTCCGCTGGCTGCGCGCCGCTTTAACCCTCATCGTTTTGTGTCTATCTGTTTTTCTCGGCGCCGTCTTTGCCACTCAAAATACGGTCTCTGTGCCGTTGACGCTGGGCGCGTGGGCCCTAGCAGAGCGTCCAGTGGCGGTCTGGTTGCTCTCGTTCTTAATCCTTGGGGTTTTGATTGGCAGCTTAATGAGTTCGGCGCTGGTGATTCGACAGCGAGCCGCAGGCGCGTCGCTCAAGCGAGAAAATGCAAGACTTCACAAGCGGTTAAGCAAGGACGTTAAGGATGGCTGAGCCGAATACGCTGCTGCTGGTATTGCTGTTCTTAGCTGTTGGTGCAGGCTGGGTGCTGGGTAGAGGCGCTGCCAGTAGAGATGCGTCTGATGAAGCGGCACCGCCCTCACAATATTACCTCGGCCTGAATTTTCTTCTGGATGGTGAGCAGGAGTCAGCGCTCAAAGCGTTTAGTGAGGCCCTGGCCGTCAATGCAGAGACGTTTGAAACCCACATAACCTTTGGCAGCCTGTTGCGGAAGCGTGGCGAAGTGGACAATGCGATAAAAATCCATCAGTCACTGCTCTCAAGAAGTCGTCTCCCCGATGTCCAGAAAAATCAGGCTCACCTTGAGTTGGCGAAGGATTTTATAGCGGCGGGGCTTTTGGATCGTGCGGAGCAACTGCTGAAGGATCTGATTGAGTTATCGGAAGACCACCGGTTAGATGCGAAAGTACTTCTCGTCGAGGTGTTCGAAGCAAGCCGCGATTGGGATCAGGCTTATAAACTAACGGAGTCGCAGTTACTAGAGGCTAGTGATGACAACGGTCAAGAGGCAACGGTGATCAAAGCGCACGCAAAGTTAGGTCACTACTGCTGTGAGGCCGCCGAGGACAAAGAGTCCGCGGGTGACCTCGAGGCGGCGCGTGAGCTAGCAGAGCGCGCGCTGAATTGGACTGAAGAGTCAGTTTGGCCCCACCTCATCCTCGCGCGGTTGGATCAACAACAAGATCAGCCAAGACGTGCATACGATCGTTTAATCACAGCTGCAAGAATGTCGCCCGAGCGGCTACCAGAGTTTGCTTCGCAGCTTATTGCAGTCAGTGACAGTGTTAACGCTCGTGCTGACCTTACGCCTTTGCTCGCAACACTGTTGACTCAACGAGAAGACCCACAGCTGCGCGTTATCTTGGCCGATGAACACGGGGCGCGAGGAGATGATGCCAAGGCCTTGGACATAATCAAGCAAGGCTTGAATAAAAAGCCAAGCTCACGGCTTCTTATGCAGGCACTTACGCTGTTAGGCGAAGAAGTGGCGACACCGGAGATTATTGAAGGGGCAAAAAAGCTAGCGTCACGTCAGTCGGCTTATCTCTGTGGGGTATGCGGTTTTCATGGTCCAAGTTTCTACTGGCAATGTCCTGGCTGTAAGAGCTGGGATACACTCCACCGGCCGGTACGCTGATCTACCTAGTCTGGCAGATGCCTGCATAACAACGTTCAAGGGACGGTTAAGAAAACGATATGTTGAGCCCACTCATTATTGCGCTTGATTACCCATCGCTCGGTGAGGCTTTGGCCTGTGCACAAAAATTGGACCCAACAAAAGTTCGGCTTAAGGTGGGTAAACAGCTATTCACCAGCGAAGGTCCTCGCGTGTTGGATGCATTGCACGCACTTGGTTTCGACGTGTTTCTAGACTTGAAGTTTCATGACATTCCCAACACGGTTGCGGGCGCGGTGGGTGCTGCTGCAGACCTCGGAGTGTGGATGGTCAATGTACACGCGTCAGGTGGTCGTCGCATGATGGAGGCAGCCGCGACAGCGGTTGCTCAGCGTTCCAATTCACGCACGCAGCTTATCGCTGTCACCGTGCTGACCAGCATGGATGAAACCGATTTGCTGGAACTGGGTATCTCTGAGACCCCTGCCGAGCGCGTTAGTCGGCTGGCTGCGCTAGCCCAATCAAGTGGTTTGGATGGTGTTGTCTGTTCTGCACAAGAGGCGGCAATGCTGTCAACGCAGTGTGGGCACGACTTTTCGCTCATCACGCCCGGTATTCGCCTTCCCGAAGACGCTGCTGGCGATCAGCTGCGTGTCGTGACCCCATGGGATGCCATTGCAGGCGGATCTACCTACCTCGTGATGGGTCGATCAATCACGGGCGCCGCCAACCCGACGGCTGTGGTCGACGGCATCATTGGGAAGCTGTCTTCATCGACATAGATCGCTCAAGCACCTGATCGGGCCTTGATGAGTCAATGCCATTTCTCTTCTCGTAGGCTGATATCGAGTCGATAAGACTTATGTCATAGGAGAGAAGATATGCAGTCATCAACCATGAGCCCCCTTCGGAGCTTTCCCTTTATTGGCGCTTTACTGGCCGTATTTATTATTGCTTATGGATCAGTGACCACGGCTTATGCTGCGGATACGGTCAATATCAACACCGCAAGTATCGAGATTCTCGCCGAGGAGCTTGCTGGCGTTGGTCCCGAGTTAGCAAAACGAATTGTTGATTTCAGACAGCGCTATGGCGAGTTTAAATCAATTGAGGCCCTCGGCGACGTTCGTGGTATCGGTCCCAGCTTGCTCACCAAAAACGAAGGAAAAATCGTACTTGAGTAGCGGATAGTTCGCTAACAAAGAAGTACGAAAGAAAAAACCACACCACTTATCTGTTAGCATGCGCCCCGCCGATATAGCGGGGCAATTACATGGATTACGATGTTTTCAACGGTGACGCTGATGGAATCTGCGCGCTCATCCAGCTCAGACTCGCTGAGCCTCGACCGGACGCTGTGCTTGTCACAGGCGTTAAACGCGACATTCAGTTGCTCGGGCGCATCCCTGACGAGGGCGTGGATCGCGTCACTGCTCTAGATATTTCCTTTGATAAGAATCGTGAAGACGTTGAACGCCTATTGAATGCCGGCGCCGATGTGTTTTTTTGTGATCATCACTTTTCTGGGGATATTCCTGATGCAGCAACATTGGATGCGTTGATCAGTCCCGCACCTGAGGTGTGTACCAGTGCATTGGTGAACGGTCGTTTGCGCAGTGCCTTTACCGAGTGGGCTGTCGTGGGGTGTTTTGGCGATAACCTCGACACCACAGCCGACAACCTGATTAGTAATTTATCGTCACCTGTCGATCGTGATTCGTTGAAGCAGTTGGGGATTTGCGTGAACTACAACGCCTATGGATCACAGCCCGAAGATCTCCATTTTCACCCGGCTGATCTTTACCGACGTATGCTGCGACACACGTCACCTACGTCGCTGTTACAGGATGATCGAGACTTATTCGAGACATTAGTTGCTGCCTACGAGACTGATATGAGCGCGGCCCAGTCGGCACCTAGGGCTGTCGATGACGACGACATCGCCGTGGTGTCACTTCCTGACGAGGCTTGGGCACGGCGGGTCAGTGGGGTGTATGGCAACGATCTGGCTAACCAGTCACCGGACAAAGTGCACGCGGTACTGACGGATATCGACGGCGGTTACTTGGTGAGCGTTAGAGCGCCGCTGAATAACCGAACAGGTGCGGATGCCGTATGCCGGCAATTTGAGACAGGGGGTGGTCGGGCCGCTGCCGCGGGCATTAATCGGCTGCCGCGAGACCAGCTCGGTCGATTTATCGATGCTTTACGGGCGCAATACGCCTGAAGTTCTCGGCCACTAGGACTGAGCAAGTTTTGTTTCAATGCGGGATAGCGCCTGCATGATCTCGGAGGCGTCCAGTCCGCTCGCGTTGTCAGCTTGAGATGAAGGACGGTACTGCTCAAAAAGTCGCATCAGATGATCAATGACCGATGGGTCGAAGCCTTGATCTCTCAATACCAGGGTTCGGGCGGAATGCTCCAAGGTTCCATAGAACACATCGCGAATTTGCCAGATTGCGATGTCGGCACTGAACTCTCGTAGATCGATGCCGCGTTGCATGATGCCATCAAAAACCCGCACGTACTCCCGGATCTGAGGCAGTTGTCTGACGGGTTCTCCGTGTCGCATACGGGCCCTGGAGGTGATCTCAACAATTTTGAAGTCATCGATCAGTGATTGTAGGTGGTAGCTCGCTAACTCATGGAGCTGCTGGTTGACATTTGCACTCTCGGATATGGCGGCGATCGCACCCTTTGTGAGTTCTCGCCAAAAGCGATCGACGACAGCCTCGAGTAGCTCATGTTTATTTTTGTAGTAGAGGTAGACCGTTCCCTCTGCAACGTCCGCGCGACGTGCAATCTCAGCCATACGCGCCCCGTCCACACCTGCTTCGCCAAAGACTGCAGTCGCTGCCGCCAAGATGGTTTCTTCTCTGGCTTCGAGTCGTTGTCTCTGGGTTTCTGCCATGGTCTCTCTATTCCTTTCGGCGCAGGTAATGCGATCCGTAATGATTATGGCTTGAAGCCTGTTTTTGTTGCGCCTATAGTGATGAGTATGACTCATTTTAAATGAGTATCAATCATTTTTAGGCTAATCATGTTGACGGAAAGGGCGCTACGGTGAATGACAAAAAAATCAGGATAGGTGGAGCCACGGGATTCTGGGGCGAGACTGATATGGCCATGTCCCAGTTCTTGTCAGAGGGGAATCTCGACTACATCGTGTTTGATTATCTGGCTGAGATAACCATGTCGATTTTGGCGAGGGCGCGCGCCTCGGATCCGGCGCTGGGCTACGCAACCGACTTCGTTTCAGCCATGGTTAAGCCTAATCTGCAACGCATAGCCGAATCCGGAGTTACGCTAATTAGTAATGCCGGTGGGGTTAACCCAGAGGCTTGTGGTGACGCGCTGAGAGAGGTGATTGCTGCCGGAGGTCTCGATTTAAAAGTTGTCGTTGTTACGGGCGACGATCTACTGGACCAACTCGATACCATCGAGGCCGCGGGTGGCGCAGAGATGTTTTCGGGCGACGAGTTTCCGCCCAAAGAAAAAGTGGCAAGTGCAAACGCTTACATTGGCGCGTTTCCTATCGCCGCTGCCTTGGCAGGTGGCGCGGATATTGTCGTAACGGGCCGATGTGTCGACAGCGCCGTCACACTGGGAGCCTGTATTCACGAGTTTGGGTGGGCGGCTGATGAGCTGGATAAGCTATCAGCTGGGTCAGCCATCGGTCACTTGATTGAATGCGGCCCTCAAGCCACGGGCGGCAACTTTACGGATTGGGAAGAGGTCGCCGACACCCTTCATAACGTGGGCTACCCCATCGCCGAGGTGTCGTCCGATGGGTCCTGTGATATCTATAAACCGAAAGATACGGGCGGCATTGTAAATCGCGGTACGGTGGCGGAGCAGCTTCTTTATGAGATCGGTGATCCTGCGGCTTACACATTGCCCGATGTCGTTTGTGATTTCACGCAAATCAACCTGGAGCAAGTGGCTGACGATCGTGTTCGGGTGACGGGTGCTAGGGGACGAGGCGTTCCCTCAACCTACAAGACCAGCATGACTTGGGCTGATGGTTGGCGCGCAGGTACGACTTTTTGGTGTATTGGTCGCCGCGCAGCCGACAAAGCCCGCATTTTTGCGGAAGAAGCCCTCGTTCGCACGCGTTCAAAAATTCGCGCAATGGGCGGACAGGACTTTGATGACGTTGCCATCGATGTCATTGGCGAGGAGAGCTTCTGGGGAGCGCACGCATCTGCAGACAGCAGCCGTGAAGTGGCTCTGAAAGTGGCATGCCGCCACCAGGATGCCCGTGCTGTAGGCCTGCTTCTCCGAGAACTATCGGGTGTAGCGCTCGGAGCGCCGGCGGGGATGGCATTTTTTGCAGGTGCGCGCGCAAAACCGTCTCCGGTCATTCGTCTGTTCTCTGTGCTGGTCGACAAGTCCACACTCGATTTGAAACTGATTGATGAGTCTGGAGCGCAAGCGTTTGACCCACCGGCTACGACAGATGAGATCTCGACATTTGAAGAGTCCGTCATTCCCGACACGGATGCGGCAATGGGCGCTCTTATCGAAGTCCCGCTGGAGAAACTGGCCTGGGGGCGCTCAGGCGATAAGGGCGATAAGGCCAACATCGGCATTATTGCGCGAAAGTCTGAGTACTTGCCGTGGATTGCCGCAAAACTGACGACTGATTACGTCGGCGATCGATTTGCGCACTTTATGACCTCGCCCGACATTGACCGCTACTACATGCCAGGTTTACCGGCGTTAAATTTTCTACTCCACAACGCACTGGGTGGCGGTGGCATAGCCAGTCTGAGAAATGACCCTCAGGCAAAAGCCTATGCGCAGGTCCTGCTCGATACCCCCATTGCGATCCCACAACAACTTTTGGAGGCCTGATATGGCAGTGCTTTCGTCGACTGTTCAGCCCGCAAGCGACAGTTTTAGAGAAAATAGATCCAGCATGTTCGAGCTGATTGACCACTGGCGCGGCCTCGAACAGCGCACGATTGATGCGTCGAATAAGCGGTTGCAGACGTTCCGAGCGCGAGGTCAACTCTCGCCGCGTGAGCGCCTAGAGCGTTTGCTTGACCCTGGGATGCCGTTCTTGCAAATGCATTCCATGGCGAACTACTGCGTGGAAAACCCAGATCGAGAAACGAGTGTTCCAGGTGGCTCGGTCATCGTCGGCGTTGGGTTCGTTGAGGGTGTGCGGTGCATGATTTGGGTTGATGACTCGGGCATTTCAGCTGGGGCGGCAACGGAATCAACCGGATTTGTATCGACGTCCATTCTTGAAATGTGTATGCGTCAGAAGTTACCGGTGATCCACTTGGTGGAATCTGCTGGCGCCAACTTACTGAAGTACAAAGTCGAGTTGTGGTCGCGCTTCGGTAACGTATTTCGAGATTTAGCGCGACTATCCGCAGCCGGCATTCCTACCATGGTCGTTTTACACGGCGGCTCAACAGCGGGTGGCGCCTATATGCCCGGCATGTCCGACTACGTCATTGGCGTAAAGGAAAACGGGATGGCCGCACTGGGCGGTGCTGCCCTTGTGAAAGCCGCAACCGGAGAGGAAGCGGATGATCGCGAGTTAGGCGGTACCGAAATGCATTCAAGCGTCTCGGGCGTTGTCGAATACCTTGTCGAAGATGACGCGCACGGGATTCTCAAAGCGCGCGAGGTCATGAAGAGCATCGATTGGAATAAGCGGGTCACTACGGTGGTGCGACGACCGTATGAACCCCCGCGGTTTCCCGCTGAGGAGCTCGCGGGCGCTATCCCCGTGGATCCAAAAGTGCCCTATGACTTCCGCGAAGTTCTGGCGCGTGTTGTGGATGATTCCTCGGTAGAAGAGTTCAAGTCACGCTACGGCGTCTCGACCGTCTGCGGCTATGCATCCATCACCGGTATCAGCTTTGGTTTCATCGGTAACAACGGCCCCATTGATCCCAATGGTGCCACGAAGGCAGCGCAGTTTATCCAGCTCTGTGATGCCGCTGATATGCCGATTCTCTTCTTTAACAACACTACTGGTTACATGGTGGGTACCGAGTACGAGCAGGCCGGCATGATTAAACACGGTTCGAAGATGATTCAAGCTGTGTCTAATGCTCGGGTTCCCAAGATTTCGCTCTACATTGGCGCCAGTTTCGGCGCCGGTAACTACGGCATGTGCGGCTGGTCCTATCAGCCGGATTTCCTGTTTGCTTGGCCCAACGCTCGCACCGGTGTCATGGCAGGGCAAAGCGCCGCTGATACGATGTCCGAGGTGGCGCGCGTCGGCGCTGCTAGGAAAGGTCAGGAGGTGCCCGAGGAGATGCTCGAGCAGCAAGCCGCAGCCATCCGAGCCCATTTTGACGCACAAGAAGACGCCTTCTATACCTCGGGCCGCGTACTCGATCACGGCATTATTGATCCGCGCGATACCCGAAAAGTACTGGCTTTCTGCCTAGAGACAGTGCTCGAGGCTCGTTTACGTGAAACACGACCGAATGCATTCGGCATAGCGAGGATGTAATCATGGCGACACTACCTGAAACACAAACGCTGGCCCTCGATCTAGAGCAGGGTTGGCTTACGGTCTGGTTCAATCAGCCGGAGCGTCGCAATCCACTGACGGATGAGGCCGTAGAGGACTTGGCAACCGTCATCGACACCATCAAGGACCAGCGAGATATTCGCGGCATGACGATTCGTGGCAAAGGTGGGTTCTTTTGTGCCGGCGGTGACTTAAAGGGCTTTAACGCCATGGCCAGCGGCGCGACCGAAGAATCAATGCGGATGAGTCGTCGAATTGGTCATGTTCTGGCGGAATTGAATGCACTGCCCCAGGTAACCGTGGCCGTTATCGAAGGCGCGGCGATGGCGGGTGGATTAGGCGTCGCCTGTTGTTGCGACGTTACCATCGGTACGAGCGATGCCAAGTTCGGCTTTTCCGAAACGCGGATCGGGATCACGCCCGCGCAGATCGCGCGTTACGTATTGCAGAAATGCGGTTATTCGACTGGTCGTCGCTTAATGGTGACGGCAGCTCGCTTTAAGGGTGATGAAGCGGGGCGGCTCGGGGTTCTTGATTTTGTGGCAGAGGACGATGCTGCGTTGGCTGAACTTGAGACCAAGGTAAAGCGCGATGTGCTTGAGTGTGCTCCCGGTGCGGTAGCCGCCTGTAAGGAACTGATTGTGGGTATGCCTGCGACACCCGACAGTGAAAAGGTGGAATTTGCCGCCATTAACTTCAGCGGTTGTCTTCAAGGCGAAGAGGGGAAGGAGGGCGTTGCCTCCTTTGTCGAAAAACGCAAACCCAACTGGCATACGGAGATTTAACGATGAAGGCACTGACGACGTTATTGGTGGCCAATCGCGGTGAAATTGCCGTTCGGGTGATGCGGACGGCCAAGGCCATGGGCCTGAAAACAGTTGCTGTTTATTCGGAGGCTGATGCCAATGCACAGCACGTGAGAGAAGCGGATCAGTCGGTCTGCATCGGTCCCGCGCCGGTAGCCGATTCCTATCTGCAAATGGATGCGATTCTTGATGCGGCCGAGCGGACCGGCGCTGACTGTATCCACCCCGGCTACGGTTTTCTCAGCGAAAATCAGGCGTTTGCTTCGGCCTGCGAAGCCAAAGGTATTGAATTTATCGGGCCGCCGAACGCCGCCATCGAGGTCATGGGGGACAAAGCTAGGGCTAAGCGCGCCATGATTGACGCGGGCGTTCCGTGTGTCCCGGGCTATCAGGGTGATGACCAGGCAGTGAGCACGCTCGTGGCTGAGGCTGAAAAAATCGGCCTGCCGGTGATGGTTAAAGCCGCGGCCGGCGGCGGCGGACGTGGTATGCGTCTCGTCCACGAGCTAAGCGAACTCGAAACCGCCATCGATATGGCCCAATCGGAAGCCCAGAACGCGTTTGGTTCGAGCGAGCTGATCATCGAAAAGGCGGTTATGCGACCGCGGCACGTCGAGATTCAGGTATTTGCCGATAAAGCAGGAAACACGGTCTACCTGGGTGAGCGTGATTGTTCTATCCAGCGCCGGCATCAGAAGGTGGTCGAGGAAGCTCCATGTCCCGTGATGACCCCTGAACTGCGAGCGGCCATGGGGCAGTCAGCGGTCGAGGCCGCCAGGGCGGTCAATTACGTCGGCGCAGGTACGGTCGAATTCTTGCTCGACGAAGCGGGTGAATTTTATTTCCTCGAGATGAATACGCGACTTCAGGTTGAACACCCCGTGACCGAAATGGTGACTGGATACGATCTTGTGGAGTGGCAGATCCGGGTTGCGCGAGGTGAGGATCTACCTGCGCAGCAGGAAGACATTGAATTGTTTGGGCACGCCATTGAGGTTCGTTTGTACGCGGAGGATCCTGCATCAGGGTTTTTACCCAGCACCGGACCCATCAAGTTATTTACTCAGCCTCAGGGCCCCGGCATCAGGGTGGATGCAGGCGTTGAGACGGGCGATGAAGTCACACCGTTTTACGATGCCATGGTGGCCAAACTCATTACCTATGGCGATACGCGAGAGGACGCGCGTCTAAAAATGAGGAGTGCGCTACAGGACACGGCCTTATTTGGGCCAGAAAACAATCGTGATTTTTTGATCGATGTGATGGATCAAGCCGAGTTTATTTCGGGCGCGGCAACGACGGCGTTTATCGCCGATAACTACGGTGATGCATTTACACCGGCTGAAGTGAGTAGCGCTGATCTGGCCAGCGCAGGGGCGATACAACACGTCCTTGCCATGGAAACTCATCACAGCCAGTCGGCGTCGGTTAACGAGGAGTTACTCGACTGGGTGTCCATGGGACGGGTAACAGATACAAAGTCCTACGACGTTGGGGAGGATGCCTGTGAGGTACTCGTGGTACCGCTCAATGCGGGCGAGTATGAGGTTTCCATTGGCGATAATAGCCATCATCTCGTGGTAACCGACATCGAGGACCACACGATGACGTTGGAAGTTGATGGGCTCTCTCAGCGCTATCACTACCAGTCAGAGGCTCCTGCGACGCTGTATTTGGCTTCCGACTCTCTTTCGATGATGTTGGCGGACAACACACGTATTCCACCGGAGGCAGAGGAGGCGGCTGGTGGCGGCACGATTACTGCGCCGATGCACGGCCAGCTGTTATCGATCGATGTGGCAACGGGTGATGCTGTCACAAAAGGCCAGCGGATTGCGGTTCTCGAGGCCATGAAAATGCAGCATGAGCTCATTGCGCCCGGTGACGGTGCTGTCGTCGATGTGGTGGCAGTGGCCGGCAAGCAGATAGGTGCTGGCGATCTCATTATGATGTTGGAGCTAGAGGAATGAAGCCGTCATTAACCGACACTTTTGATATCGAGTTTCCACTCTTCGCCTTTAGTCACTGTCGCGATGTTGTAGCCGCCGTCTCCCGTAACGGTGGCTTTGGTGTGTTGGGCGCTGTCGAACTAACGCCAGAAGACCTGCGCGTTGAGCTTGACTGGATTGCCGCACATACCAATGGACGACCGTTTGGACTCGATCTCATCGTGCCGAACGCGGCCATCGGTAAAGACGAGTCTATTAGTGATGCCGATCTGGTGAATATGATCCCGGACGGGCATGTTCAGTTCGCGGATTCAATTCTCGAGTCACAAGGTATCGACACATCGTATCTCGCTGCCGATCGAAATTATGACCTGACCTTCACGCATAACATTCAGGGCCAAAAAACGAACGCCATGCTCGAAGTCGCTGCTGAGTACTCGGTTGCGCTGTTGGTGAATGCGCTTGGTGTTCCGCCACCCAACATGTTCGAGTTTGCGCGCGCTAAGGGCATTAAAGTGGGTGCTCTTGTCGGCACGGTCAACCATGCCCTGAATCAGGCCCGAGCGGGTGTTGATGTGTTGATCGCCGCGGGTGGAGAGGCGGGAGGACACTGCGGTGCGGTCAGCACCATGGTATTGGTTCCCGAGGTTTGTAGGGCCCTGAAGCAACACAATCTATCCGTGCCTGTGCTTGCGGCGGGCGGCATTGCCACGGGTGAACAAATGGCCGCGGCCATGACCATGGGCGCAGAGGGCGCGTGGTGCGGGAGTGTCTGGCTGACAACGGTTGAGGCAGAGACCACACCTACCGTGAAGCGCAAGATGATAGCGGCCACCGCCAGCGATACCGTCAGGGCGAAATCAAGAACAGGTAAGCCTTCGCGACAGTTGCGATCAGCCTGGACCGACGCGTGGGAAAGCTCCGGTGCGCCGGAGCCGCTGCCCATGCCGCTTCAATCACTGGTCTCTGAGCCGGCCTTGAGAAAGGTCGACAAACTGGCCGAGGGCGGACATGACGGCGCTGAAGCGCTAGCAACCTATTGGGTCGGGCAGGCGGTTGGCTTGATGAATGCGGAGCAATCGGTCGCTGATGTCATGCTAGGTTTCAAAACTGACTTTATTGAGGCTCATGGCCGTATATCGGCTTTTATTGAAGGAGTGGACGATGCAGCAAGCGAGTGATTTTCGAGAGGAAAGTTTGACACTCAAGGCGTTGATTGCCGACCTGGATGATGCGGGCTTCGAGAAGACCACACAATTCAAGTCTTGGACGATCAATGACGTCTTCCGGCATCTTCATTTCTGGAACAAGGCTGTCATGGTCGCGACCGAGGGCGATGAAGCGTTCGCGGCATTTTTTGAGGGTGTGGGAGCTCACATGATGAAGGGTGGCTCTCTACCGGAGTACGAAAAGGCCTACCTGGATGGTTTGAGCGGTGGGGCGCTGCGTCAGGCGTGGGCATCCTTGGTTGACGAGACGTCTGATGCCTACGCTGCGCTTGATCCCAGCTCGAGAGTACCTTGGGCAGGCCCCAGTATGAGCGCACGATCGGCGATATCGGCACGCCAGATGGAGACCTGGGCTCACGGGCAAGAGGTGTTCGACGCATTAGGTGCAGATCGGGACGAGCACGACCGTATTCGCAACATTGTCGTTTTGGGTATCAACACCTTTGGCTGGACCTTTAAGGTGAGAGGCGAGACTCCACCTGAGCCCATGCCATTTGTCAGCTTGGTGTCTCCAAGTGGCGAAGTTTGGACCTACGGGGAGTCGCAACAAAGTAACTTTATTCAGGGTGATGCCGTCGACTTCGCTCGGGTCGTGACACAAACACGGAATATCGCAGACACGAGCCTCACGGTCGTTGGTGATCCCGCAAACGATTGGATGTCCAAAGCGCAGTGCTTTGCTGGCGGTGCTAATCCACCACCGGAAAAGGGTTCTCGCTTCAAAGCTGGCTAATTGCGTTTGAAGACCATTGTCATTCAGTCCGCCCCGGACAACCGACCTCAGTGGGTGACCGATTGCCTCTTGGGCGTCGAGGCGTGGTCGCAACGTCAAGGTTTTACTTACCAATTTTTTGATGACACCTTCTTCGATGTGCTTCCCGAGTGGTATCGGCAGAAGTTGACGGGACGAGGACCCATACTCGCTGATTTAGCTCGTTTGCTGCATATCAGAGCGGCCCTGGAAGCAGGGATTGATCGCGTTATCTGGTGCGATGCCGACACGCTGATTATTGATGAGGGTTGGCAGCCATCGGTGACAAAGCACTCACGGTTTGGCGAAGAGTGCTGGTTGCAGACAGATAAGGCAGGGCGATTAGAGGTTCGTCGCCAGCCTCACAACGCGTTTATGGTCTTTTTACAGACGTCCCCGGTACTGGACTTTTTGATTCATACGACTGAGTCGATGATCAAGCGCGTTGACCCAGACCACATTGCACCTCAAATGGTGGGGCCCAAGCTGCTGAAGGCGCTCCACAATCTGGCTGATTTCGATCTGGAGCCTGAAGCAGGCGCGATGAGCCCGCTGTTACTGCAGGCGATACGCGACGCCGACATGGAAGTTCTCGCGTTTTTTCAGGAAAGACGTACCCGACCCCCCAAGTGCCTGAATTTATGCGCGAGCGTGATTGACGACACAGGCGTCGATATTCAGGACATCCGTAAGAAGGCAGCCGAACTCCTCTGAGATCAATGCTCCTTTCAGGATATGTCTTACGACGCCTGATCTGGCATAGTGAAGGCCAATAACAATAAACGTACAACAACAATAAAAAGAGAAAGCTAATGACAGACCACACCGTCAAAGTGAGCGTTGACGACGATATTGCGTCGATTATTCTCGATCGAGGCGAGGTCAGAAACGCGCTAAATCGCGACACAATGACGCAACTCCGCGACGCGGCGTTAGCGGTTTCAGACAAAGATCAGGTGCGTGCCGTCATCATCAGGGCCGAGGGAACGGACTTTTCTGTGGGCGCAGATTTGAAAGAAGTCTCCGTTCTGAAGCCTGAGGGATCGCTCTTGCGGGCGCGACGTGATGCGGAGCTCGGGCAAAAGTTGTTAACGGCTATCCGGGAGATTCACCAGCCAACGATCTGTGCCGTGCAAGGTATTGCCACGGGAGGTGGTGCCTGCATCGCCGCTGCCTGCGATTTTCGGATTGCGACCACGGATGCGCGTTTGGGTTTGGGTGAGGTCAAGGTAGGCATGAATCTTATGTGGAATGCCGTCCCGTTGTTTGTTGAATTGGTGGGGTTATCTCGTGCAAAACAGCTGATTATGTCCGGGGACCTCTATGCCGCAGATCGACTGGAGAGCTGGGGTTTAATCGATGACGTATGCGTGAGTGAGGACTTGCAGGCGGTGGCGCAGGGGTGGGCGCGGCACTACGCCGATCTTCCGCCTGTGGCTGTGCAGATGATTAAGCGCAGCGTGAATCAATACGCGCTGGCATTGAGCGAGTCGATTATGCATATGGACCAGGATCAGTGGATTCTGGCGGCTCGCAGCGAAGATTTTAAAGAGTGTATTTCGGCCTTCGTTGAGAAGCGTTCAGCAAAGACGACAGGCCACTAATAGCTATCAAAGAAGCACTAGGAGTATAGAGTGAGTGATCCTCTCGTAGCGGGCTATTGCGACCCTCGATTTCACGCCGTTCGCGATCAATTTGCGCAGGCACTTGCGAGTGGATTTGATACCGGCGCCTCGATAGCGGTCGAGCATCAAGGCGAAATGGTGGTCAATCTGTGGGGTGGCTACAAGGACAGGGGAAAAACAGACCCCTGGTCTGATGACACACTCATCAATGTGTTTTCAACCACGAAAGCCATTACAGCGACGTGTCTTCTTCAATTGATCGAGCGAGGTCACGTCGATCTTAGTGCGCTCGTGGGCGATTACTGGCCCGAATACGCATGCAATGGCAAAGAAAAAACCCGCGTGAGCGATTTCTTATGCCATCGAGCAGCCATGCATGGATTTCAAGGGGGCGTACCTCAATTCGATTATCGTCATTGGGATCAATGGACTGAAGCTCTGGCACAGCAGCGGCCGTTCAGAGAGCCGGGAACCACTCAGGGTTATCACGCACTGACCTACGGCTGGTTAGTCGGAGAGTTGATTCGTCGCATCGATGGCCGAAGCGTCGGTCAGTATTTCCGTGAGGAGATTGCTGAGCCATTTAATTTAGACTTCAAAATTGGCCTTGAAAGCCAGGATATTCAGCGCTGTGGCGATATTCTTGTCGACCCCCAGCCGACACCTTGGGCCCTAATGGCCATTGCCATAGCGCCCGACTTCGTCTTGCCGAAATCACTGCGTTCACTGAAGTCTTTCTTAAGGATGGGTGATCTGAAAGTGGCTTTCGCCTCAAAGGCCGCGCAGCCCGGAGAGATGAATACGCGAGAGTGGCGGGAGGCCGAGATACCCTCAGCAAACGGGCACGGTACAGCCGAGTCCCTCGCCAAACTCTTTGGTATTTTAAGCACCGGCGGTGAACGAGATGGAAAGCGGATTATCAGCCCTGAGACATTAAAACTTGCGCTCACACCGCTTTCGGAGGGGCCAGATACCGTTATTCTAGGTGCGCCTATCCGTTTTGGTGTGGGTTATGACCTGGGGCTGGGTATTACAACGATCCGAGGGACACCGCATCCCAGTCGTATTTTTGGTCACTGTGGTGTTGGAGGTACCGTTGCCTTTGGTGATCCTGAAACGGGTTTGGGTTACGGCTTTCTTTGCAATCGCATGCACAAACCCAAAGACCTCTATCAGACATCAAACCGGTTGACCCGCACGGTACTTGAGATCGTCAGTTAGTGTGACCGAGGCGACTAACTGACATCGCGAAAATTGGGTTTCCGTTTTTCAATAAAGGCGCGAATACCTTCGCTGACGTGCGGAAAGTCAAAGAGCATTCGCTGGGTGTCTTTTTCATACTCGAGTTGCTCGCTTAAGGTATTAGAGAACGCTCGGTCGTGGGCTTTAACCACCGCTTTCAAGCCTGCCGTGGGACCATCAGCCAATCTGCCTGCGAGACTCTGAGCTGTCGCCATTAAGTTGTCATCGGGCACACAGTCCCAGATCAATCCCCATGTTTTTGCGTCCGATGCCGGCAGGTTGTCGCCAAGCAATGCAAGGCCATTCGCGCGGGCACGACCAATGAGATTAGGCAAAAACCAGGAGGCACCCATATCGGGAATGATGCCGAGATTGGGGCCGAAAACGAGTTTGAATTTGGCACTTTGCGCCGCAATCGCAATGTCCCCCGCGAGTGCTAACCCAACGCCGCCTCCGGCCGCAATGCCATTGATGGCGGTTACGACTGGTTTCGTGGATTGAGCGACGGCTTTAACCAGCGGGTTAAAGCCACGCTCCATATTCGCTGCGGTGGCCTCGCCCGCGGAGACGCCTCTTAAGGCTGGCCAGCTTCGCGCATTCAGATCCGCACCCGCACAAAAGGCACGACCGGCACCCGTGATCACAACGGCCCTAACGGTACTATCCGTCTTTGCCTCATGCATTGCATCAACCAGGCCCAGTGTCAGCGATTCATCCAGTGAGTTGAGAACCTCGGGTCGGTTCAGTGTGATTGTGAGTACGCCGTTGTCGGCAAGATCTGTAAGAACAGGTGCGCTCATCTGAAGCCTCGATTTTTGTTGTTTTAACGAGACGATACTTTACGGTTGCTGACGGGCGGGTACCAGTGGGCGCATGCAAGCCCTTCTTGTGGACCACGGGTTATGGAGCGTAACTGGGCTTAGGAGTCACTGGGCGTAACACGCCTAGCGTGAGGGTAGGCGAAATAGGTCCTCTACCGTGCAATCAAGCGTGTCAGCAATCTTCAGTGCAAGAACCGTAGAGGGTACATACATACCGTTCTCTATGGCGTTAATACTTTTGCGTGACACGCCTGCAAACTTACTGAGCTGCGCTTGGGTCAGTCCCGCTTGGCGTCGAATCGCCTCGAGATTATTGAGAAGCTTTGGATGATGTTTCCCCATGGTGATAACTATCTATTTTTCATCACGCTACAGCGCTCGAGGATTAGGTGGCTCAGTGAGCGGAAGTTTCGCATAGTCGGGGCCACCATTACCGCTTCTCGAATTCTTCGACGGCCTGATTGAGTTCATTACTGGTCGGTGGATACAGGTACCCCGCAATAATAATACCGAGACCGATCAAGCCGACGAGTAAACCCACTCCTGCGAAGAACGAACCCATAGCGACTTTGCCTAATGCAGCTATACCGATACCGACAAACAGGGTAATGACACCACCGCGCCGGATATCGGTAGGCTCACTTTTCTTTTCATCGAGCATCGACATCAATTCATCTAACCTGTCGGGGTCATCGATGGTCTTGGAAATTTCTAAAATCGTTGCTCGCCGTTCTTTACCCTCGAGGTATTGCCAAAAAAACGCGGCGAGGGGAATGACGATACCGGTCAGCATGCCAAAAATGGGAATCATTTCGCTCATTGAGCAGTCCTTGATTAGTCATAATGTAACGTAAACTTACCAATATTCGATTGAGAAGTAAACGTTACATTTTGCCAAAAAATCGACAGCCGGGTAATACACTTCTGTGTCCCGCAGTGGGGCCAAAAAGTGGTAATGCGTCCTATCTCAAACAGAGTCTCACCCGCAAAGCGCGACAGTTTGCTATGGTCTCGCGACTCAACACTCTAGCGGCGATTCATGAGCTCTCCTAATTTCACTTCACTACCCATCGGCCGGGAACAGCTCGAAGCCCTGCAGGGTCTGGGTTTTACTGCAATGACACCTGTGCAGGCCGAGAGCCTGCCGCTTATTCTCAAGCGACGGGATGTCATAATTCAGGCTAAGACGGGTAGCGGTAAAACGGCGGCCTTTGGCATTGGCTTGCTGCATCACTTGAATCCACGCTTTTTTGGTGTCCAGGCACTCGTTATGTGCCCTACCCGCGAACTAGCGGAGCAAGTGGCTCAGTCAATTCGGCAATTGGCGAGTCGAATGGCAAATGTCAAAACAGTACTGCTGTGCGGCGGGAAACCTTTCGGACCCCAGCGAGACTCACTGCGGCACGGCGCTCATATCGTTGTCGGAACGCCCGGTCGTATCGATGATCATCTTCAGCGAGGCAACCTGGAACTGAAAGGCGTGAAAACCTTTGTACTGGACGAGGCCGATCGCATGCTGGACATGGGGTTTGCTGACGTCATGGCGAGCATTACTCAACGTTTACCCAAAGCCAGACAAACCATTTTGATGTCGGCCACCTTTCCCGATGACATCAAGCGAATCAGTTCGTCGATACAAAACCAGCCGGTCCAGATAGCCATCGACGAGGGACTTACTCACGACGAGCTTGTGCTCGAGCAGCTATTTTTCGAAATTGGCAAACATGAGCGCGAGCTTACGCTGCTGGCCTTGTTCGAGCATCATCGCCCTCGGAACGCGATGGTGTTTTGCAATACAAAAAAACAGTGCTCCGATATCGCCGCATTCTTATCCGAGCACGATATCGACGCTGCCGCAATTCACGGAGATTTGGACCAGCGCGAACGTGATCAGGTGCTCCTACAGTTCGCAAATGGCTCCTGTCCTGTACTGGTAGCCAGTGATGTCGCTGCGAGAGGCCTGGATATTCCAGCACTTGAAATGGTGGTTAACCACGAGTTACCGAGGGATGCCGACACGTACGTGCATCGAATTGGCCGGACTGGCAGAGCGGGTGAGAGGGGCAAAGCCCTTAGTTTGGTAACACCGGCGGAGGCGCCGCGCATGCGCGCTATCGAGGCTCATCTGGGCACAACCTGTATCTGTGATGTGCGTGCATCACTGAACCGCGACCCCAACTACGAACTGAGAGGCGCTATGGTGACGGTTCAACTCGATGCAGGCCGAAAACAAAAGCTGCGCGCGGGCGATATTTTGGGTGCGCTTACCGGCGACGCTGCGCTACCGGGAGACCATATTGGTAAAATCACTATTCTGGACAACAGCAGTTATGTGGCAGTTCAGCGGACAGTGCTGAGGCAGGCCATGAATTATCTTGCGGACGGAAAAGTGAAGGGTCGCTCGATTCGGGCGCGCCGTCTCAAACTTCCTCGTTAAGTGTGGCCTGCGATAACGCCACGAATAGAGTCTCTGCGTGTAGACATCGATTTCCGGGTAATCGATGGACCCGTAGGCATAAAAAAGGCAGCGTTACGCTGCCTTTTTGAATATGGCTCCGGCTGCTGGGCTCGAACCAGCGACCCAATGATTAACAGTCATTTGCTCTACCAACTGAGCTAAGCCGGAATAGTCTCTAAAGAGGACGCGGACTATACACGTCCGGATTTTCTTGCGTCAAGAAGAACAGAAGATACGAGTCCTAAAGATAATTCCGTTAAGCTATTGGGCTAAGAATTTTGGACGTATCAACGCTGTGGCAAAGCAATTCGAACTTCAATCCAGTTATAAGCCCGCCGGTGATCAACCGGGGGCGATTGATCAGCTGGTCAACGGCATCGGAGCAGGACTCGCCTCGCAGACACTGCTTGGGGTAACCGGCAGTGGTAAGACATTTACCATGGCCAACGTGATTCAAACCCTGCAGCGACCCACGATCGTCATGGCGCATAACAAGACGCTTGCGGCACAGCTATACGGTGAGTTCAAAGAGTTCTTCCCGAAAAACGCGGTTGAGTATTTCGTGTCCTACTACGACTACTATCAGCCAGAGGCCTACGTACCCTCATCAGATACCTATATCGAGAAAGACGCTCAGGTGAATGATCATATTGAGCAGATGCGATTATCAGCTACCAAGGCGTTGCTTGAGAGGCCCGATTGCTTAGTAGTGTCCACGGTCTCATCGATCTATGGTCTGGGTGATCCGGAGTCGTACTTCAAGATGGTTATGCACCTGTCGCGCGGTGAAATCATCAATCAGCGCGGTATTTTGCGCCAGCTGGCCGAGCTTCAATACACGCGAAACGATCTGGACTTTAAGCGCGGTACCTATCGTGTTCGCGGCGATGTGATAGACATCTTTCCTGCAGACTCGGATGAGCTGGCCATTCGCGTCGAGTTGTTTGACGAGGAAATCGAGAACATCTGCAGCTTTGACCCATTGACCGGTGCGGTTGCCGAGAAACTACCGCGTGTCACAATTTTCCCCAAGACGCATTATGTGGCGTCTCGTGACACGATGTTAGGCGCTGTTGATCTCATCGAAGAAGAGCTCGAAATGCGGGTCAAGCAGTTGAAGGAGTCCGAAAAGCTATTAGAGGCTCAAAGGCTGGCGCAGCGGACCCGGTACGACATCGAAATGATACGAGAGCTCGGGTATTGCCAAGGTATTGAAAACTACTCGCGCTACTTGTCCGGTAGGGCACCCGGTGAGCCACCACCTACCTTATTCGAATACCTACCCGACAACGCCTTGCTTGTCGTCGACGAATCGCACGTCACCGTCCCTCAAATTGGTGCCATGTATAAGGGGGATCGCTCGCGCAAAGAGACCTTGGTCGAGTATGGGTTTCGGCTGCCGTCGGCTCTTGATAATCGTCCGATGAAGTTCCAGGAGTGGGAGCTTATGTCGCCACAGGCAATCTTCGTCTCAGCGACACCAGGCGCTTATGAAAAAGAGCATGCGGGTGCAACCGTAGAGCAGGTTGTTAGGCCCACAGGGTTGGTGGATCCAGTGGTAGAGGTGCGGCCAGCACGAACTCAGGTAGACGATCTGCTTGCTGAGATTCGAGAGACGACCGCAAAGGGCGATCGGGTCTTGGTGACGACTTTGACCAAGCGAATGTCGGAGGACTTGACCGAGTATCTCAGTGAACACGATGTGCGGGTGCGTTACTTGCATTCTGATATCGATACCGTCGAGCGCGTTGAAATTATTCGAGACCTGCGATTAGGTCATTTTGATGTGCTGGTTGGTATTAACCTCCTCAGAGAAGGGCTGGACATGCCCGAGGTATCGCTCGTAGCGATTCTCGACGCCGATAAAGAAGGTTTTTTACGCAGTGACCGCTCGCTGATTCAGACCATCGGTCGCGCTGCGCGACATCTTAATGGCCGTGCCATACTCTACGCAGACGCGATGACGGGTTCCATGGAGCGTGCAATGAATGAAACCCAGCGACGTCGTGATAAGCAACTCGCGTTCAATGAAGCGAATGGAGTGGTTCCGAAGGGGATCGAAAAATCGGTCCGCGATATTCTTGAAGGTGCGCGACGGATGCCAACAAAGGCGAGAAGCGCGCGTGATGTCAAAGTTGCAAATGATAGAATTTCCTTCGCAAAGGATGTGATGAGCATGACTCCGGCCGCTTTGTCGCGTAAGTTGGCAGAGTTAGAAAATACGATGGCAGAGCACGCCAAGAATTTAGAGTTTGAAGAAGCCGCTGCTGTCCGTGATCAAATAGCAGAGCTAAAGCAAATAGCGTTTGTGGGTGCGTAATGCATTATCGAAAAATGGGCGCCGTAACCGGGGGGAATAGGGTTTGAAAAACGTGTGGGTTTTCATTGCTCTTTCTCTGTGTTTAACCGCGTGTACGTTCACCACAGATGAAGGTTATATCCGCTGTTTGCAGGGGTTTAATGATGTCGGCTCAGGTGTGCGAGTACCGCCAGGTGCGGCTGCTAAAGTCATAGGAGCCGGTGCGGTAGGTGCCGCGGCAGGCTTGGTGTTGTGTAAAGAGCCCGAGATTACGGAGTCACCTGGTACGCTAGTGGCGGATGTTCCTGGTAATCTATCTCAGCCGCTCGAGGAGCGTCGATCCCTAGTAATGACGGGCGCCGCACCCACCGCCATGCCAATGCCGCTGGCCTTGGCCCCTGATTTTGTCTTTGATAGCCGTACACTTCGATTTGATTTGAATGAAGCCGCGCTCAAGCCCGGTGCGGGCGAAACGTTGTCTGCCGTCGTTGATTTTCTCAATGACTACCCTGAAATTAGTGTTCGGATTGCGGGCCACACCTGCTGGTTAGGGAGTAATGAGCACAATCTCGACCTGTCCCAACGCCGCGCCGAAGCGGTCGCAGCGTACTTGATCAGCGAGGGCGTTGACAGACATCGGTTGGTGGTCGCTGCTGAAGGCGAGAGCCAGCCCGTGGACACAAACTTGACCGAAGCGGGGCGTGCATCCAATCGTCGAGTCGAAGTGGTGCGGCTATAGTGAACGCGAGAGCGAACACTGGAGACGAGCAACACGGATGATTGCGATCCGTTGGTCGTTTAGTGCCTACGGTTCGTCGCTGCCGCTAGCGGGTCCGTACACCAAGATTGCCAGACCGCCATTGAGAAATCCTGAGATATACATAGTGAGATCATAGAACGCGTTGAGTTCTCCAGAAGGGTAGCTTGCAATAGGCATTCCGATGAGAGAAATCAGCAGGCTCGGGAGAAACAGATAGCGCGCCGCAGACATATCGAGAGCAATCATTACCAGACTCATGAGATAGCCAATGGAAGCTGCTGCAACCATGGTATTTCCCCAGTTTGGATCGGCCTCGGGCATGGGTGTGACTAAGGCTGCGACGGCCATAGTTGCAAAGCACAGTACTACCAACAGTCTTTTTAGATTCAATATCGACATAAACCACCCGGTTATTAATGTTTCTCTTTCTGAGAGATTAGCCTGATTACGCTCTAATAGCTTGTAAGCCAGTCGCCTGCGTATAAGAGCGGAAGTAGTAACTATTCAAGATAATATTGGCTTCACCAATACCTATAGATTTTTGTTATAATTACGTGCGTGAGACGCGCTGCGCGCTGCGCTTACCACTTCCGACGAAAGACACTTAAGTGAGGATTAGATAATGGACTTGTCTGACAAGTTTGCACGTGGACAAACCATGTTTTTCAGGTTTTTTGCGGATGCATTCTTTGCCAAGCGATATGGGCATCGAGCGGTAGTTCTCGAAACCGTTGCGGGTGTCCCAGGTATGGTGGCGGGTATGTGGATCCACCTGAAAAGCCTTCGCCAGATGAAAACGGGGTACGGACCCATTATTCGTGAGCTCCTCGCGGAAGCCGAAAACGAAAGAATGCATCTTATGTTTTTTATTGAGATAGCAAAGCCAAATTGGTTGGAGCGTGCATTAATACTTAGCGCGCAGGCAATTTTCTGGAACTACTATTTCTTATTTTATGTCTTCTTTCCCAAGACGGCCCACAAGATGGTGCATTACTTTGAGGAGGAGGCAGTAAGCAGCTACACCAATTATTTGGAGCTGATCGAGGGTGGTCAGATTGAAGATGTGCCCGCACCTCAACTAGCGATCGAGTACTACAATCTCCCGTCTGAGGCCAAGCTGAGCGATATGATCAAATGTGTGAGAGCTGACGAGCAGCATCATGCAGATGTCAATCTTCGCCTGGCGGGTGGTCGCACGAGTGAGCATACAAACGTCTCCACAGATGCAGGCCAAGTGGCGGGCGACCCAAATACTACTGGGGCCCAAGCTTAAAAAAATGGAGCCACCGCGGTAACATAGAGGCGCATTTAGGTATTAGAAAAAGTTTTTTGAAGAGTGTCTCATGAGCATTGAGGCGTTCTTCAAACCCACGCAGTGCACCGTAGGTACTGCCACTGATTAAGGAATATATATGCCAGTTATTACCCTTCCCGACGGATCGTCTCGTCAATTTGAAAATGCAATCACGGTTTACGATGTCGCCGCCGATATCGGTGCGGGACTTGCAAAAGCAACCCTGGCTGGCGTCGTGGACGGTCGTGAAGTCGATGCTAGCTATTCCATCGAAAGCGATGCCGAGCTGCGAATCATTACCAGTCGTGACGACCAGGCGCTCGAGATTTTACGGCACTCGACTGCACACTTGCTGGCGCAAGCAGTGCAGCAGCTGTTTCCCGGTACTCAGGTGACGATTGGCCCAACCGTTGAAGACGGCTTCTATTACGACTTTGCATCAGACCACAACTTTTCGCTCGAAGATCTGGAGAAAATCGAGGCGAAAATGCAGGAGTTGGTCGCCAACGATCTTGAGGTGTCGCGCCTTGTTTACTCGCGTGAGCAGGCCGTTGAAATGTTTCGAGAGATGGGTGAGCACTACAAGGTAGAAATCATCGAGGAATTGCCCGAGGGTGAGGAAATTTCGGTGTATCAGCAGGGCGACTGGATGGAGCTGTGCCGCGGCCCTCATGTACCAAGCACGGGTAAGTTAGGTGCATTTAAGTTGACGAAAGTAGCCGGTGCCTACTGGCGGGGTGACGCTAATAATCAACAGTTGCAGCGTATTTACGGTACTGCCTGGTCCTCATCGAAAGAGCTCAAGGCGTACTTGAACCGTATCGCTGAAGCCGAGAAACGCGATCACCGAAAGATTGGCCGAAAATTGGACTTGTTCCATTTTGCCGACGATGCGCCCGGTTCGGTTTTTTGGCATCCAAAGGGCTGGACGCTGTTTCGGGAGTTGCTGGAGTACATGCGTGGCCGGCAGGATGCGGCGGGTTATGTCGAGGTCAACACACCCGATGTTATGGATCGCAGCCTGTGGGAGACGTCGGGACACTGGTTTAACTACCGAGAGAATATGTTCTCGACGCAAACCGAGGATGAGCGCATCTTTGCGCTTAAGCCCATGAATTGCCCGGGCTCGGTGTCGATGTTTGCGCAGGGTTTGAAGAGTTATCGCGATTTGCCCTTACGCATGGCTGAGTTTGGAAAAGTTCACCGCTATGAGCCTTCCGGCGCGCTACATGGACTGATGCGTGTTCGCCATTTCACTCAGGACGATGCGCACATCTACTGCACGGAAGCACAGATGGAGCAGGAGTGCATCGATGTCGTCGCACTCGTGTTGGATATCTACAAGGACTTTGGCTTTGATGATGTTGTCATCAAGCTATCGACACGACCGGAAAACCGGATTGGCTCCGATGAAGTCTGGGACAAGCTCGAGGGCGCGCTGAGTAATGCACTCGATGTGATGGGCTTGGATTATGTGCTGTTTCCCGGAGAGGGCGCGTTCTACGGCCCCAAACTGGAGTTTGTTCTTCGCGATGCGATTGGACGCGATTGGCAATGCGGTACGTTGCAGGTCGACATGAACCTGCCCGAGCGTTTCGACATTACTTACGTTGATGAAGACGGCAACCGGGATAAGCGTCCCGTGATGTTGCACCGTGCACTGTTTGGTTCACTGGAGCGGTTTATCGGGATTCTCATAGAGCACTTCGAGGGTAATTTCCCCGTTTGGCTGGCGCCCCAGCAGGCGGTGGTGGTCAACATTACCGATAAGCAGCGGGATTACGCCGAAGATGTGGTGAGCACCTTAAAGGCACAAGGTTTCCGCGTCGCGACCGACCTCAGAAATGAGAAAGTGGGTTTCAAAATTCGCGAAGCAGAGCTGTCGAAGATGCCCTATGTCTTGGTTGTCGGCGAGAAAGAGCGCGAGGCGGGCACGGTCGCGGTGCGCGGCCGTCATGGTGCCGACCTTGGTGTCATGCCCATTGCCGACTTCGGCACACATTTGCTGAACGAAGCCGCAAATAAATCTGCGGTGAACAAGACCGCCTAGTTGGCATAAATACAAGGCACTAGCAACGCGTATTGCCTTGTTATCCCGCGCTGTTCACTATAAAATCGCCGCCCTATTTTGGGTGGTGAGTGCGTCTTTTACTGATATCTTAAGTCGCGAAGCCAATACCCGTGTGTGGAGAAAGTCAGTATTAAGAACGATAGCAAGAGCAAGAGAGCTCTGACGAACGAGCAGATCGAGGCACCTATGGTGCGTCTAATCGACGCCGAGGGTGGCCAGGTAGGTATTGTTTCTAATGCAGAGGCAATGGAAAAAGCCGACGCGGCGGGCATGGATCTAGTGATGATGGCAGACGGTGAAACACCTGTTTGCAAGATCATGGATTACGGCAAGCACATTTTTGAAGCAAAGAAGCAAAAAGCGGCTCAGAAAAAGAAGGCTAAGCGCACACAAATTAAGGAAATGAAGTTTCGCCCGGGAACGGACGAAGGTGATTATCAGGTCAAGCTTCGTAACTTGGTCCGATTTTTAGAAAACGGTGATAAGGCCAAAGTCACACTCCGCTATCGCGGGCGTGAGATGGCTCACCAAGAACTCGGTATGGAAATTCTCAAGCGTGTTGAGAGTGACCTCAGCGAGTTGGGTGCTGTTGAACAGTTTCCAAAAATGGAAGGTCGTCAGTTGACGATGGTGATAGCACCCAAGAAACGAGGGTAGTGGCCCGTGAATGCCCTATTGCTCGGTTGATGAAACGCTCTGACAGGAAACTGGGACGAGCCTTAAGCAGGAGTATCTAAGATGCCAAAAGCCAAAATTCACAGTGGTGCCGCTAAGCGGTTTAAGAAGACGGCCAGTGGTTATAAGCGCAAAAGTGCTTATAAGAGCCACATCCTGACGAAAATGACGACCAAGCGTAAGCGTCAGCTTCGAGGCACATCAATGATTCATAAGTCCGACGTGGTACTTGTGGATCGTATGTTGCGCGCCAAGTAATCGTTAAGTTCTTTAGGAGATAAGACATGCCTCGTGTAAAACGTGGTGTCACGGCTCACCGTCGACACAAGAAAATTCTCAAGCAAGCAAAGGGCTACTACGGCGCACGGTCTCGTGTGTTCCGAGTGGCCAAGCAGGCCGTCACGAAAGCGGGACAGTACGCTTACCGTGACCGTCGTCAGCGCAAGCGTCAGTTCCGTGCGCTCTGGATTACGCGAATTAACGCGCAGTCACGTGCAAACGGTATGACCTACAGCAAGTTTATCAATGGTCTAAAGCGAGCCGAGATCACTCTCGATCGACGAGTCCTTGCTGATCTCGCTGTCCACGATAAGCCAGCCTTTGCGGCAGTGGTGGAGCGCGCTAAAGCTGCACTCGCAGCTTAATGGCAGTTTTCGGGCTACCGACTGCCATAATGCAGAGCGATAATCGGAAGGGGGCTACGGCCTCCTTTTTTGAATGAGTGGAGCGTGAATAACAGATGCAGTCATTGGAAAATATCAAGGCAGAGGCCAGCGCCGCCATAGACGCAGCGTCGGATATCGCTGCCTTAGAAGAGTTGCGTGTCAGCTACCTTGGTAAGAAAGGTGCACTGACCGGTCTGTTGAAGAATTTGGGCCAGCTCTCGGCAGAAGAGCGGCCCAAAGCCGGCGCTGAAATTAACGCCGTCAAACAGCAACTCAACGACCAGCTCAATGCACGCAAAGACTCGCTTCAAGGCGCAGCGCTTGCCGCGCAGTTAGCTGCAGAGTCGATTGACGTCACGTTGCCGGGGCGACGCGCTGAGACAGGTGCGCTGCACCCGATTACGCGCACCATTCAGCGAATGGAAACGTTCTTTTCTTCAATGGGGTTCGAAGTTGTCGAAGGGCCCGAGATTGAGGACGATTACCACAATTTTGAAGCGCTCAATATTCCTGCGCATCATCCTGCTCGTGCCATGCATGACACCTTCTATGTCGACGACACGCATGTGCTTCGCACGCACACATCAGGCGTGCAGGTGCGTACGATGGAGGCTCAGCAGCCACCCATCCGCGTAATATGTCCAGGTCGGGTATATCGCTGTGACTCTGACCTGACCCACTCACCGATGTTTCATCAGGTGGAAGGCCTGTTGATCGATGAGACTTCCAACTTTGGCCATCTAAAAGGGCTGCTGGAAGATTTTCTACACGCCTTCTTTGAGCGAGAGGACTTAGCAGTTCGACTGCGTCCTTCGTATTTCCCATTTACCGAGCCTTCAGCTGAAGTGGATATCCAATGCGTGAAGTGCTCGGGCGCTGGCTGTCGTGTCTGTAGCCATACGGGGTGGATCGAAGTCTTGGGCTGCGGCATGGTCAACCCCAAGGTACTTGAAATGAGTGGCATTGACTCTGACAAATACCGTGGTTTTGCTTTTGGTATGGGAGTAGAGCGCTTATCAATGTTGCGTTACGGCATTGGTGATTTAAGACTGAATTTCGATAACGACTTGCGCTTTCTTGCGCAATTTATGTGAGTTAGCACGATGATTATTTCGGAACAGTGGCTTCGTACCTGGGTCAGTCCTCAAGTGACGACAGATGCCCTGAGTCACAAGCTGACCATGATCGGTTTGGAAGTCGACAGCATTGCGGGCGCGGCTGAGGCCTTCTCAGGTGTTGTGGTTGCGCAAATTATTGCTGCAGAGCAGCATCCTGATGCCGACAAGTTACGTGTATGCACCGTGAATGCGGGTGACGAGACCGTTCAGATTGTCTGCGGTGCACCCAATGCCCGTGCGGGTCTGATAGCACCACTCGCCAAGGTGGGCGCGGTTCTTCCTGGTGACTTCAAAATCAAAAAAGCCAAGCTTCGCGGGGTAGAGTCTCAGGGCATGCTCTGTGCGGGAGCTGAGCTAACGATTTCCGAGGACAATGACGGCCTGATGGAACTTCCCGCGGACGCACCCATCGGTACGGACATCCGCGAGTACCTGTCGCTTGACGATCAGGTGATTGAACTGGGTCTCACACCGAACCGGGCTGACTGTCTCAGTGTTCGTGGTATTGCTCGTGACGTCGCGGTTGCCTTTGACGAGACCTTAAACGAAACCGCTATAGCGCCTATTGAAAGTACGATTGCCGACACCTTTCCGGTCGCTATTGAAGCGACGGCGAAGTGTCCTCGATATCTGGGTCGTGTCATAAAGAACGTGGACCTCTCGCGTCCCACGCCCGACTACATGCGTGAGCGGTTGGAGCGGGCTGGATTGCGGTCTATTGACGCAGCTGTCGACGTGACGAACTACGTGCTACTCGAACTGGGTCAGCCCTTGCACGCATTTGACCTTGATCAGCTACATGGCGGTATCGTCGTTCGAGAGTGTAAGCCGGACGAGGTTTTAACGCTGTTAGATGGCACCGAACAGGCATTAGAGCCGGGAACCCTCGTCATTGCCGACCATACTCAACCGCTAGCACTGGCCGGCATTATGGGCGGTGCGGACAGTGGTGTGAGTGAGTCCACAACAAACCTATTTCTGGAGAGCGCCTTCTTTACACCGGAACTGATGGCGGGACGAGCGCGCTCATACGGGTTGCACACCGATGCATCTCACCGTTACGAGCGAGGTGTCGACTTTCAGCTCCAGCGAGAGGCGATGGAGCGTGCAACTCAGCTATTCATCGATGCCGTGGGTGGAGAAGCGGGTCCAGTGACGGAAGTGGTCTCCGATGCTGATCTTCCGGTGAATGAAGCGGTCCTTCTAAGAGAAGCTCAGATTGAGAAGTTATTGGGGATCACGATTGATCGTGTTGAGGTAGAGCGCATCCTCGAGGGCCTCGGCTTCTGGGTTGTTGGGCACAAGCAAGGATGGCTGTGTACCGCTCCCAGCTGGCGATTCGACATGGGGCTCGAGGTTGACTTAATCGAGGAGCTCGCACGCATTATTGGATTCGATGCCATCCCATCACAGCCTATTAAGGCAAAACTCATTCCACTGGCGGTTCCCGAGACCGCCCGTGCGCTTCGTCTTGCGAAGAATGATTTGGTCGCACGGGGCTACTTCGAAGCTGTGACGTTTAGCTTCGTCGCACCCGAGCTACAGGCACATTTCGATCCCGAGCTTTCACCTATAGCACTTAAAAATCCGATATCAGCGGATCTCGCGGTTATGCGTACCAGCCTGATTCCCGGATTGCTGAAAGCGATTGCACACAATGCGAGCCGGCAACAAAGCCGCGTAAAGTTATTCGAAACAGGACTGAAGTTTTTGCCGGGAGAGGGGACTGAGCAGATCCCCATGTTAGCCATCGCTGTCTCGGGTTTACGAGATCTGGAAGGCTGGTCAACTGACAAGACTGCGGCAGACTTTTTCGATGTGAAGGGAACCGTTGAGGGTTTGCTTGCGAACCTGGGTGACCGCCTGACATTCGAGGCGTCGGTCTTTCCAGGGCTCCATGACGGTCAAAGCGCGGCAATTCTTGTGGATGGAAAGTGTGTTGGTCGCATAGGTGCAGTGCACCCAAACGTCCGCAAAGTGATGGGCATTCCAGCCAACACGGTCGTTGCTGAGGTACTACAATCGGTCGTGAATGAAGTGGCCATGCCCGCTTACGATGATATTTCCAAATATCCCGAGACCCGCAGAGACCTCGCATTGGTTGCCGACAAGAGCGCTGCTTCAGCAGAGGTGCTCTCGATAATCCGCAAGGCCGCCGGAAGCTTGCTTACTAAATTAGACCTTTTTGACGTCTACGAGGGTGCTGGGTTGGCAGAAGGTAAGAAAAGTCTTGCGATCGGTTTGACATTCCAAGATCAAAGTCGCACTCTCGATGAGTCCGAAGTGTCAAGCGCTGTAGACCAAGTGCTTGATTCCTTGAAAGAAAAACTAGGTATCGAATTGCGAAGCTAGTAACAACATGTCCGCATTAACGAAATCAGAAATGGCCGATAAGCTGTTTGAGGAATTAGGCCTTAACAAGCGCGAAGCGAAAGAACTGGTAGAGCAGTTCTTTGAAGAGATTCGTATCTGCCTCGAAAACAACGAACAGGTCAAACTCTCGGGCTTCGGCAACTTTGATCTTCGCGATAAAGGCTCGCGCCCCGGTCGTAACCCGAAAACGGGTGAAGAGATTCCTATATCCGCTCGACGTGTTGTTACCTTCAAGCCCGGACAAAAGCTCAAAGCCCGGGTAGAGAAGATGCAAGACGATGCTTGAGCCTACGCACAATAACGAACTCCCTCCGATCCCAGGAAAACGCTATTTCACCATTGGTGAGGTGAGCACCCTTTGTGCGGTAAAACCACATGTGCTTCGTTACTGGGAAGCCGAGTTTCCCCAGCTAAAGCCGGTCAAGCGCCGCGGCAACAGACGTTATTATCAACGAGGTGACGTCGAGTTAGTTCGGGCCATCCGCGGCCTACTCTATGAAGAGGGCTATACCATCGGTGGTGCACGTCAGCGCCTGACGAGTGAAGACGGTCCCAACCCTGTTGCGGTCATGTCAGCTGTGAGCGACACGCTCAAGGACCTGGAAACCGCAAAGTCCCTGCTTCAACTCGACGACTAAGATTCCCTAACGCTGCGAATACCCGTATAATCCGCGGCCTTCGGGGCGTAGCGCAGTCTGGTAGCGCACCACACTGGGGGTGTGGTGGTCGCAGGTTCAAATCCTGCCGTCCCGACCATCTTTTTCTTTTCTTTTCTGTAGTCTCAAAACGTTTAAAAGCGCGTTTGTTGTGGCTTACCGGCGTAGTTCAGAACTGTCTGATTTGCGCCATGATGCGGTCTATCCGGGTTGCCCAGGCCTCTTGCCACTCAGGTCGCCAATCTGTTCCTAAGTCGTTGTCGAGCAGGTCTCGCATACTTTGGAACAAGCTCTCGTACATGGCTGTGGTCGCAGAGTAGGCCTTAATGTGGTTTTCCAGTTCCCAATCCAGATAGCCGCCTGGCCCCAGGTGCTCATCTGATAGAAAGAGCTCCAGCATTGATGCCAGCATACGTCCCCGCATGTGCTCATCCGAGTACTCCATCAGCGCTGCGGCCTCAGGATTAAGCTCGAAAAAGCGCTCGTAGAGTCGAGGCGCCATATCACCATGGCGCTCGGCATAAAGCTCGAGCGAGTCTGAAATGAGTTCGATCTCTTTCGCAGTGTCGGTCATCAAGGGCTCGTGCCGAGGCGCTCTATTTGGTGCCTGTTGACGCGCTTTGTGGCGCGCAGAGTCCCTATGCTCACCTTGGTGATGCGATGGCAGGCGCATCGGTATAAAAGTGCCACAGTTTGCTCTGGCTAACCCAGTTTCGCGATGACGTCACCGAATAGTTCTTCGTCACTTGGCAGTGTCTTCGCTTGCGCGAGCGGCTTGGAGACCCAGGTGATGTTCACCAGATGCTTCCAGTTAATGTTTTCATTGGTGGAATTGCCGCCCCAGCTACCACACCCCAGTGAGAAGGTTTGGCGCATGCCATTCCAGAGGTTTCCGCTGTTCGACGCTGCCTGAGGCTGATTGACCATGACGCGCGAGGTTTTGGTGCCACTCGCTAGCGTGATGATGTTCTCATCGCTATTGGAGTAGATACCGCAGGAATGGCCCATACCCTGGTATTCCTGGATGGCGTTCGTAAGCGCAACGGCTTCGTGAATATCGGCGACTTTATAAAATGCCATAACGGCAGAAAGCTTTTCGCCAGAGAAGGGATGGTCCGGTCCCACGCCCTCATACGGCACGATAATAAATTTCCGGTCCGCTGGAATGGAGAATCCTGACATCTCAGCGAGCACCTGCGGCTGCTTGACGACCGCTGCTGTATTCAGCGCACCGTCGTGCCACAGGACCGCCGCAATCTTGTCTGCCTCGCCTTGTGACGCGACATACCCGCCTTCGGCAGTCAGGTTGCTGAGAAGCTCGTCATAGACGCTTTCGAACACGATAACCGAGTTGTCGGCAGAGCAAGACGCGGCCAGATCTAGGGTTTTGGAAATACGTATTTTTTCTGCCGTGTCCATAAGGTCAGCCGTGTCATCAACGGTAATGACGGCATTGCCGGCGCCTACGCCCAACGCGGGTGTGCCACTAGAGTAGGCGGCTTTCACCATGCCGGGCCCGCCTGTAGCGAGGATGAAATCACACTGCTTCATGAGTTCTTCAGTTTTACCCAGCGAAGGCTGCGCCATGGTTTGCACCAGGTCTGCGGGTGCTCCCAGGGTTTCGAGCGCTGAGCGCATCTTCTCGACGATCGTCATGTTGATGAACTTAGCGCGCGGGTGTGGGGCAATGACAATAGCGTTTCGGCCCTTCACAGCATTGATGCTTTTGATCACCGGCGTTGCCTCGGGGTTGGTCGAGGGCGATAGGGCCCCAATCACGCCAACCGGCTTGCAGATTTTGACGATATTACGCTCGACGTCCTCCTCGATTACACCAACCGATTTGTCGGGCAGGATATCCATGAGCGCCGCTCGGGTTTTTACCGATATTTTTGCGAATTTACCGTTGTAGTCACCGAGCTGGGTCTCATCGAGGGTTTGTTGCGCAAGTTCCTCGGCTACACCGGGTTGCGCGCAAGACCACACCATCGCTTTGATAAGATCATCGACCTGTTCTTGCGTGTAGTCGGCTATCGCAGCTTGAGCAACGCGTGCGCGTTCTATGAGCGCTTCGACTTCAGCCGTTTCCTCGCGCAGTACGATGGTTTCTGGTGTGCCCATGATGTTCCCCTTACATTCTTATGATGCGAATCATACGTCCTAAAACGACCGTGCGCGATGGTCATAGTGCGGACCTAGGTCTTCTCGCTGCCCCCAAAAGTAACAGCTAAGCTCGTGTCTAAATGGACGAGCCAATCCGCAGGACAATCCACAGTCTAATGGGTGTTGCGCGGGGTTGCCCTTAGACATGAGTATCTGAGGTATACGCCCAGAGCTGCCTTCGTTAAGCGTGCTTTACGCTATTTTTTGGTAGCTTAGTGTCATGACATGGTGAGAAAGACTGAGGGGTTTACCGATGCGATTTGTGCTGGTGCTAATGAGCGTGCTGATTACGAGCCCAAGCTACGCGGACGATACGATGTCTATCGACAATATCGTCAACGCGTACTACGAGGTCGTGTCGGGGCCTGAAGGGTTTATCTACGATGCGGACAGAGATACCAATATTCATGCTAGCGGTGCGTTGATAACCAAAGTATTTCCTGATGGAAGGTTCCAGAGGCATGATCTGGGTACTGAGCAGGCCATGATTTCGGTGCCCTACGAACAAGCCTTTTTTGAATCTGAAGTTGATAGGCGAGTCGAGCGGTATGGGAACATTGCGCATGTTTGGAGTGAATTTGAGATGAGAGCCTCGCCCGATGCAGAGCCTTACAGTAGCGGCTTTAATAGCATTTCTCTGTATTTTCAAAACGGTCGCTGGTGGATTTCATCCTGGTCGACGCAATACAAGGATCCGTCGCTTGAGCCTTCAAAAGCGGCTGCTCCCGAGAAACTGACGGATCTCGATACAGAGCAGTTCGCTGATGTTGTGAAAAGTATTGTGCAAGACACACTTCAGGCCTGTGAGGTACAAGGGGGAATGCAGGGCCGCGCAAAAATGAATCTTGCCGTCGTGGGTGAGGTCAACGCCAAGCTAGTCTGTTCACAGGAGTGAGTTCATAGTGAACGAAATGAGGGGCTGTTGCCTTGACTCGGACTCAGACGCTAAATCGACGTTCAACGTGGTTAGATTGGTCAGTGCGTATTATCGGCACTCGCATGGGGTTGAATTATGGATCCGCTGAAAACAGACGGCTACGATTTAGAGGCAATCGCTCGCCAGTTTGGGACACCACTCTTTGTATTTTCTGGAGATGCAATCCGCGAGCGCGTTCACGAATTTCGTGCTGCCTTTGGGACGGAGTGGCCGCGCTTTGACCTTATGCCCTCACTCAAAGCCTGCCCAATACTGGGCATTAGAGCCCTATTGTCGGAGCTTGATTGTGGCTGTGATGTATTTGGCTCTGGTGAGTTCGAGGGTGCGCTTCGCGCAAATGTGCCGCCCTCGCGCATCTCGCTAAACGGGTCCATTAAAGACGAAGCGATCATCAGGAAAGCCATTACGCTGGGTGTCCGTATCGTCATCGACAGCCCGAGGGAAGCATCGCTGATCAATGACATAGCCGGTGACTTGTCTACGACTGCGCGCGTTATGTTGCGATTGAAACCCGACATGGGTGAGATTTCAGCGACCTCTGACTTTGCCCCGGACCTATTAATTTCCGAATTAAGCCAGCGCATTAAATACGGTATTCCGAACAGTGAACTGGCAGCGATTGTTGACAGCTGGCCATCATATTCTCAGCTGCGATTGGTAGGTTTTCACTCGCATATTGGTCGGCACAGCAAGCAGCTTGAGCTATGGCGTACGTGGGCCTCAGTTGTTGCGTCAAAGGTGATTGAATTGGAGCCATTACTTGCGGGCATCGATCACCCTGTCATTAATATTGGGGGCGGGTTTGCTAGCGTTTTAGATGCGGACCTTGATGTCGTTGATCGAAGCGGAGAGACGCCCTCCTTGTCCGAGTTTGCTGCCGTTATATGCGGTGCATTGCGCCAAGAACTGACCAGTTCGACGAGGTCTTGGTCGGACTGGACACTCGAGATCGAGCCGGGTCGGGGTTTACACAGCGATACGGGAGTTCATCTGACTACCGTCAAGAACCTTAAATACGAGACGGTAGGTGAGCATCGACGATGGGCGGAAGTGGATACATCAGAGGTGTTTCTCGATCTTCACGGTGTTCCCGATGAGTGTCCATTGGAGTTCACGTCTGTCAGTTCTGCAGCGTCCCCCAATGGCGTCTATGACGTTGTGGGTCTGACTTGCAATGCGGAAATGTTATCGCTCGATGCCAAACTTCCTGAATTGTCGGTGGGTGATGTTTTAGCCATCTATCCTACCGGTGCCTATTTAGAGCCGATGGCCGCAAACTTTAATGCGCTACCGAGGCCGGGGTCGGTGCTGTTAGATCGGGGCGGTGCGCGGTTAATTAAACGTCATGAAACCGTGGACGACGTCTTTGCCCGTGACATAATCGAATGAGTCCGGGCCCTGTTGGAGCGATGAGCAGATGACTAAGCCAGCACCTATAAAGATCAAGGGCGTGCATCATTTTGCGATGTCTGTGCCCAGTCTTGAGTCGGCTATTGCGTTCTATCGCGACGCATTTGGCTTTGAGTTGGTGGATCACGAGCACCTGGGGCAAAGCGAGGAGGGTGATCGCATGACGCAAATGCAGAACACCGACACGACCTTGGCGATGCTGCATGCGGGGAATATTTTCATTGAGCTGTTTGAATTTCACAGTCCACAACCGGCTGAAAATACCCGCCGAATGTGCGACTACGGGGTGACACACTTCTCCTTTGAAGTTGACGATGTGCACGCGTCTCACGAGGCATTAAAGGCGCACGGTGTTCAGTGGCACTCCGACCCGATCGACGCGGGTGACGGGTACCTGATGACCTATGGGCGAGACCCGTTTGGTAACGTCATTGAAATACAGCAGGTCCCTCATGAACGTGCCTATGCCTTCGCTCAACTCCGCGGAGAGTGAGCTTCTCGGGTTAGGAACAAAATCAATGACCCAGCGATCATCCCTAGGATCGACACCCAAATAACCGCGTCGAGGTTGACGCTGCTTGCCAGTAGGCCTGCCAGAATAGGTCCAAGTGCAGTGCCGAGCGATTGACTGCCGGGAGCCAGTATCTCTGAACCACTTTGATTGCTCGCCTGAGCTATGGCGCCGTAAACGAAGGCGATACCGAAGTTCCACGCAATTTGGTGGAGCAAAAAACCCGCTGCGAGCGCCATAACTGAAGCTGTATTGACCAGTATGAGCAACCCTGTGGCGCCCGCGATTGTCGCGAGGAGCACTGGGGTGAACCTGCCCAGACGGACGTCAAGCATGCTGGCCAGGATCGACCCAACCATGCTGACGGGAAGGATAATTGCCAGCATCAGTCCCATTTGCTCGAGCGATATCTGTCGCTCACGACCGATCGACTCAATAAATGCCCAAATGGCGGAAAGTCCAAGTTGGTAGCACACCAATGCAACAAGCAACCAGATAAGTAACGGTTTGACGGTGGTAAGCGCGGCCGTCTCGGAGTCACGGGTCAATGAGTCGTTTGCGAGTTTCAGGAGAGGCAGTAGAGCCAGCACGATGGCTACCAGCGACAAATAAACGGTTTTAATGTCACTAGCCGACAGGACTTTGGGTAAGGCAAGCAGCAAAACGGAACTGAAGCCGATTTGTGTCACGACGCTGATGGCGATCGCGCGATCCGGATGCGGTGCACGACACAGGAGCGCGGTGCCTAGCGAAAAGGCGATGCCATGACCCAGAACGCCAGCTAAAAATCTGAGCGACAGGACGGCTTCGAGCGTGTTGGCGAACAACAGGCCGAGATAGCCAATCACCATGCTCATTGAAGCGAGTTTGACGAGGGCCTGATGAGAAAAACGTCGTGTCCACCAAAACCCAGAGAAACTCGCCAAGACCACACCCAAGATATCAGCAGACGCCAACCAACCGACTTGGTCGGGCGCGAGCATTAATGCATCGGTCATCACACCAAGGAAAAAAGGCTGAACCGCAAAGGGCATGGCGCCGAGTACCGCCATTACCCAGCAACCTACAAGGTGTCTACGATCACTTTGTGGTAATTCGCTGGGGCTGGCTGACATCGTCATCAGCTATCGATGCCGTGAGCGCGTGGCAGATTGAACAGATTTGGGTGCGCAGCCTCGTAGTGCGATGCGAGATGAATCAGATTGTGTTCATGACGCCAAGGTGCCATAAGCTGCAGACCAATGGGGCAGCCGTTACGATCAATCCCTGAGGGCAGTGACATAGCCGGTAAGCCCATGTGGTTGGCGGGTATGGTGTAGCAGGCAGCGTCAAAGAGGTTTTCCGACCACTCATCAAAGCTTTGAGGCGAGTCCATTCGATAGTTGGAGTCGATCTGGGGGCAAGCGATAGGTGTTACCGGGGACAGTAGGACATCACATGCGCCGCTTTGCCAGAAATCACCCCAGCGACACATGAGCGCCTCGGTGACCATTTGCGCTTCAAATAAATCGTCGATGTTGTAACGATCCGCCAGTGCCAGGTGATGTCTCAGCTGTATTGACGTGTTCTCGTCGGTTAATGACACATTGGCTTCATCAGTTAGGTGCATTAGCTCGCGACTGATGGGGAGAAGCCATTCCGCAACCGAAAATGAGGAGCGTAAGGCCTTAAAGTCACAAATCTCCTCGGGTGAGAGCGGTACCAGGGTGTGACCAAGGGCTTCGAGACGTTTGGCGGATTCTTCGATAGAGGTCAATACGTCCGGGTCAATGGCAACGGAAGCCCCCCATGCGTCAAGACTCACCCCAATGCGCATCGGTCGATGCGGCGCGGATAATTCGTTGATGAGTTGTGGCGGGGGGTGGGCTGGCATGAAGCTGCGGCCTAATTGCCTATGAACGGCTAGTGCTTCGGTAACCGCGGCGCAGTCCCTAACACTGCGCACGAGAGCGCCTTCGACAGCGCCGGCAAGGATGGATTCGTTCAGTCCCCGCGGCAGCGGATTCATGCCTCGGGTGGCTTTGAGGCCGACAAGACCCGTCCAGGCGGCGGGAAACCGTATAGACCCCGCCCCATCTGATGCTGAGCAAATCGGTGTTATTCCTCCGGCAACGCTAGCTGATGATCCGCCTGATGAACCGCCCGGTGTATGGTGAAGGTTGAAGGGACTGCGCGTGTCTCCTTGAGGAATGCTGTGCGTGATGAACGTCATACCGTCTTCAGGCACTGCGGTACGTCCGCAGACAATAAAACCGGCCGCTCTAAAGTTGTTAATGAGTGGGTCGTCTTCGCTAGCTAAATCAGGCGCTTTAAAGCCAAGCCCAATTTGCTGATCTCTCCCTTCAATACGTGAACCCATGTCCTTGATCATGATGGGTACGCCATAAAACGGCCCATCGGGATTGGCACCGCTTGAATCCGGGTCAGCTAAGACATCATCGAAGACCTCAATAACAGCGTTAAGACGGGGGTTCTGGATGGAAATCGCATCGGCAAACTGCTGCATAACTTCAGAGATTGCGACGTCTTTGGCTTGGAGTTTTGTAGCCAATTCTGTGGCATCGATGCGACCCCAAGTCGCCCAGTCGAATGGATGCGTTGCCATGGCTCACCTGTATACGTTTGTTATCACCTGGTGAGGTGAGGCTAACACCATCCGGAAATATAGCCAGCCAACGCAATGACCGGTTTTTTGTTCCGCTACCTTTAGTCGATCGCCTATCCGAATGTCGCTAATTTGCGTATGGTCGATATCGACTTCCGCAGCGAGATGTACAGCACATGGCTAACCCACTGCCTAATCACCCCCAACTGCGCGGCAATTACGGCCCCATCAACTTTGAGGCCTCTTACGACGACATAGTCATTGAGGGCACGGTTCCCAGCGATTTATCGGGATCGCTATACCGGATAGGGCCAAACCCCAAATTTGTAGAGGGGACTTATCACTGGTTTTTTGGTGCCGGTATGGTTCACGCGTTCCATGTCGACCAGGGAAAAGTGGGTTACGTGAATCGCTGGGTCAGAACACCGAAGTTTGAAAAAGAGATTGAGCTGGGACGAGGTCTTAATCTCGAAATCAACATCAACACAGAAACGGGCCAAATTGAGAGCAATCGCCGTAACGGTGTTGCTAACACGCATATTTTGGCCCACGGCGATCATTTGGTGGCCCTTGAAGAGGGTAGTCACCCGTTCAGCATGGCCCCTCAATCGCTGCAGTCAGAGGGGTATGGTCACTACGCCGACGGCATTAAGGGCGCCATGACAGCGCATCCTAAGATCGACCCTGAAACGGGCGAGCTTCACGGTTTCGGGTATATGACTGACCATTTTGGTAGTAACACGATGACCTATCACGTCATTGATCGAAACGGTCGGGTGCTCCGGTCGGACGTCTTCGAGGCACCCTACGCCGCGATGGTCCACGACTTTATGATCACTCGCGATTACGTGCTGTTCCCACTCTTCCCTTTGACATGCGACATAGATCGCATAGCGCAATTTGGTTTTCCTTTCGCGTTTGATCGAAGCGCGGGTGCCTACATTGGCGTATTAAAGCGGGGCGCACCTGTGTCGAGCATTCGTTGGCTAGAGGCGCCCGTGTGTTACGTCTTCCATTACCTAAACGCATGGAATGAGGGGTCAAAGGTAACCTTTGATTCGGTCGATTTTCCCGTTGCCCCCAATTTCCCCAATGCAGATGGCAGTATTCCGGCTTATTCTGATGCACAGGGTAAGCTCACGCGTTGGACTCTAGAGGTAGAGACCGGCGCGATAGATCGACAGCAGACACTGGATGTCGCCTCGGAGTTTCCGCGCATTGATGACCGGTTCGCAGCTTCTCGTCATCGTCATGGCTACATTGCAGCCGCGTCACAACGGGCAAAGGGCGACGGCGGCTTATTTCATGAGATTACGCATATCGACTGCGATACGGGCCATGTCAGCTCATGGGACGCAGGTTTTGGAAATGGCGTTTCCGAACCCGTCTTTGTCGAGAAAAGTGCCGACTCGAAAGAGGGGGAGGGGTGGTTGCTGGCGACTGTTTATGACAGCAAGGCCAGTACGTCTTCCATGGTGATTCTCGACGCCCAAGCCGTTAGCGATGGCCCCGTTGCCGTTGCCAAGCTCGATCACCGCATTCCCTACGGCTTCCACGGCAGCTGGCGCAATAACTGACGTTAAACGGCTTCCCTACTCCGCACAGATGAGCACGATTATCGTTGATGTCAGGTCTCGGTAAAGTCAGCCCTGCGGGGCGCTGAGGCCGCCTCTCTATTTGCGTGATATCACGGCTTTGTGGTCGGCGATTTATTAGCGTTCCCCTTGGATGAAAAACCATCGATTTTTGTCTTGATTTTGCCTAAATATTGGTTTCCTATAGCGCGAAATAGGTGCTCGTAGTCTCAAAGGAATGCCATGCGGGATGCCACTCAATGAATGCCGAGGCCCTCGGCAACGTTCAGGTCACTTGGCCCGATGGCGAGCGTATGAGTTTGCCTACCTTGTGGCTTCGTGATGTTTGTCCCTGCGAGGAGTGTCGCGTTGCTCAGACACAGGAAAAGCGCTTCCACCTCGCCTCCATAGAAACCGTTGTAGTTGACACTCTGCATGTCAACGAAGAGGCGCTTTCGGTTACTTGGGCGGAGGGACATTCGAGTCTATACCCCAGAAGCTTTCTCTCCGGAGATCATGCTCGCGTGACGCCCCAGTGGCAGCCCTGGAGCGATGACTACTCGCCCGCGTATGTCGACTTCCTGTTGTTTCAAGAGGATGATCAGCGTGCCTCTATGGCGATCGAGGAATTTCTGCGATCTGGTGTGCTCATCTTGTCAAATGCACCCACCGAGGAGGCAACTCTAGAATTATTGGCTAAGCGGTTTGGCCCTATCCGGGAAGTACTGTTTGAGCGCATCCACAACGTAAAAGTAGATCCAAAGGGCTACAACGTCGCCCATACCAATTTGGGTCTGCCGCCGCATAACGATTTTGCGAGCTATTCATGGCCGCCGAGTGTGCAGGCGCTTCATATGCTCGCCAACGAGGCGAGCGGTGGACGATCGACAATTTTTGATGGCTGGGGACTCTTGGAAGAGTTTCGATCCGCTGAGCCGGAGGCATTCGATGTCCTATGCCACGTAGCCGTTCCCTTCAGAGAGTTCGATGAGAGCAACGAGACCTATGCCTGCGAACCCATCATTCGTTTGAACGCTAAAGGCGAGCTCGTTATTTTCCGTTATTCGAATCAGTTGATGCAGGTGATGAATCCCGCTGATCCTGATACAGCTGCATTTTACGATGCCTATTACAAACTAAGCCGCTGCTTGTTCAGCACAGACAAAGTGAGGCGCTTCCGCTTGGAGGGTGGCCAGATTTTGATTGTCGCCAGTCACCGGGTCCTTCATGGGCGTGAGGCAATCGATGATGCGGGTTATCGGCATTTACAAGATGCCTATTTCGAGCACGATAATGTGCGCAATATGCTTACAGTATTAGCGAGGTCGCATGACTGAAGTTTCATTTTCCCAAATGAAAGACGGCACTCAAGCCGACTATGAGTTTTTGGAGCGGTTGGAAGATGACCATATCAGGGGGCTGCCGGATCGCATCATGAACGCTTTAGCGGGCTTATCGGATGGGCTCGCGGGATACAAAATTGATCGGCTTCAACACTCCCTGCAGACCGCGACCCGCGCTGAGGATGAGGGTGCGAGTATTGATTGGATAGTCGCGGCCCTGGTACACGATTTAGGCGATGAACTAGCCCCGTTGAGTCATGCAGAATTTGCGGCGGCGCTACTCAAGCCTTTTGTCAGTGACGAGATCGTTTGGGTAGTAGAGAAGCATGGATTGTTTCAGGCTTACTACTACGCGCACCACGTGGGTGGTGATCGTCATGCGAGAGACAAGTACAGAGATCATCCGTTTTACGATCAATGTGTGCATTTCTGTGAGGCGTGGGATCAAGCATCCTTCGACCCGACTTACCCCACGCGATCCCTCGATTACTTCGAGCCCATGGTCAGAGAAGTTTTTTCGAGAAGAGCGCACTGACGCGATCCTTGGGCAAATGAGCCGGCTCGGTTGCCCCACAAGCGGTGCGACAGCACAATAGCGATTCACTGAGGGGGCGTCTTAAACATGATCAGCTTTGAGCAAGCGCAGGATAATTTGTATCAGCTGTGCCAGACCTGGCTCGCCACGCAATCAGACGTCAGCGAGCGATTAGCATTGAGTGAGTCGCTGGGCCGTTATCTGACTGAGAACGTGGTTGCTGCTCTTGAATTGCCTCGGTCAGATGTGTCTGCAATGGACGGTTATGCGGTTTGCTTGCACGACAGAGACGGCGCCTTAACCTCTCAAGTGTTTACTCTGAAAGGTGAATCCCGAGCGGGAGAGCCTTATTGCGGTGATCCGCTAGCACCGGGCGAGTGCGTTCGCATTTTTACAGGGGCTGTGGTTCCCGCATCGACGGATACCGTGGTCATCCAGGAAAACGTCGAGCGTGAGACTGAGTCTGTGAGGATGCTACACGACACGTCGCCTGGCGCGAATATCCGCCGTCGTGGTGAGGAGATTGCGGCTGACGCTGTCATCGCATTGGCTGGGCAATTGATTACCCCAAATATGATTCCCCTACTTGCCAGCCAAGGCATATCACACGTGAATGTTCGGGCGAAATTGCGCGTGGCGTTCTTTGCTACGGGCGATGAGTTGAAAGCATCGGGCGAGACCTTGGGGGAGGGTGATATCTACGAGAGCAATTTGGCTTCTATTGCAGCAGTGCTTCGACACTATCCTGTTGAGTTGATCAACTTCGGCGTGGTCGAGGATACACCCGAGGCAATCAAAGCGTGCTTGCGCAAAGCCAGCAGAGACGCAGATGTTGTGATCACTAGCGGCGGGGTCTCTGTCGGAGACTATGACTATGTGCGGCAATGCGTTGACTCCATGGGCCTGATATCTGACTACAAAGTCGCCATGAAGCCAGGTAAACCGGTCTGTTTTGGGCATATTGATAATGTCGAGGACAGTAAGGCCCTGTTCTTTGGCTTGCCCGGAAATGCCGTATCGTCCTTTGTGGTCCTGACCGAGCTATACCTGCCGGTTCTTAAATTCCTGTTAAACCGCGAGCGGGTTGTCCCCAATGCGCAACTCGAGGCGACCCTTGCTGCAGACCTTGTCCGACGCGCAGGCCGCTTAGAGTTTCAGCGCGGTGTGTTGAGCCAGGTCGTAGAGGCTGCGGGGCGGCCCTCCTTTCGCGTTGCCGCTTTGGGGAGTCAAGACTCGCACCGCGTACTAGGACTGGCCCGCGCAAACTGCACCATTAAGATAGCGGCAGATGTGGAACACATTAGCGCGGGCTCGCGGGTCTTAGTGTCTATTTTTCCCTGGACCGACTTGCAGTGAGCGATGTGTCGAACCCTGTTATTGCGGTGGCGATTTTGGCGGGCGGTAACAGCTTTCGGATGGGGCAGGACAAAGCCGCTCTACACCACGACGGCCCATCGCTTATTGAGCGGCAAGTGAGCGATCTGCGTTACCTCTCTGAGTCATTACCCATTTTTATTTGTTCAGGGTCTCGACGTTATGTAGAGCTTGATGCCTGTGACGTTCGACATGTACCGGATTTGGTAAATTCTGCGGGTCCGTTGGCAGGTATTGCGAAGGCGCTTGAGACTGCGTCAGCCGCGGGTTCCGAAGGGGGGTATGTCCTTGTGCTGCCCACTGACTCGCTCATTCCTCCATCGCACATCTGCCAGAGACTCACTGACGCTATGTCAGCCACCAGTGAGGTTATCCTTTTGAAGGGCGAACGTTTGCATCCATTGCACGGTCTATTCTCGGTGGCGCTCGCTTCCCGCATGCAGGATTATGTTGAATCGGGCGGTCGATCGGTGATGGGATTTCTGGATGACCAGGCTTGGGACGCCGTGACGGTGCCCCCGGCATGGGAACCCTGTTTGAATTTCAATACGCCCGAGGAATACGAGCACGCGTTAGCAGCGTTCGCAAAAATGACATCTTTTTAGTGCAGTTTTATGGGTGAGGCACCGAGGCGAGCAAATGTCTCGGCAGACGCTTATAGTAATAGACACTGTTTAACGATGGGAGCCGTGGGTAGCTAATGATGAAACGACGACACTTTTTGTCAGCATTTGGAACTGCGGCGCTGGCGAGCTCCGCTATACCTGCATGGAGTCAGTACCTCATACCCGAGGGGCAGGTTCGACTGGTCTTTAATGAAAATCCCTATGGGCCGAGTCCAAAGGCCATCGCTGAGGTACAGAAGATTCTGTCGTTGAGCGCTTATTACCCAGACTCGCCTTATGATTATCCCATCCGAGACGATTTGTTTGATGCCATAGTGGCGGATAACGACCTGGGCCATGACAATCTGTTTGTATCTTCGGGCTCGAACGAGGGTCTTCAGGCTGCGCTGATGGCCTATGGGCGAGCAGGGTCCGTATTGACCCCGGCACTCACTTACAATGCGCATCTGGGTTACGCCGAGGCGCTCGGTGTCACTGTATCGAGAGTACCCCTACGATCTGATTTGCAAGTCGATTTGGATGCGATGGAGGCTATGGTCGATGAGTCCGTTGCCGTTGTTTACCTCGCTAATCCGAATAACCCCACTGGTCTTCCAATTGACGCTGAGCGCCTTCGAGCCTTCTGTCGGGCCGTGGGCCCCAAGGCGCTGGTAATCGTCGATGAGGCCTACAACGAACTCACGGATGATCCTGAGCGAGATACCATGGTTGATCTGGTCCGTGAGGGTCAGAACATCCTGGTAACACGCACGTTTTCAAAAATCTTTGGTATGGCGGGTATGCGCGTTGGTTACGGCATGGCGAGGCCCGACATTATCGAGAATACTTTCAAGCACATCATGGCATGGCCCAACGGGGTGGGACTCACAGCGGCATATCACAGCTACATCGATCGCGACTTTATCAAGTTCTCCCGCGACAAGGTCCGCGAAGGTCGAGCTATGGTTCAAAAGACACTCGCTGATGTCGGTCTAACGCCGGTTCCCTCACAAACCAACTTTGTGTTTGTGGACGCTGGTCGCGATGCGATGACTATTCGTCGAGCGATGGCTGAAGAAGGGGTTTTGATCAATGCCGGCTACGAAGGTTATCCAAATTACCTGCGCATTAGCATGGGCAAGCTTGAGGACCTTGAAACGTTTGATCGTGTATTTAAACGCGTCATGGCCCGGACCTAATCAGCGTAGGCTGCAAGGCCGGCCTGCCGCTGGGCACGCAGACGACCGCTACTGCTCGTGAACGATGTTGCCATTCACCACTGTCACTGCAACGGGCGTGGTGTTAATTGCCTCGGGTGATATTTCGAAGAGATTTCTTTCGAGTAACACCAGATCAGCAAATTTCCCCTCAGTGATTGATCCCATGGATTCCCACTCACCTACTTGAATCGCTGTGTTGCGTGTCATAGCGACAATAGCCTCAGCCAAAGAAACGGATTGATTGGGGTTTCGTGGCGGCATGCCGGGTTCGCCGGGCAAGCGCCGGGTGATGGCCGCCTCGATCAGCTCCAGTGGCTTGTAGGTCGACAGATACGCAGAGGCAGGCCAATCTGCCCCGAAGCTTTGGTTGGCGCCAGCATCCATTATCGAGCGCACTGGGTAGGCATTTTCGACCTTGTCCATGCCGACAAACGAGCCGATATTGAAATAGGAGGGATCTCGCGCCGCCCACTGTATCGAGGTTTGTGCAGTGACATTGAGTGCTTTAAAGCGGGGAATATCGTCGGGGTGCACAAAGTCCATGTGCGCAATTGTCGCGCGGACAGATTCATTGCCCGTTGCTGTCCTCGCAGCTTCGATAGCATCTAGCGACATGCGCACGGCGGCACCGCCAATGGCGTGAATGTGGACGGGTATATCCGCGCCGAAGTAGGTTGTAATGTTCGCCGTCATATCGGCTTTTGAGATCATGGGGTGACCAAAGTCCTCGTTGCTAGAGTCTACATACGGGGTCAACAAGAACGCTGTATGGCCTTCTGGAACCCCGTCTGCGGCGAGTTTAATCGCCTCGGGTCGAACCATCTCACTAGTGAAGTTTTGCTCGAAACTTTTGAACTGATTTGCAATTAGATCGGCTGAGTCAGTCTCCCGAACAGAACCAAACACTCTAATGCTAAGGTCGCCCGATTCACTGAGTGAATGCCAAATTTCGTACGCCTCTTGCTCGCTCGGTGCTGCGGCCCACGCATCATAAACGCCAGTAAGCCCCGCCGCTGCAGCCCGTGGCAACCACCTTACGAATCGCTCCTGATAGGCTGATCGGTCGCCCGGGATAAATGTAGCTGTAATATGCCCCCCAGCTTTTTCGCGACCCGTACCGAGGGGTTCGTTGGTCAGTGGATCGCGCTCAAAAAAACTGACGCCTGGCTGCGGATCAGGGTAATTCGCATCGACACCCCCCTCCTTGAGCGCGCGAGACGAGAACCAACGAGAGTGACCGTCAACCGATCCTAAAATCACTATGCGGTCGCCAAAAATATCGTCTAGCTGCAGAGCCGTAGGACCGGTTTTGGGGAACAGGTGGTTTTGCCAGCCTCGGGCATAGACGGGGCCTGAGCCGGGATTGGCATCTCTTATCGCTTCTAATGCGGTCTGCAGTTTTTCCCGCGTGTCAGCGAGACTGAGATTGACGCCAACATCGGAGAAAGACCCGTTAAAGACATGCGTGTGCGAATCCATAAGGCCTGATATCAGGAGGCCATCCCCAATGTCGATTCGACGAGTATCTGCGCCTACAAATGGTGTGATGCCGGCTTCCTGGCCAACATAAACAATACGTTTGCCTCGTATAGCAACGGCCGAGGCAGTCGGCTGTTCAGGATCAGACGTGAACACGGCGCCGCCTGAAAAGATCAGATCGGCCGGTTCGACCTTGGGCTTGTTATCACAACCCCCGAGGGTGACTGCGACCAGTAGTGTGATAATCCCCAGTTTGATGCGCATAGCCCTTATTTCCTTGTGACTCTTTTCAGTGGACCTAATTGGAAGTAGCTCCTTGATAGTACCTCAATTCACTAGGGCCCGACGAAGGTGGAGCTGCCGTAGCTCTACTCGATTACATGATCGAAATACGTATCAGGAAATGGCTCATCGATCAGCGTGAAGTGCCACCACTCGGCGTAGTAAGGCCTGAATCCCGCTGCGCTCATAATCTGCCGGAGTAACAGCCGATTATTTTTGGCGGTGAGCTCAATGGCATCGCTTTCAGTGTGGGACATCGGATCAAAAAAATCCCAAGGAGTACCCATATCAAGCGGCTGACCTGTCTGACGGTCCACCAAGGTTAAGTCGACAGTGCTCCCGCGGGAGTGCCCCGATTGGCTGGCGATGTAACCCAGATCGATCAGCGATGAACGGTCGAGGCTGGGGTAGTACGCTGCTTTCGTTGGTTCAGGGGATGTACCTGCGACCCAGGTAACGAAGTCATCAACCGCGCGCTGAGGTCGATAGCAGTCATACGTCAACAAGCTCAGGTTGTGACGCTCGGCCAGCTTCTGAGCCTGATCAAGTGCCTCGGAGGCAGCCTCGCTCAATAAACACAGAGGGGCCCTGTAACCCGCAACAGGACGTCCAATGAAGTTATTGTTGCCTGCATAACGGATATCGGTCATTAAGCTCGGGTGATTGGCCTGCGCGTTCACCAGCGGACGTTCTTCGCTATGAGCTAGCATCGGGATGACCGCACCTAATAATGCTATGAGTAACTGCCGCACGATGAATCCGACTCGTTCGCTTATCGATGTGTCTAGCTTGCCGTGAGAGAGTAGCTCTGCCAAGCTCAATTGCAAGTACTGGGAAACGCGCACCATGGATCGACGATCACTGCTTCAATTGAGTCTTGCAAGCACCTTAATGGGAATCGCACCGAGCCTTGCGTTGGCAGATGCACCCAAACGACCGAGGCGGCTACAGCCGGGAGATACAATTGGTCTCGTTGCACCTGCGTCGGTTACCTACGAGTCCCTGCAGCTTCAAATAGCGCTGGAGGCTCTGGATGCGATGGGATTAAAGGCGAGGGTCGGTCCTCACGTGATGGATCGGTTCGGTTATCTTGCGGGTGAAGACGAAGATCGTGCATCAGATATCAATGACGCGTTCGCCAATCCTGAGATTGACGCGGTTTTCGCACTGCGTGGCGGTTGGGGTGCGAGCCGGCTACTGCCGTTTTTAGACTTCGACCTCATAGCGAAAAACCCGAAGATCTTCCTTGGGTACAGCGATATCACCAGTTTGTTAAACGCCATCTATGCTAAAGCGGGTGTGGTTACTTTTCACGGGCCAAACGTGATGTCGCGGTGGAATGAATTCACCTATCAGGGAATGCGGGAGGTGCTATTTGATGCTAAGTCCGCGACCTACAGTAATCCTGAAGTCATTGATGATGATCTTGTAGCTCGAAACCACCGCATTCAAACCATCACCGCAGGGAAGGCCAGAGGGCACCTTATTGGTGGCAATCTCACCTTGATGAGCGCACTGGTTGGAACGCCTTATTTTCCGGATGCCAGAGGCGCCATTCTTTTTCTTGAGGATGTCGGGGAAGCGATTTACCGGGTCGATCGTATGATGACGCAGCTGAAGCTCAGTGGCGTGCTAGGGCAAGTTTCCGGCATTGTGTTTGGGCACTTTACCGGCGTAAAGCCCAATCCCGGCCTCGGAAATTTCGCCTTGATGGACATCCTCAAACAGCACTGTGAACCACTGGGTGTGCCCTGCTATTTTGGCGCCATGATTGGACACGTAGAACAGCAAAGCACAGTGCCTGTCGGGGCGAATGCCGAGATGGATGCGGGTGAGGGTGTTCTCCGCCTGCTAGAGCCGGCGGTTCGATAATCCTTTCATGACGGCCCTTTCGGGGTCCCGTCATGAATTCACACAGCCTCAACCTAGGAGATTGATAGTGCCCCGAATTCCAACGGTACCGCGTGACCAACTTCCCGATTTCGAACCCATGTTTCAGCTACTCGAGGGAAGCATGGGTTACGTCCCCAATAATTTCCTGTCGATGGCTCATTGGCCTGAGTTACTGAAGGCGTTTGGTGGCATCGGCGCGACCATACTGCAGACTGGAGAGATTGACCGAGGTTTGAAGCAGCTGGTGGCCATGGTTGCGAGTGCGGCGAATGGCTGCCACTACTGCCAGGCGCACACCTCACACTCCGCACATAACCTCGGTGTATCTCAGGAAAAAGTCGAAGCTGTCTTCGACTTTGAGTCCTCATCGCTGTTCAGCGATGCAGAGCGCGCTGCCCTGCGACTCGCATGGCATGCCGCACTTCAGCCCAATGCGACGAGCGATAGCGATTTCGCGGCGCTGAAGGCGCATTATTCCGATCGCGAAATCGTTGAAATAGTCAGCGTCATCGCGTTGTTTGGATTTCTGAACCGATGGAGCGACACGATGGGATCAGAGCTGGAGCCCTTACCGCAATCCTTTGCTGATTCCATCAGTCTCAGTGCCCGTAAGCTCGGCAGCTGACCAATTGTTCCCGGCCAAGGATATCGACAGCCCGCTGATAGCCGGATGAGAAGCTGATACAGTGCGCCACGATTTACCAACGAAGTGGTTCAACGCGCTATGCAACATCCCGGCTTTGCCGAACTAGTCGGCTTTGAGGTCTTTCCAGAGAGCGATGGCACTGGAAAAGCGCAGCTCATAGTCTCGGAGCGTCATCTGAATCCCAACGGTGTGGTTCATGGCGGGGCTTTGTTTACGCTCGTAGACACAGCGATGGGCGCCTCATTGATGCAGCGATTAGACGAAGGCGAAATTTGCGCCACACTCCAAATCTCCATGAATTTTCTGAGGCCTGTTGTTTCTGGCGGCGTCGTCGAGTGTGAGGCAAGAGTGGTTCACAAAGGTAGGCGCTTTGCCAACGTCCGTGGGGAGCTTTATAGACAGGAGAAGCTTGTGGGGACCGCCGACGGCAATTTCGCCATCATGCAAGCCCCCTGAGGAACATCAGTTCACTAGGCCTGTGCTACCACCAAAACTCCCGGATGAAGCGCAACGACACGAACGCGGTCGCCGCTCGCGAGTGATTTATCGCCCTCTTCACGGGCGAGCTCAACGCGCCAGGTTACACCGGAGAACTGATGGGTGGACTGTGTCTCGCGATCGATCAAGCTCGACAGAGTAAATTCGTAGCCAACAAAATCAGAACTTTGGCCTGAGCGTGAGGGCTCTGCCGCCTGGTATTGCTTGAGTGGTTTCCAAAGCAGGATGCCCAGAAGGAACGATAAAATGCCCATCACCGCGAAGCCAGTTAGCCAACCCTCTGGGATAACACCCAGATAAACAAGCAGCGCGGTAATCAGCGACCCAAGCCCCACAAGGAAAAGCACAATAGTGCTCATACCGAGTACGACTAACTCTATGACCAGTGCGAGAGCTCCGAGCGCAAACCAGAAGCTTGCTGGGTTCTCACTAAAGTACTCAAGCAGTGCCATCGGTCTTTCCTTGAACTTCGTTTAAGCGGTTGACGATGGTCATTGCCTCCGCTACCACGTTGGAGGCATTGGTTTGACTGTCGCTCAGCAGTACGACCGAGGAATCTCTGGCAATAGCTTCTTTTGCTGATATGGCCTGCTCCGCCAAGTCCAGTTGCACCGCCTTCTGACCGTCTTCGGTATTGGCAGCCGCACCGACTTTATTCAGGGCCTCCGCCTTTGCCTCAGCGACCGCGATGATCGCATTCGCTTCACCTTCCGCGTTTAATATCTGTTCGGCTTTTTCAGCTTCCGCCGCAAGCACGCGGGCTTGTTTTTCACCCTCCGCGACATTGATGGATGACTGACGTTCGCCTTCGGACTCGAGAATAGAAGCGCGCTTTTCTCGTTCCGCTTTCATCTGTCGTTCCATGGCGTCGAGTACGGTTCGAGGGGGTTCAATATCCTTAATTTCGTAGCGGAGAACCATGACGCCCCACGGCCCTGCGGCCTCGTTAATTTGCGACACAATGTTGTTATTCAGCGCTTCACGCTCTTCAAAGGTTTTATCGAGCTCAATTTTACCAATCTCACTTCGCATGGTGGTCTGAGCGAGCTGGGTAACGGCGTAGACATAGTCGTCAACACCATAGGACGCTTTGACCGGGTCCAGTACCTTTAGATACAAAACACCGTCTACGATGAGTGAGATGTTGTCGCGTGTAATCGCCGCCTGTGACGGGACATCAAACGCTTGCTCTTTCAGCGTACGGTTGTAAGCGACGCGGTCAAAGAAAGGATTCAGAAAGTTCAGACCGGCCTCAAGCGTGCGAATGTATTTGCCGAAGCGCTCGACCACGAAGGCGCGATTTTGCGGAACAAATTTTACAGCTTTGGTGAGTATCACAATCAAGATGATTGCAATCGCTACGGAACTCACCAGACCAAATGATAGAAACTCCATGACTACCCCCTTCCGTTTTAGTGTTTACTAAATAACGTGGGGGCTCCGCCCCTCTCTTTCAAGTGTAGGAGCTGAATTCAGAGAGACAAAGGTTTTTTCTGGAAGCTATTCCATCGATCTAAACATGAGTGCTAGGCGCTTCCCTCGACTTAGATTCTGAAGAAAATCTCTTGCATTGTCCTCGCGAGACAGGAAGTCCGAGTAGCCCTGCAGTGCTTCAATGTCGACCCCGTCGAGATTAAGGAAGCCCATCTGCCAGTCCGGAAACTCTCTTTCTTCTACTTCCCCTTCGAACAGAACATCTATGGCGGTGTGTCGCTCGTCTTTCTCGATGTGCGCAAAGGTTTCTCTGACGACTTCTTCCGGGCCTTCCATGACCTGATAGAACGATCGATCGCGATGCAGCAATAGGCCCGTAATATCACGTGTCGTATTGATCCTTCGAGCCTCTGACAGAAGCTCCACCATGCCCGCAGTGCCCAGGTCTACGGTCTCAGTGCTGACGTAGCCTAGGTGGAAAAGCCGGCTACCTTGGGTTTCAGACATGGTTTTGACCTCTTGGCTGAGCCTGTTGCCTCTTAGCTTGATTGAAGCGCCAAGGTAAAATACAGTTGACACATATAATATCAAATAATTTAGACATTTAGATCATTATTTTACGGTCTAGCGTCTATACGGGGGAAACATGGCGGAAGATTCAACAGCACTTGATGTCAATAACAGCACCAAACAAGCGCTCGAAAGTCGGGCCTTGGCACCGCGGTTTTATACAACCGACTGTGAGGAAATTGGACGCTACGATATAGATCCCGTCCGTGAAGAATGGGACGCCATGATGGCGGCGTTTGAGCTCGACACCAATCGCGAGCACTTTAAGCAAAGCTATGATTTTGATCCCGAGACGCTGGAGGCGGATCCTGAACTAAAGGCTGAATTTCTCGATCTTTTAGTGAGTTCAATTACGGCTGAGTACTCAGGCTGTGTGCTTTATCAAGAGATTGAGAGCAAGGTAGGTGACCCTGAGATCGCGCGACTATTCCGATATATGGCGCGCGATGAGTCACGGCATGCGGGCTTTATTAATCGCGCATTGAAAAAACTCGGTGTCGCGGTCGATTTGAGTGTTCTCAAGCGTGACAAGGAATATACCTATTTCAGACCCAAGTTTATTTTTTATGCAACCTACCTCTCTGAAAAGATTGGATACGCGCGATACATTACTATTTACCGTCATCTTGAGCGTCATCCAGAGCGGCGGTTCCACCCAATTTTCAAATGGTTCTTGGAGTGGTGTAACGATGAGTTTGCGCATGGTGAGGCCTTTGCCTTGCTGATGAGAGCCAATCCCAAGTTACTCAGTGGTTACAACAAGTTGTTCATTCGGATGTTCCTTGTGCTGGTTTATACGACCATGTACGTGCGCGATCACTCGCGTCCTAAGTTGTACGAGGCATTTGGCATGGACGTGACGGAGTTTGATCACACGGTCTTCGACATCACTACGGAGATATCGAAGCAGGTATTCCCCATGACCTTGAATACCCGCCATCCGAAGTTCCAGCGTGGACTTGAGCGGCTATTGGATTTGAATATTCGTCTCGATGCGCTTGAGGGCGTCAGCGGCGTTGGAGCCGCGCTTAAGCGCGTATCGCTGCAGCTTGGCATTGGTACAACGATATTACGTTTATTCCTCCTTCCAACAATTCCGAACCAAATGCCAGAGCAGGTGGCAATGCAACCCGCTTGGTAGGGTCAATTCGCGGGTGTTTTAACGCCCGCGCCAATACTGGCTGAATTCGAAGAGGTGACAGATTCCTGCTAACGTGAGGCAGCCCAATAAGGCGGTCGTAGGTGCATCCCAGACGGCCAACTGAATGCCACACATAAGAAATAAGCCAGCCAACAGATTGGGTAGAAAAACGGTTGCCGGTGCGCTGTTGCCGGCAGCCCGATGTCGCTGGTATAGCACGAGTATTTCAACGGCAATTAATACGACGATGACCGCAATCAGGGCGCCTGATTGAACAAGTGATGTCACGGTGCGAGTCAGGCTGCCGTTTTTGACAGGCCTAAGAGTTGCGCGACGTCTTTAATAAAGACTCGTAGGTGTTCTTTTTTCTTTCTCTTGACGAGCTTTTTCTGCGTGTATGCTTGCCACGTGAGCGTTTGAACGTCCTCGTCTTTGCACATCTCAACGAATTGTTCGCGTCGCTTGTCACTGTGGTACCAGAAGTACTGCAGTAGACCTAGGGCGAAGAACGTGCGGCCATGGAGTTTCATGAAGCGCTTTCGCGGCGATCGTAAAGCCGACGCCTTGCCAGTGACCAGGAACTCCTTGATAGCGTCAGCACTCAAGCGACCGCACAGCATCGCGTAGTAAATACCTTCACCTGACGCCGGAGCAACAACACCGGCGGCATCGCCCGATACCAGTAAGGCTTTACCGTCGTCCCATCGTTTCATGGGTTTCATGGGGATGGGAGCGCCTTCCTTCCGGATGGTTTCGGCGGTGTCGAGTCCTGAAATAGCCCTCAGTTCATTGACGGACTTCTTGGCCGAGAAATCCTTATATGCGCTGCCGACACCAATGCTTGCTGATTTCCCATGAGGAAACACCCAGGCGTAAAAATCGGGTGACAGATCTCCCTGATACCAGACCTCGCAGCGTTCAGGATCATAGTCCGTCGTGGCCATTTCGGGGGCTTCTACAATCTCGTGGTAGGCAAGCACCCAGGGGACATCAGCATGCTTCGGAATTCCCTGCTTCGCGACCTGTGATCGCGCGCCATCGGCACCTAGCACGCACCGCGCGGTAGCTGTTCTGGTCTCAGTCTCGTAGTCCTTGGAGACGTAAGTGACACGGAGTGTGGTTTTGTCGATGTATTCGACCTTCTTGAACGCTGCCAGCTCAAGATCTGCCCCAGCCCGCTGAGCACGCAAGCGCAACCAGGGATCAAATTCGTCTCTGTCGACCATGCCCACGAACGTTCCTTCGATGGGCATATCCACTTTTTGCGCCTTGGGTGAGATCATTCGTGCTGACTGGATTTCTGCCTTCAGCAGAGACCGAGGAATATCGAATTCACCTAATATGCAGGGTGGAATCGCACCGCCGCAGGGCTTAATTCTGAAAGCCCGCTCTAGCAGCAGGACTTTGTGTCCTGCGAGCGCAATTTCGTGAGCTGCAGTAGCGCCTGAAGGGCCACCACCGACAACAATGACATCGTAGTCTGTTTCTCTATCGCTCATGGGCTGACTCCCCCGAGTTGATTCTTGAGTGCAAAGGTATTGTCAACGTCCGAGCCATTTGCGTCGGCGTTCACTTGTTGATCGATGTTAAATATGAGGCTGGCTGCCCATACAAATAAGATGGCTTCAGCCAGGAAAACGAGTCCGTAGGAGGCTGCCGGATTGCTCAGCCAAAGGCCTGTAATATCGACGGCTACCGTCCCGAGGAACCCTCCCATCGCGAACGAGATCGCCTGAGCCGCTCCCCATAAGCCCATTCGCAGTCCGTCGCGTTGTTTGCGCCCTTGGCCTGCCAGCATCATCATTCCGCCGATAGCTGCGACCGCAAAGCTTCCATTCGCAACGCCCAAAACAAAGACGTTGAGGTTGATTGGCCAGTTGGTGCTGGTCATTCCGCCGAAGGCAAGCAAGGTCAGCGATATGGCCGAGACAATGCATCCGCCGCGGATCCAAAGATGGAGCACATGACGCGTCCGGGATTTGAATGCATAGGTGGAGACTGCCATTGCGAACATGCCCAGCAACATACCAGCGTGCTGCATGCCCGCGAGCGCCGTTGTTTCGCCAACAGTCCATCCAAAGGTCAGGCCGACAAATGGCTCGAGAATGAGATCCTGTGCGCTGTAAGCCAGCATCGATGCGAAAACAAAAATGGTGAATCGACGGGCGTGATCCTCGGCCCAAACTTCCTTAATAGCATCCGCAAAGGGGGGCTTGGGTTCGGATTTAATTGCGGAGTTAGCGGCTGGGCCGATCGGCTTTTCAATGCCAATGATCGCGGTGAAGGTGACGAGAAGCGCAATAGCAGCCGTGCCACAGACGACGGTTAGGAGTCTTGTCTCCGAGAATGGATCCAACAGCTGACCTGTGACGCCACCTGTGACGGCGAAGCCCATGATCATCATGAACCACACCAGAGAGGCGGCGGCGGGCTTTCGCTGATCACTCACTTGTTTTGATAGTAAGACGAGCAGTGAGGTGCCGGCGGCACCCGATCCCACACCAATAAGCAGATAACCCAGAGCAGCAATGACGTGTCCAATCCAGCCAAGCTGGTTTGCCAAGGTGGCACCGTAAGCTGCCGTCATGCTTCCGATCGCCAGTATGATCATGCCGCCAACGATCCACGGGGTTCGTCGACCGCCGGCATCACTGCCATAGCCGATGTACGGTCGCGCCAGTTGCACGACGTGATGCAATGTAATGAGGAAGCCAGGTATTGACGCCGCCAGCGCGTATTCCACAACCATAATTCGATTAAGTGTATTGGTCGGCAGAAAGATAAGGGCGCCTAGGCAGGTTTGAATGAGCCCCAGCCGGACAATTGCCAGCCATGAGAGGGTTTTTAGCTCAGCCAAAATGACCTCCCATTGCGAGTGCAGAAACCATCATGCCCGCGACATATTGAGTCACGCCGACACCGTTGTACCAGGGTGCAAGTCGGCGGGGATTAGTTAAGAAGCGGAGCATTGCCAGTAGCTGACCTGCAATCAAAACTGAAACGAGGGCGGCGGCGACCATATGACCCCAGTCTGCGATTAACCAGAGAACGCCCAGCTGGGGGATGATCATGACTAGGCAGGCAAATTTAGCGGCGCGCTCGGGTCCTAGTTGGACTGGCAGCGTTTTAATCCCAACGGCGATATCTCCGTCTATGGCTTTAAAGTCGTTCAAGGTCATGATGCCGTGCGCTCCCAGACTATAGAGCGCTGCAATGAGCAAAATGGAGGTGTTGGGTAGTTGTCCGCCAATAACGATCGCGGCGCCCGTAATCCAGGCTAAACCCTCATAGCTTACGGCAACAGATAGGTTTCCCCACCAGCCATTTTGTTTTAAGCGAAGGGGTGGGGCGCTATAGGCCCACGCTAGTAGGAGCCCTATTGCCGTGGCTCCAGCAACCCAGGGACCCAGCATGAAGCTCCAAGCTTGGGCAATGATGCTCCATATCAACGCAAATCGGAGAGCGGTAGCCTCAGAGACGCGTCCTGATGGAATGGGTCTATTGGGCTCGTTAAGCGCATCAACCTCTCGGTCGTGAAAATCATTGATAATTTGACTCGCCCCGCAGACTAGCGGGCCGGTAAGCACGATCCCTGCAACGAACAGCCAGGGTGCTTGGAATGGCGTCATGCCGCCCGAGACTAAACCGCACATCAGCGCCCACATGGGTGGGAACCAGGTAATCGGTTTCAGGAGCTGAACGAAATCGGAGAGCGAAGCGCCCGATGTTGCTCCCGGGTTTGCAACTGTAGAACTGCTCATCCCAGCATGGTGTACATGCGAGGGCGAACAGTCAATAAATCATGACAATTTAATAGTAATTAAATATTTACAGTGCGTCCCGGTCGCCATCCACCTCGGCGTCACCAAGATCAAAACGTCGCAATTTTGTATACAAACTTTGACGGCTGAGGCCGAGTAACTCGGCGGCTGAAGCTCTATTTCCGCTGGTCAATTTGAGGGCCGCTTCGATGCATAGAGCCTCGATCACGTCGGTTGACTCGCGAACGAGCTCTTTCAGCGGAACGCGTCCCACTCGACCGGTAATTTGCTCGATGGAGCGCGGTAGGTGGTCGTCGACTGATTGATCTGGCGTAATGCGCCGGCCGATATCTCTGATGTAGAGCATGACGCGCGTTGAGCCGTTTTTCCCAACTCTGGAAACCGACAGTTCAATGTCCACAGAGGACTCGGTTTCGGTCCGAAGGGTGGTTGAATATAGGCGTACAGATCCCTCCTGTTTGGAGTGATCCAGCACAATATTAAGATCGACAGCCGAGCGACCTATCCAGCGATCCGCTCTTCTGCCCTCGACGAGTTCGGGTGACATGATGCCAGCCATCTCCAAGAACGCATTATTGGTAGCCAGCACGATGCCTTGCTCGTCCAGCTCCAAAATACCATCCGGTGCGTCACTGAAGAACGACTGAAACTCAACGCCCGTTAGGTCGCGCTCGCTGTCATCACGAAGCCGAATCAGGAGCCGCCCCTCCCCTGACTGGCGCAGGTAGGTCATTGCGATATTCAGTTCTAAACCCGCGTCAGTATTAATCATTTCATCAACGGTAGTGGTGACAGATCGGGCCTCGCGCGTCAATCGTTCGAGTGTGTTGCGCGCGTCGTCATCCAGGCCGAGCGGAAAGGGTTTTCCGACTAGAGTTGCGCCAGCGCCGACAAGCAAGGTTGCGGCTGCCGGGTTCGCTTCTAATATTCGGCCACTAGAATCATCGACCACAATGAAGCCTTCGGAGACCATGTCAAGCAGGCGACGGTAGCGCGCTTCCAGCCTCCTTTTTGACCAATAATCGCGCTCCATCGCGTGTTGGGCGTTCAGAAGCTGATGCCTCAGGCTTGCTTCCGGAAGTAAATCAATAGCGGCTACTTTTACGTCGCTAGAGTTGGCTTCTGCACAGATCCAACACAGCATAGGAATGCTGTTTCCGCTGCGGGGCTCTATTGAGGTATCGCAACGCACAGCGATGCCCTTGCTTCGCCTCGCCTCATTCAGGCGGGACTCAAATAGAGCTCGAGAATCGTCGCTCACGAGTTCACTGATGGCTCTGCCAACGAGGTCTTCGGGTTGCAACGTGCTGGAAGGGCCATTGACGCTGGCATCGAGAATAATGCCGCTTTCATTGACGAGGAATTGCAGGCTTGCCAAGTGGTGAAGCAAGAGGTCGGAGGAGGGCGCTGTTAAGGAATTCACTACGAGTACTACTCCGATACTGCGAAACGCGGCGCGGCCGTCATCATTGTCTGAGAAAACCAAATGTTACACATCACGGAAAAGGTCGTCATCACTATGTTTACACTCCAATGGCATTTTCTTTGATACGTCAATTTTTTGGTTCAGGATCACTGTAATATTTAGTTGACACTCATATAGCCGATCACTACTCTGCAAATTAATAAGATGACGCTAACTGTGCGTGTTGCGCACACAGTGGGGTAAGTGGCGTGAACGATAAGAAAAGTGAAACAAGCGGCGCTGGGTTGTATACGCCGGAACAAAAGTTACGCCGAGACCAGACGGTGTGGACCCTGGTGCAGGGCGTACTGGCTCCGCTTCAGTTCTTGGTCTTTGCAGTCAGTGCGGTTTTCGTTGTCAATTTCTTGCTAAATGGCACGGGACTCTTTGCTGCAACCGTCTCCGTCGTCATTAAAACGGGCATTCTCTACACCATCATGGTGACCGGTGCGATCTGGGAAAAGGTTGTCTTTGGGCGCTACTTGTTCGCGCCGGCGTTCTTCTGGGAGGACGTCGTGAGCATGGGGGTTATCGCTCTGCATAGCCTCTATTTAGTTATGCTTTTAGCAGGGTGGGGTACGCCGCAGGAACAGATGTGGGTCGCACTCGCAGCCTACGGCGCTTACGTCGTGAATGCCGTGCAGTTCCTTATGAAATTCCAGCAAGCGAAAGCGAGTTCGACAGAGCCCCGCACGTCTTTCACGGTCGATGAGATTTCCGTGGGAGCACGCTTATGAGCACAGTGATTGCGAGTAGTGAGGATGTGCATCACCCAGGGCCCCAGACACAAGAGCGGGGTCAGAGAGCGGTCTTCTGTGGTCTAACCTCGATCATATGGCTACACCGGCGTATTCAGGATGCGTTCTTCCTCGTCGTTGGGTCGCGTACGTGCGCTCATCTGATTCAGTCTGCTGCTGGCGTCATGATTTTTGCGGAGCCCCGATTTGCAACGGCCATCTTGGGCGAGAGGGACCTTGCTGGGATGGCTGATTGCCATGAAGAGCTAGACCGCGTAGTGAGCGAACTCATTGCGAGACGCTCGGGTATCAATCGATTGTTTTTAGTCGGTTCGTGTCCGTCAGAGGTAATCAAGCTCGATTTGGAGACGGCAGCCGCCAAGTTGCAGACTAAACACGAGAATCGCGTTCGCATCTCAGCCTTTAGCGGCAGCGGTATTGAGACCACATTCACTCAAGGCGAAGACGAGTGTCTCAAGAGCACAGTCGCGGAGTTACCAGTCCTGGAAGCTTCGAAGCAGAATCTGATCGTATTGGGCACGGTCTCCGACATTGTTGAAGATCAGTTCCGACGATTATTCGACGACCTAGGTATCAAAGACGTTCATTTTTACCCGGGACGCAAGGCCGGTGATCTACCCGCCGTGGGTAAAGGCACACGGGTTATCGCGGCGCAACCGTTTGTCGGTGAAACGGCGCGTGCATTGATCGGACGCGGTGCTGAATTGATCAGCGCACCGTTCCCGCTGGGGGCGGAGGGAAGCAAAGCGTGGTTTGAGGCTGTTGCTGCTACTTATGGCGTCGATGAAGAGCGGGTGCAGCAAGTGCTTGAGATGCCCTATCAGCGGGCCAAGCGGGCCGTGTCGGTACATCGATCCAAACTAGAGGGTAAGCGAATTCACCTTTTGCCCGACTCGCAGTTGGAAATTCCCATGGCTCGCTTTTTGTCCGAGGAATGTGGTCTTGGTATCAACGAAATCGGCACCCCGTTTCACGACCAATTAGTGATGCGCGGCGAGCTCGCTCGCTTACCGAAGGAAGTGCCGATCGTCGAGGGGCAGGACCTCGATCCCGCCTTGTCTCGGGTACGCGCCTCGCGACCTGATTTGACGGTCTGCGGAATGGGCATCGCTAACGCACTCGAATCGGAAGGCCTCCGCACCAAGTGGTCCATTGAGCTTGTTTTTTCACCCGTTCAGGGGTTCGACCAAGCGGGTGATCTGGCAGGTCTCTTTGCCAAGCCCTTGGCGCGCCAGGAGATACTGGAGGTCGGATCATGGAGCTGACGCTATGGACCTATGAGGGTCCACCCCATGTCGGCGCGATCCGTGTCGCCGCCTCGATGCGTGATGTGCACCTCATGCTGCATTCCCCGCAGGGCGATACTTACGCTGATTTGCTGTTCACCATGATTGAGCGTGAAGGCCGTCGCCCCCCGGTTACCTACACGACATTCCAAGCCCGTGATTTGGGCTCGTCAACGGCGGAGATGGTTATCAACTCGTTGCGAGAGTCCGCCGAGCGCTTTAAGCCCCAGGTATTGCTAGTGGCGGATTCCTGTACTGCTGAATTGATACAAGATCAGCCGGGTGCCCTTGCTTTGGGTGCAGACCTGCCTGTGCCGGTTATCCCGCTTGAAATGGCTGCCTACACTCGAAAAGAGAACTGGGGTGCGGCAGAAACTTTTTATCAATTGGTGCGCGGACTGTTGTCTCGTCAGGCACCACCGCCGGGTACTGAGCGACCACCGCGAGAGCCAGGCGCGAGGCCCAGTGTGAACCTTCTGGGCCCTACGAAGCTTGGATTCAGGTGTCGTGATGATGTTGTCGAGATAGAACGATTGCTCAGTTCCATGGGTGTCGATGTTAATGTGGTTGCACCTTTAGGCGCCTCGCCACAGGACTTACAAGCCATTCCTAAGGCCGATGCCAACGTCAATCTATGTCCGGAGGTGTCAGATCTAACCTGTAGTTGGCTCGCTCGTACATTCGGCATGCCGACGATTACCACCATCCCCATGGGTTGGGGCGCCACGCGTGATTTTATCGCAGAGGTTGCTTCCGCCTTGGGTTTGGATATCGATGTCGACGCAGTCGGAGAATCCCGCCTGCCATGGTATTCACGGTCCATCGACTCCACCTACCTTACAGGCAAGCGCGTATTCGTATTTGCAGACGGTAGTCACGCCATTGCTGCGGCACGGGTCGCTCGCGATGAGATGGGTTTCGAGGTTGTTGGGTTAGGTACCTATAGTCGAGAGCGGGCACGCGACGTTCGAGCCGCTGCCAAGGAGTACGGCTTAGAAGCACTTATTACCGACAACTACCTCGAGGTTGAAGCGAAAGTTCAGGAGTTGCAGCCCGAGATGGTGCTCGGCACCCAGATGGAGCGGCATATCGCCAAGCGACTGGGTATCCCGTGTGCTGTTATTTCTACCCCCGCTCACGTTCAGGATTACCCGGCGCGCTACTCGCCTCAGATGGGGTTCGAGGGTGCGAATGTGCTGTTCGATACCTGGGTGCATCCCCTCATTATGGGGCTCGAAGAGCATCTGTTGCATATGTTCCGTGACGACTTCGAGTTCAACGACAGCGTCGGCCCCTCTCATTTGGGCAGTGAGGGTGAAGGTGCTCGGGCGCAAGACCCATCATCGGGGCCCGGTGAAACTGACGGTGCCATCGTGTGGGATTTTGAAGCCGAAAAAGAACTGAAAAAGATTCCATTTTTTGTCAGAGGCAAGGCCCGTCGAAACACAGAAAAATTTGCCGTCGAACACGGACTCACCACTATTGAAGTAGACACGCTCTATGACGCGAAAGCACACTTCAGCAACTGACGCATCGACGCCGATAAAAGTCGTCCTCGTCACGCTAGATAACCATGTGAATGGTGCTATCGCTCGGGCTGAAAAACGCTTAACTCATGATTTACCTGGCATCGACTTCACAAGCTTTGCCGCGACAGAGTGGGACGCAGATCTTGAGTCGCTGACCAGCTGTAGAGCAGCAATTGCCGAGGGTGACATTGTCATTGTCACCATGTTGTTCATGGAACCCCACATTAAGGCGATTTCCGATGCGTTGGCAGCGCGACGCGATCATTGCGACGCAATGGTGTGTTGTATGTCGGCACCTGAGGTCATGCAGTACACGCGGATGGGTCGCTTCTCGATGGACGGAGAGCCGTCGGGTCCCATCGCATTACTTAAGCGGCTGCGTGGCACCCCCAAGGACGGAAAGCCCGGAGCGTCAGGAGAGCGCCAGCTCGCGATGCTACGACGTTTGCCGCGCATTCTTCGTTTTATCCCGGGTACTGCACAAGACGTCAGAGCCTACTTCTTAACGCTACAGTACTGGCTGGCTGGATCAGAGGATAATCTGAGCCGCATGGTGAGCTTTTTGATTCATCGCTATGCCGCTGGTCCTCGTGAGGTGTTGCGAAAAATTGCGCACGAAGAGCCTCCGATTGAGTATCCCGACGTGGGCGTGTACCAGTTAGAAGGTCGACAGCGGATTGTTGATTCGATCGAGGCAGTATCGGCACCAGACAATCAAACAGGAACTGTCGGTTTGTTGTTGATGCGATCGTATGCGCTCGCGGGTAATACCCGCCACTACGACGCAGTAATTCAGGCCCTGGAGGCCCGCGGACTGAAGGTTATTCCTGCCTTTGCTGCCGGGTTAGATGCACGTCCCGCAGTGAAGCGTTTCTTTATGCAAAATGATCAGCCTATCGTCGACGCTGTGGTGTCGTTAACCGGCTTTTCACTTGTTGGTGGGCCCGCCTATAACGACACGGATGCCGCGCAAGCCATGCTGGCCGAGCTAAACGTGCCTTACCTTGCGGTTCAGGCGCTCGAGTTCCAGAGTATTAACCAATGGCGTGAATCACCAATGGGGCTCATGCCAGTTGAAGCCACGATCATGGTGGCTATTCCTGAGCTTGACGGTGCGACGGGGCCCATGGTGTTCAGCGGGCGCGACCGAGAGGATCCCAAGCGCTCCTTCGATATGAGTCCCGAGATCGAGCGTATTGAGCGATTGGCTGACCGAGTACATAAGCTCGTGAAATTGCGGCGAACCGCACGGGCAGATCGCAAAATAGGGATTACCCTATTCAATTTTCCGCCCAACAGCGGGGCTACCGGAACGGCTGCGCATTTGAGCGTTTTTGAGTCGGTGCTCAATACACTAAAGGCACTCGATAAGGCGGGTTATCAGGTTGACATACCCGAGAGTGTTGACGCGCTGCGAGATGCCTTGTTGGTCGGGAACTCGGAGCAGTTTGGTGCCGAAGCAAACGTGCACGCAACAATCCCGGTCGATGACCATGTCGCGCGTGAGCCGTACCTAGAGGAAATAGAAGCTCAATGGGGTCCTGCTCCCGGCAAACATTGGACCGATGGACGGCAGTTGTTCGTTCTCGGTAAATCATTTGGCAACGTGTTCATTGGTGTGCAGCCAGCCATGGGTTACGAAGGTGATCCCATGCGGCTGCTGTTCGAAGGCGGCCTAGCGCCAACGCACGTATTCTCGGCGTATTATCGCTGGCTCCGTGAGGATTACGAAGCCGACGCCGTTCTGCACTTTGGCACCCACGGCGCTCTCGAGTTTATGCCGGGCAAGCAGGTCGGCCTATCAAACCAATGTTGGCCAGATCGCCTCATTGCTGATTTACCTAATTTTTACCTGTACGCCGCGAACAACCCTTCTGAGGGGTTGATCGCAAAACGTCGCTCGGCCGCGACATTGATTAGCTATCTGACACCACCCGTTACGCAGGCGGACCTACACAAAGAGTTTGCCGAATTGCGTTCAATGATCGATCGATGGCGCACCAGAGAGCCAGGGACTAATGAGGCCCAGGTGCAACAGTTGATCGATGCGATCGCCGCACAGGCCGAAATTTGTGAGCTCTCAACAACCGCGGCCCCCGAAATGACGACGGAGGCAGAGTCCTGGGTCACTGATCTGAGGTTGCAGCTAGACGAGATTGAAACGTCGCTGATTCCGTTTGGTATGCATGTGATTGGTTCTCCTATGACATCAGATGAGCGCGCAGAGACAATCGCAGCCATTGCACAGGCCGGTGGCGCTGATGCGATTGACCCAAGCCGATTGGATAGCGTGCTCGCTTCTGAAGATCGAGGTGCGTTGAATGGACTATTGGCGGAATATCACATCGCTCCGGACGATATCGAGTCGCTTGCTGATCGATTAACTGCGGCCTTTAGTCATTTGGCTGAGGAGTTCGAACTTCCCGCCCTGATTGATGCACTGGATGCGAAATTCATCCCGCCTGTGTCCGGTGGTGATCTTATTCGTAACCCTGAGAGTCTCCCGACCGGGCGCAACATTCATGGCTTTGATCCGTTTAGATTACCCAGTGCGTTCGCCTTGATCGAGGGTGAGCGGCAAGCCAAGCAACTAGTGGAACGCCATGTTATCGACAGTGGCGCATTTCCAACTTCAGTCGCGTTGGTTTTGTGGGGAACTGACAACCTAAAGAGTGAGGGCGTTGCCATTGGTCAGGCGCTTGCTCTCATTGGCGCACGCCCTCGTTTCGATAGTTATGGCCGCCTATCAGGAGCGGAGCTAATCCCTATCGAGTCACTTGGACGCGCTCGTGTCGATGTCCTGGTTACGCTTTCCGGAATTTTCCGTGATCTGCTTCCCATGCAGACGCGTCTGCTAGCGGAGGCTGCGTATTTAGCCGCTGCGGCGGACGAGCCCTTGGATTTGAATCCGATCCGGCGAAGTGCACTGGATTACCAGGCAAAGCATGACTGTGATCTCGATACAGCCGCCTTGCGGGTATTCAGTAATTCAGAGGGAGCTTACGGATCGAACGTCAATATGCTGGTGGACTCTGGTCGCTGGGATGATGAATCCGAGTTCGCAGATACGTATACGAACCGAAAGGGATTCGCCTACGGCAGAACCGGTGCCGTCACTCAGCAGACGAACCTGTTAAACGAGGTGTTGGGCAATGTTGATCTCGCCTATCAAAACCTCGATTCCGTGGAGCTTGGCATCACAACTGTCGACCACTACTTTGACACGTTGGGTGGTATTAGTAGTGCGGTTCAGCGTGCCAAGGGCGACAGTGTGCCCGTGTACATCGCTGATCACACCGGTAGTGGCGATGGGAAAGTTCGCACGCTCGATGAACAAGTTGCACTAGAGACGCGTACGCGTCTTTTGAATCCAAAATGGTACGAGTCGATGCTCGACCATGGATACGAGGGCGTCCGACAAATCGAGGCACACCTCACCAATACCATGGGCTGGTCAGCAACAGCTGGCGGCGTTGCACCGTGGGTTTACAAGCAAGTATCAGAAACATTCATTCTTGATGAAGACATGCGGCGGCGGTTGGCTGAGCTCAATCCCGTTGCGGCATCTCGCGTCGCTAATCGGCTCATTGAGGCACAAGAGAGAGACTACTGGGGAGCCGACGAGGAACAACTCGAGGCGCTTAGGCGCGCGGGTGAAGACCTTGAAGATCTCTTAGAAGGCATATCGGGGGAGGTAGCCGCATGAATTCACCAAATCAATTTATTCCAGTTAAGGATGTCGGAAACGGTGATGGCGAGGGCAGTGTTCAGGTGCACCTGGATGAGCACATTGATGTCGCGAAAGCGAAAGTTTTCGCTGTGTACGGGAAGGGTGGTATCGGTAAGAGCACAACTTCATCGAACCTATCAGTTGCTTTTTCAAAGCTTGGCAAACGCGTTATTCAAATCGGGTGTGACCCAAAGCATGATTCTACTTTCACTCTGACCAAAGCGTTGATGCCGACAGTTATCGATGTCCTGGAGTCAGTTGAGTTTCATGCTGAAGAACTCCGAACCGAGGACTATGTTCACGTTGGCTACAACGGTGTCATGTGTGTGGAAGCCGGGGGGCCACCCGCGGGAACGGGCTGTGGTGGCTACGTCGTTGGTCAGACGGTCAAACTGCTAAAACAGCATCACTTACTCGACGATGCCGACGTCGTTATTTTTGATGTCTTGGGCGATGTTGTTTGCGGTGGTTTTGCCTCACCGCTCCAGCACGCTGAACGAGCGCTTGTCGTCACAGCGAACGATTTTGACTCGATTTTTGCGATGAACCGGATCGCAGCTGCGATAGAAGCAAAATCCAAAAACTACGGTGTTCGTCTGGGTGGCGTAATTGCAAACCGCAGCGCGGACACGGATGAGATCGATCGATTCAACGACGCAGTGGGATTGAAGCGAGTAGCTCACTTCCCGGATCTCGACGTCATACGACGCAGCCGCCTCAAAAAGTCGACACTATTTGAGCTACCTGACTCGCCAGAGCTGAAGGCTGTGCAAGACGAGTATCTGCAGCTGGCAGAGGGGCTTTGGAATGGCTCGGAGCCCCTAGACGTCAAACCGATGAAAGACCGTGACCTATTCGACTTCCTGGGGTTTGACTGATGGCTCACGCGAACTACCAGCAGCGACGCCAGCAGATCGAGCATTATTTCGATCGCACGGCAGCCGACGTATGGGCACGACTGACCTCAGACGAGCCCGTTAGTGGTATTCGCGAAACAGTCCGTGCGGGCAGAGAAACGATGAGAAATACCCTGCTCAGCTGGCTACCGGACGACTTGAAGGGTTGTCAGGTGCTCGACGCAGGTTGTGGAACTGGGGTTATCTCTATAGAGCTTGCTAAGCGGGGCGCAGAGGTTATCGCTGTCGACCTCTCGCAGTCACTGATTGATCTCGCGAACGAGCGCTACTCGACTATGGACGAGTACCACCGAATTCAGTTCATCGTTGGTGACATGCGTCAATTAGAAGGCGAGCGCTTTGATCATGTGCTCGCGATGGACTCCATCATTCACTACGCGGCTCAAGACGGACTTCGAACGCTTGAGACGCTTGCAGATAGCGTCGATCAGTCGATGGTTTTCACGTTTGCTCCCAGGACTTTGCCGCTTGCAGCGATGCACGCTGTTGGTAAGTTTTTTCCAAGAAGTGATCGTGCGCCAGCTATAGAGCCAATCGCGCCCAGCGCGCTAATGAAATCACTGGGTAACTCCAAGGCGCTAACGGATTGGCACGTAGGTCGAGAGCATAGAGTCTCGACTGGCTTCTACACATCTCAAGCAATGGAGTTGGTCAGAGCATGCTGATCTCGCGCGAGCAATTCATGGCCCTGACCGCTCGAGTAAATGAGCGGTACCTGCCATGGCTGAACGTGGTGCAGGGTGAGCTCACCCTGTCTAGGCTCGCGCGCCTATCTCTGTTCCAAGTCTCTGTTGGTATCTGTTTCGTGCTCCTCAACGGCACGCTCAACCGCATTATGGTGGTGGAGCTAGGACGAGCCGCGTGGCTTGTCTCGGCGATGCTGGCGCTGCCCTTATTGCTGGCTCCAGCGAGGGTGTTCATAGGTTACCGCTCTGACAACCACCAGTCCTTCTTGGGCTATCGACGCCTTCCTTATTTGTGGATGGGGACGATGGGTCAGTTTGGCGGTCTCGCACTGATGCCGTTCGTTCTGATTCTGATGACATCAGCTGACGCCAGCGCTTCGTGGATGGGTTTTGCCATGTCGTTGGGCGCTCTGTTGCTCGTGGGTGCTGGCATGCATACCACTCAGACAGCCGGTCTCGCTTTGGCAACCGATTTGGCTACGGAAAAAACACGACATCAAGTCGTCACGATGCTTTATCTCATGCTGCTCGTGGGAATGGTAATTGGTGCTCTTTGTTTCTCATTGTTACTTGAGCCTTTCAGTTACTTCAGACTCATTCAGGTCATTCAGGGCTCAGCATTAGTTGTGGCTGGTCTTAACATTGTCGCGATGTGGCAGATGGAGCCTAGAAGACCCGATCTCACAAGCTTTGAATTGTCACGACCAACGTTCGCGCAGTCTTGGAGAGCCCTGTCTGCAAACCCCGGTGCGCACAGGCTTTTGATTGCGGTTGCTCTCGGGACGCTTGGTTTCAGCATGCAAGAAATTTTGCTCGAGCCCTATGGCGCTGAAGTGTTGGCCATGTCAGTCGGTCAAACCACGCGGCTTACCGCCATCTTTGCTGGTGGCATGCTCATCGCAATGGCGCTATCGGCGCGGTATCTCGGGCGCGCGGGCGAGCCTATTAGACTGGCTGCTTACGGTGCCGTCGTCGGGGTATTTGCTTTTGCTGCGGTCATTATGGCGGGGGCCTTTGACTCTCTTACTTTGTTTGCCGCGGGCACCTTGCTGATTGGCATTGGCAACGGCCTCTTCGCCGTTGGGACGCTGACAGCTGCCATGCTATTGGCAGGAAAGGCTACCGCAGGACTCGTAATTGGGACCTGGGGCGCTGTTCAGGCAATGGCCGCTGGCTGCGCCATATTCCTCGGTGGCGCGCTGCGCGACATGACAGAAGCGCTGATTCATAGCGGCACGATAAGCCAGCATTTGTCGGGTCCCGCGACACCTTATGGCGCGGTTTATCACCTAGAAATAATTATCTTATTCGCCTCGCTTGTTGCACTGGGTCCATTGGTGCGGCGGTTAGGCAATGACAAGGACCAACCACTCACAATGAAACTTGCTGATTTCCCGAGCTAGAAACCACTACCAGGAGGACACACCATGGGTACTGGAGAAATTTATTTAGATTTTGCAGCTATCATGTTCACCCTTTTTTGCGGTGCATTCGTCTATCTCGTGCTCTATCTTCACAAAGAAGGTAAGCGTGAGGGATTCCCGCTTCGTCACGACGGACCGGTTGATACCTATAGCACCGGCGTAGGTGGTCTTCCCGATCCGAAGACTTACAAGCTGGCACACGGTCAGGGCGAGCGAACGGTTCCGGGACCAATGCCTGACCAATATGAGCTAAAAGCGAAGCCAACACATGCTCACCCCGGAGCACCTCTGGAGCCCACGGGCGACCCCATGGTCGACGGTGTTGGACCTGCGGCCTATTCGATTCGGCCTGAGCGTCCTGACCTTACGGTTGATGGTGCTCCTCGAATCGTGCCACTTCGCGTCGATAGTGATCACAATGTTCACAAAAATGACCCTGACCCGCGCGGACAAGCAGTCTATGGCTGTGATGGTGAGCGAGGGGCTACGGTTGTGGATTTGTGGGTCGATCGTGCTGAACCACACTTTCGCTATGCAGAACTCGATGTCGGCGAGCGACGGGTGCTACTTCCCATGACACTTGCTCGCGTTAAGCCTGATGGCTCTGTTCACGTTAAGTCGATCCGTAGCGATCAGTTCAAGCAAGTGCCCGGTCTGGCCAATCCAGATCAGGTGACGTTACAGGAAGAAGATAAGATCGTAGCGTTCTACGGTGGCGGCACTATGTACGCAATGCCCGGCCGCCAAGGTCCTTGGCTGTGAACGAGTACGGTTACGAGCCCATTGCCGGGCTCCCCGGGGATCTGCCGGAGGGCGAACACGTCCTCTGGCAGGCATCCCCAAGTTGGGAGTCTCTTGCGAAACGCGTTTTTCAGGTCTATACCGCGTCGTTGTATTTCACGGTGCTGATCGCGGGTCATGCTATCTACCGCATTATGGACGGTGCGCCCCTCTCTGTTTTGACGGGTACACTCGCATGGCAAGGTGGCTTGGCACTGATGGTTATTGGTATTTTGGCTTTTATGGCCAAGCTCTATACCAAGAGCACCATTTACACCATCACTAACCGGCGGTTGGTTATTCGCTCGGGCGTGGCTTTGCCAATGATTGTGAACTTGCCATTAACGAAGGTGGAGTCTGCGGGATTGCGTCGTCTTCGCGATGGCACGGGAGACATTACGTTCCTGCCGCTTGAGGGCACGAAGGTTTATTGGTTAATGCTTTGGCCACACGTTCGACCGTTTAGTTTCCGCCGAGTACAACCCTTACTCAGGGGTATAGAGGATCCAGACGCGGTTGCACGACTGCTGGTTAACGTCATTAAGGAAATGCGTGATACGTCGAACGACGAGCTAGAAGCGACACAGATCGCTGCGGTTTAACAGACGCTAGTTCACAACTAGCTGGGGGGGTAATGTGGGTTGGCCCGGATTGTTGTTCGGGGTGCTGAGGCATCCCATCTTTTTATTGCTGGCGCTCGTCGCACTGGCGTGGTCTCTCATATCCGTAAATAATCAGGGGCATCAAGGTCCGCCAACGAAACCTGATGTCCAGATCCTTGCAAGCGTTACGTTAAAGGTGGTGGATGGTGAGTCGGGCGAGGTGAAGATTCTTACCTCGGGTAGCTCCGATCCTATTGCCCTTTACGGTGTCGGGGAGGGTAGCTTCTTTCGCGGCGTCATGCGTACGCTGGTTCGTGAGCGATCAGCTCGTTCGATCATTGATAAGCCCGAATTCGTCCTGGAGTTAACGGCGAACGGCGGTCTGATGCTAGTGGATGAGCTCACGGGCTACTGGATCGCGATCGAGGCCTTCGGTCCCGATAATTACCGTGAGTTTCGATCGATCTTTGATAAAGCTCGCGAATCGTCGCTCGTACTGGCGGATAGTAACTAAGCTATGTTTTGGCCTGCTTTAGCCACTGCTGTGTCCTCATGGTGGTTACTTACAGGACTCGCCCTGTTGTTGGCTCATCAGTCGGGGCGACGCGCGCGCGCCGGATTTATATTGGTCTCCATACTCGCACTGGCTGCATTGCTACTCGTGCCGTTTAACGCAAGCTTGGAAACCCCGATGGCAGCGGCAACAGGATTCATTTTAGGTCTGGTAATTTGGTGTTGGTTAGAAATTAGCTATTTGCTGGGATACGTCAACGGACCTAACCATCAACCGTGTCCCCCACAGGCTCCAATCTGGGATCGTTTCAAAGGTGCTGTCTCCACCACCGTTTATCACGAGGCTTGCGTGGTAGCCACCGTTGCGTTTCTAGCCCTGATGACTCGCACAGAACCTAATCCCACGGCCTTCTATACGGTGACTGTCCTCGGGATCATGCGCTGGAGCGCTAAGCTCAACTTGTTTTTTGGTGTCAGGGCGTTCAACGAACGCTGGTTACCCGAACATTTGAACTATCTGATGTCCTATTTGAGGACCGATCGGCTGAGTGCTTTTTTACCGGTCTCGACGGCTATGGGTTTGTTTGCCACATACCTGATTTTTAAGAACGCGATCATGATTCCTGATCTCACTCAGCAACTATCACTCTATTTGGTCGGGAGTTTGATGCTTTTGGCGTCAATAGAGCACATATTTCTTATGTTTCCAGTAAATGAAGCCGCGTTATGGAGCTGGGCTCGTGCAAATGAGCCTCAATTACGCGCAGTTCGGGTCGAAAAAGATGAGATCTGAACGCTCCTTTTGTCTTGTTTTCGTCCGAGTTCTCTTGACGAGGTATATTTCCAGGAATAGTGTAGGTGCGTGGGAGTGCCCGTTGTGTTCCCATCTGACTGGTGCTCCAGTAGCGCTTCCGTTTTCGGTCTTCGCTCGACGAAACACCGGTGAACCCAGCCAGCGATTAACGCGGTACTGAACGGGGGTGTTTCAGCATGACATGGTCGAGTCAAAAGCCACCAGGCTTAGATAATCTCTTCGATCGACATGGCAGCCCACATGCAATAGCGGGGGAGGCCATAGCGCTGGTCGACGAAAACGCGCATTTATCGTTGTCAAACGCATTAGGCGAAAGTGACACGACCTCCGCGGCGCTTTACGTTCATATACCATTCTGCCCAAGTCGCTGTTTAAGCTGCGATCACCTCACCATTGTCGAGCATGACCATAAGACGATGGATCGCTATTTGGCTCATTTGCACAATGAATTGGCATTAATGTCTGAACAATCTCGGTTTGCTCTTCAGATAAACCGCATCCACATCGGTGGTGGGTCACCGAATTATCTGGATGACGTTCAATTAGCTCGGCTTATGGCGTCTATTAATGATGCTTTCGATGTGCCCGTGGACGCGGATATCTCGATGGAAATCAACCCCAGACGCACGTCGCGTTCACAGTTGGATTTAATTCAGGGTCTAGGCGTTAAAAATCTCCACCTCGAGGTCCGTGATGTCGACCCTAATGTCCAAAATGAATTAGGCAGGACTCAGTCATTTAGCCTTCTCGAAGACGTATACAGTGTGGCGCGGGACATGAAATTCAAGAGCGTCAATATGGATCTGGTCTTTGGCCTTCCTGGTCAAAGTTCGAGGTCCATCAAAAATAGTATCGCGATGATCGCCGAGCTAGCACCGGATATGTTGGTATGCCAGCAATACACTCGCAGGCCGCAACAGTTTCCACACCACGCGGCGCTTGATGACGACGCCATGCCTAATCTAGCCGAAAAGCTTGCCATCTTTAATGCCGTAGCAGTGGGTCTAGAAGACGAGGGTTACGAATGGATTGGGCTAAACGCATTTGTGCGACCAGGTCATGATCTAAGTTTGGCGCAAAAAAACGGCACGTTGCGGTACAGCGCATTTGGCTACAGTGAAACAGCGGTTTCGAAGGTCCTGGGCGTAGGGCTGGGTGCGGTGAGCGAAGTGGGTGATATTGTTGCGCAGAACTACATCGACATTGACGGGTGGCAGATGGCTCTTGACCGCGGCCATTTGGGAACCCAGGCCCTCATAGAGACAAGTGAATTTGAAATCGCCCGACGTTCGGTAATGCGTCGTTTGATGTGCAATAGCGAAGTGCCAATATCCACGGTGGATCAATCCGAGGTGCTAACGCTGGTAGAGTCTCTGGAAAATCAGGGTTACACGGAAAGACGTGAAGCGGCTATTCATCTTACTGAGCTTGGTCGTATGGCCCTGCCGCACTTTTGGTCAGATTCCTCGCCAAGATTCCGTTGGTTGTAGTCGCAGTCGGCCTCAAGCGCTAAGGGGCAGTTGCCCTCGAAATTCGTTTTTTATACGCTGCCATTCCATCGCGAACCAGGGTGTGGTTTGGATGCTGTCACTGTGTAGCCATTCGTCCACGCTATCGACTGAAACCCATGTGGTGTCAGCAATTTCTGTTGGATTGAATTCGGGCAGGGGTCTACCCATCACGTTGCCAATGAACACGGAGCATAGCTCGTGTTCACTACCGATATTGTTAAACATTGCGTGATATTGAAACTTGTAGAGAAACGTGAGTTCCGCTTCCAGATTCAGCTCTTCTTTCAGTCGTCGCTTAGTTGCGTGACTCAAGGTCTCTCCGCGTCTTGGGTGACTACAGCAGGTATTCGACCAGTACTCGGGCCAAAGCGGTTTGAGTTTACTCCGTTGTTGGAGCAAGACTTCACCGTGGTCATTAAACAAGAAAATTGAAAACGCTCTGTGCAGTACGCCATTACCACGGTGCGCAGCAGCTTTTTCTTCGTAACCTATGACAATGTCATCACTATCAACTAGCATCAGCGGCTCGTTGTCGAAAGAGACGATGTTGGAAGTATCAGTCATAGCGTCAGTTTAAAGTGGTTTGGGTGTAAGGTAAAAAAAAGACCCACTCCTTGGGGAAGGACATGTGAACTGAGCAAGTCGGGTGGAGATCGGCGATCGTAGCTCTGGGGGCAGGGTGATCGCGAAGTCCCGATTGGGTTCACATTGCAGCGTCTGGGGGCAGCCGGTGCGTGGGTCGGAAACATCGGGGCCCCTTTCAGGGCCCCAGTCTATGACGGTACTTACTGCCGTGAGGGAGGGAGTGCCTCCGCCATGGCCGCAGGTGCCGCATATGGACCATCGATCCAGTTGTACTTCGCAGAGCTCAACAGGACGAAGTGGATCAGTACAGCTACTGAGAACAGGAAAACACCCTGCGCTACAAGTACCCGACGTGGATCAAAGATCTTCCAGATCCTTGAGAAGGGTTGCGTTAAGATCATTTCATCTCTCCATTTGCAATCACGACAAGCCCGTCAAGCCGGACAGTCGCTTGGTTAAGGTGATAGCCTCGGATTACATTCCGAACCAGGGCTGCCACTTCCATACAGCAATGTGAGCTGCGCTGGCGATTGCCACAAACGTCCACATGCCTTTTTCGTAAGACCTCATGAACTCGCTAGCTTCGCTAGCTGTGAGTCCTGACATACCTACATTCTCATCACTCATGGTATTTACCTCCCATGTAGTAGTTCGCGATCTGTCGCAGCTCGGTAATAAATACCTTGATACGACGCTCTTCAGCGGACGGAGAGTGAATCCACTCTTAGTCAGCTGATCTTCCCGGAGAGTCGTCTGTGTGAGCACGAAACCCCAGAGAGATAAGTCCACACTGTCGTGTGGTGACGAGGGTAGGGCAGATACCCTCGTAGATTTATTCAGTCACTCTCTGCCGAGTCGTTTACTGATCACCACCTGTTGCCATGTCAGCCATGTCTGAGGCCTCGGGCATGTCACTTGCTTCTTCAGCTGGCGCTTCAGGCTCTGGTTGCGCAAGGCGAGCAAGGTTTGGGTAGTCCTTGATCATGTTCGCGCCCAACAGAGGCTTGAAAGCACCTTGGTGACAGGTTTCGCAATTGACTTTTTGCGCATCACCGAGCTTTCCTAGGCGATGAGGTGGTAGCCAGTCGGTTGTGGGGTCGACGTAGTCATTGTTCATCTCACGAACCATTCTGATACCGTGCCAGGCTCTAACACGCTGCGGTGAACTCTCTTCCCAAGAGAAGAACGCGCGCGAGTTGTGACAGTAGGTACAGTTGACTCCCAGCGCATCCGAGAAATGCATCATGAGGCTGTATCCCCATTCAGATTCCTTGAGCGAGACACCGCCCTCGTCACGAAGTGCTGTGGTGCCAGCGTGACGCCCATTTCGAGCATCGAGTAAGTAGGGTGTGAATGGGTCAATGGGAAGCGATGACAATCCTGCCGCCACTGAAGAAACATTCTGCATTTGATTCTTCATGCCACCCGCAACCGTATGGCCGGGATTAATATTCCAAACGTACTCGGGCACGTTTTTCCCGCGGTGGCAGGTGTAGCAGGTAACACCGGCGCCGGCGACGTGTTGACCCCAGTTCTCATTGGCATTCTGAGTCATCTGGATCATCACACGCGCCACCTTTTTGGTGTAAAGCGTATCGGCCGCGAACCCTTCGCCCGCAACGTGGCAGTAGTTACATCCTTCCTCGGGCGAAACCCATTCCGTAATGGCCGCCATGAGTCTTGTGAATTCACCCACCGATAGGTCACCAAGAACCTGAACGTTTTGATAAACGTCCTTGGACTTAGGTCCGACAGCGGGAACCGCGGGCAGCGCCTCTGGAACAATGTTGTTTGCGTCCAGCTCGTTCAGGGTGTCGGGATTGTAAAGACCCTCCATACCCGTGCCACGGTAGCCCCATTGAGTTGATTCGGGTGGTGGCATTTCACAGCCACCGAGCAGTAGCGCCGTACCCAGACCAACAGTTGCAAATAGTTTGGTCGTTAGCGTTTTCATTGTGCACCCTCAGTCAGTAGTGGATCGACGACCGCTTCGCCAATCATTGGATAGGTGGGTACCAGACCGTGCTTCATACCCCACAGATACCAGTTCTCTACAACAGTTCCTGTGAGGAGGATTCCGATACCGCCCGTGACACAAGTCAGCACACCGAACCACCATGCCCACTTGTGGATGGATTCCATTGAAGCGTTGAAGCCCATGGTCCATCTCCAGAAGAGGGCACCGCGTTCTGCGGCTGTACCACGATCGGTGATCTGATCTATTTCACGGTCCGCGCCATATCGGCTAGTCGCCAAAATAGTGGCCCCGTGCATCGCAAATAAGACCGCTGATCCATACAGGAAGAAGATGCTCCACATATGGAATGGGTTGTAGAACAGGTTCCCGTAACGCAGTGAGAACGCCGCTGTCCAGTCTAGGTGAGGGAAGATCCCAAAGGGGACTGCTTCAGACCAGCTTCCCATCAGAATAGGACGAATGAAACCCAAGACGAGGTACAGCCAAATAGCCGCTGCAAAGGCCCAGGCCATTTGATTCCCCATGCCGTAGTTCTTGGCGAGCGCATAGGTTCGCCACCACCAGAGCATGATGGAAAGCGTTAGGAAGGCGCCAGCTATCAGCCACCATCCGCCATCATTAAGTGGTGGGAAGGATAGGCCGTACTGGGGACCCGGAGGCTCGAGTGCCAACCAAAATAGCTGGCGAACGAACTCGATCGGATCCCAGTTCACCGAGGCGAACATGTTCATGCCAATGATGAGGAAGGCAATGGTACCCGTGAAAAGCGCGGCTACGCCCAGAGGCCCGAGGTAGATTGGACCAATCTGCGCGTCGCCCAATTTGCCCATCAGGTAGCTGTGTGTCAGCACACCTGTGCGATCATCATGAGTGTTCTCGACAGGGACGCCCGCGTAGTCAGGTGCTGACACCTGCACTGTTGTAAAGATATTCTGATATTCAATCATCGTAGTGGTCCCCTTATCAGTACCAGATAGGTAGCGTTAGCCACCAGTTCCACCATTCAGGCCATCCTTTCGTCCAGAAAGGCCCACTAAGGACGATGCACACGGCACTCCAGAACGCAGCGGAGATCGCTACAAAGGTGCCGAGTCGGTGAATACCAAGTGCACCGATGGAGTAGCCGATGTCATCACGGAAGTAGGTGTTTTCGTGCTCACCTGTCTTCACCGTTTCACCCTCGCGTGGATTCGTTGCCATCAGGATGAGTGATCCATGCATTGACAAGGCCAGTGCCGTGGTGAAGAAGAAGGTCACCGCGAGCATGTGCGCTGGGTTGTAGTGGAAGTGCAGGAATTGGTAGCCCACGTTGGACACCCAGTCGAGGTGGCTCATGATTCCGTAAGGGAAGCCATGGCCCCATGCGCCGAGTAGCATTGGACGGATAATGACAAGCGTCACGTATGCCAGTACGGCGAAGGAGAAAGCGAAGGGAACGTGCAGACCCATACCGAGCTTTCTCGATATCTCAACTTGACGCAGGATCCATGAAACAAAGGCACCCGTGGCACAAATCGTAATGATTTGCCAGAGTCCGCCCTCCTTCAACGGGGCCAAACCCAATCCGTAAGAAAGATCAGGTGGCGCGATATTAATGCGCCAGATATTCCACGTGTCGCCCAGGGCTGCACCATAGAAAATCAGCGCTGTTCCTGTGACGGCAAAGAACAGGGTCGTAACTCCGAAGAATCCGACATAGAACGGCCCCACCCAGAAATCGAAAAGATCTCCGCCGAGAAGGGTGCCCCCTCGGACTCGATACTTTCTCTCAAAGCTCATCATCGACATTGCATACTTCTCCCTTCAGAGCGCATTACGCTCCCTTCTTCCAGCCCGCGGTGGCTACTTGGGCTTATTTATCTATCTCCAAGCCCGAAAGCTTGGAGCCACACTTCGTTAAATTCTCATGAAGGCGTAGGGCGCAACGCTGTGCGCTGCCCGCTTCGCCTCCTGCCAGCAGTTAAGTTCGTGTTGCCGCACCAACTTCACCCGCGTAATCACCGCCTGCCCCAAAAACCACACGAATACCGTGATAAACAGCAGACGAAACTGCAGGTGTTCCCAGACAGTTTTGCGCTCTGTATGTCGCTTGCTTGTGGTCATACTTCCTCCCGTCATCGACGTTTGTCGTGCCGTGTTGTTGTAAGTCGAGCTCCTCATGCAACCCCCCTCAACTGAAGGTTTTGGCCTGCATCGAGTACATGCATGTCAGTCACCGATTCCGAGTCATCTGCGCGAGCTGCTTGCTCGGCGCTATCCCGGAGACGCTTGGCTGCAGAGATGCGAACCAAAACGGGTTGCTCTTCAATGATCTGATCGAGCAGTGCTTGCGCTTCGTCTAGCCAGGGAAGACTGGCGCGCGTCGGTGTGGCAATTGTTTGATCAAGGTCAGTGCCCAAAGGCAATATGTTGAACAGGGCATCAAAGAGGGCGTTGCATACTTCTTGAATGAGATAGCAGGCGCCTGCATAGCCCATGAAGGGTGTGCCCGTATGGCGACGGATAATCGTGCCCGGCAGCGATGCGGGAATAAACATGCTCCGATTGCCAGCCTCCGCCACATACATTCGCTCGTTATAGCCACCAAAGACAATAAGAGGACCAGTTCGGTAGATCGCCTCTCTCACTTCTTTGTTGTCAGGTTTTACGCCCGCTTTTCGCGAGTAATGGAAGGCGCAGGGTAATCCCAGATCCTCCTCTAAGAAGTGACGGAGTCCGCGGGTGTACGTCTCGGTTGCGACAACGCCGAAGTTGGCTGTTGCAAAGAAGTCTTGAGTGACTGAGCGCCATAGATCCCAAACGGGCTTCAGCGTTGTCATCTTTTCTTGCGCGATAAATGGCTCTGGGTCGATGTCCAGTAGCTCACCTAGCTTTTGCAAGAATTTCGTCGTGCTATCAAGCCCAATCGGTGCTTGAAGATAGGGTTTATCCAGGGCCTCACACAGTTTTCTGCCGAATTCTCGATACATACAGATATTGACCGCGGCATCGTCTAGCTTCGGAATCTCATTGAGGTGACACCCCAATGGGAAGACCATGTTCACCTCAACTCCCATGCCTGCGAGGAGTCGCTGAATCTCGGCGAGATCAGACCAGGTGTTGAAGTAACCGTAGGCGGGTCCAATGATATTGACCTTCTTGGTTTCCGCCTTGGCGTCAGATTTTTTCGCTTTGCGCTTCTTGGTCGCACCGTACTGCTCCCAAAGCCAAACCAGTGCGCGGTCGGCACTTTGCCATTGATCCTCGTCAATTGTGCGGGGGAGGAAACGTTTGATATTCGTATCTTCGGGCGTTACCCCACCACCAATCATTTCGGCAATAGAGCCCGTTACCACAACCGATGGCTTCTTCGGGTCAAGCGTATGATGAGCGCGTCTCAGTGCGCCTTCTGTTCCATGCTGTCCCAGTTCCTCTTCAGCGAGCCCTGTGACAACAATGGGAAGTTCGTGTGGTGGTAGGCCATCTGTGTAATGAAGCACCGATGTGACCGGCAGGTTTTCACAACCCACGGGTCCGTCAATGATGACTTGCAGGCCTTTTACCGCTGTGAAGACATAAACAGAGCCCCAGTAACCGCCTGCGCGATCGTGATCAAGTACAAGCATTAGCAGGTACCTCCCACGCCGGTTTTAGCGATTATTTCGGGGGTCCATACACCACTGGTTGGGCCTTCACCCACACCTTCAAAGAAAGATTCCATTGCGATCATGCGCGGCTGATTCGCTAACGCACTGTTGATCACTTGTGCTACTGATCCTGCGCCCGCTGCACCCATGAGTGGGCGCGCAGAGATCAGGTTCGTAAAATACAAGCTTGGGATTGATCGCTCTTTCGCTTTTTGTACGATTGGAGTCGTTCCGATCACAAGATCGGGCTTAAAGGTTTCCATCGCGATGAGGTCATCCTCTAGCGAGGCTCTGAATTTGACAGAGACACCCTTACTTTCGAGCCATTCGGCATCTACCGCTGAAAATTCGGTTTTAGGGCAAGCTGAGCCAACATAGGCAACGTCAGCACCGCTCTCTATCAGTAGCCTGGCTACAAGAAGCTCAGAGCCTTCGTAGCCTGATAGCGTAATCTTGGCGTCAATGGGGTTGTTATCTAGTGCGGCGCGAATAGCACTTTTTTGCGTGCTGATTGCGGCGTCGATGGACGCGCGATCGGCACCCAAGAGTTCGCCCATGGCTTCAAGCCATGCGGCAGTACCTTCAACACCAACGGGTGCCGAGCCTAACAATGGTCGCCCCGCAGCCCTAAACTGACGTGCTGTGGCCGCGTAAAATGGGTGAATCATGGCCGCTGCTTTGCAGTCGAGTGCGCCATAAAGCTCTCGCCATTCTCGAGTAGGAACGACGGGGCCTGCTGCGGCGCCCAGTGAGTCCAGCAGGCGATCGATGGTGATCGCATCGACAGGGAACATTTCGCCCACGAGCGCTACGGTCGGCTTATCTTTTTGAGATTCACTTTGGACGGGGCGTGCAACGGGACCCGCTTCGATTTCACCCCGAGCGTATTCCAGCATGGCGCCAGCAAGTACATCTTTTGCCTCAGCGTGAGTTGGGACTCCGAAGCCAGGAACATCGATGCCCACAATTCGCACACCATTGATTTCCTTGGGTAAAAGATCAAGAGGTACGCCCGATGCGGTTGGCACACACAAATTAATGATAACGACCGCGTCATTAGCTTCAGGGTCTGCAAGATCATGAGCGGCTTCGCGAATATCCTCGAAGAGCTTTCCCGTCACGAGGGACTCTGAGTCGAATGGAACGTAGCCAACGGTGCGCTTTGCACCGTAGAAGTGCGATGTAAAGGTCAGTCCATAGACGCAACAGGCCGATCCTGACAGAACCGTTGCCGTTCTGCGCATTCGCAGACCGACACGTAACGAGCCAAACGCAGGGCACATGCTCTGGGGTTGATCGTGTGGGCCCTTGGGATAATCCTCGGCAAACTGAGCCATGAGCTCGTTCTTGCCCGCTGCCGTGGCTGCCGCTGCCAATTGCTCGGCACTCGCGTGACAACCCAGGTCCTTTGTCTCGATGATGTCGGCGTCAGACATTGTCATAGACGACCTCGAGAGACGGTTTGTTGAGTGTTTCGACGCTGCACAGATCCGCAAGCGTGGCGGGTTGTAGAACGACGTCCCGACCCACCTCATCGCTATCGAATAGCCCCAAGAGTTCATCCTGAGTCATTGGCGTCGGTCGGTGGGGCGAGGATTCGGCAGCATTCTGTGCCAATTCGGCAAAAAGAGAACCCCATTCACCATCAGGGTGCCCAATAATCTCGTAGCTCGCGCTTTTGCGGCGAATATCTTCATTTGCCGGGATGGATGCGAGTTCTGGGATGCCGACCGCCTTGCAAAATGCTTGCGCTTGACCCGTCCCGTCATCCTTGTTGGTGACCATGCCGGCAACACCCACATTGCCACCGAGCTTACGGAAGTACTCGACCGCGGAGCAGACGTTGTTGGCTACATACAATGATTGAAGGTCATTCGACGCGACAACAATCACTTTTTGGCACATGTCACGGGCGATGGGCAGACCGAAGCCGCCGCAAACGACATCGCCTAGGAAATCGAGCAGTACGTAGTCGAAATCCCAATCGTGGAATCCAAGCTTTTCTAATGTTTCGAAGCCGTGAATGATTCCACGACCGCCGCAACCTCGGCCCACTTCAGGACCACCCAGTTCCATGGCGTAAACGCCATCGCGCTTAAAGCAAACGTCTTCTACGCGGCACTCTTCACCAGCTGCTTTTTTCGCCGAGGCCGTTTCAATAATGGTAGGGCAGGCTTTTCCACCAAAGAGGAGAGAGGTGGTATCACTTTTTGGGTCACACCCAATAAGCAGTACTTTCTTGCCTTGCTGAGCCATCATGTAGCTTAGGTTGGCGAGGGTGAAACTTTTACCAATCCCCCCCTTGCCGTAAATAGCGATGATCTGTGTTCCTTCAGCGGTATCCGCTGATGTGGCAAGAAGGTCTGCCCGTTCTCCACTCGCCTCGAGTCCTGGATCATATTCTGTTGCTGTTGCAATCGTGCTCATGTCGATCTCCAATCGATGACCATTTTTAGGCAGCGACTGTCATTAAATGCGCGGTCGTAGGCCTGATTGGCCCGAGTTGCCGGCATGACATCTGTTATCAACTGGGAGAAATCCAATGTGCCATCGGACGCCAGTCGTGCTGCTTCTTTAAGGTCTTGTGGTTGCCATTCCGCGCTTACTAAGAGATTGATTTCCCTCATAAATGCGGGTGGAAAGTCGAATGTAACGGCGGATGAATAGAACCCGGCCATCACAACTGTTGCACCTGGTTTGCAACGAGCAATCATTTGATTCAGCGCATCGGCGCTACCGCTCACGTCACAAACCACCGAATAATCATGTCTTGGATCTTGGGTCGCGTCGTAGACGGTATAGTCGAGTCCAGGCGGTCTGCGAGCCGGGTCTCTCTCCCACACAGTGGGTGATGTGCCGTGAATAACGCGTGTTAGCCGAGCGAGTAGCTGCCCAAGGACACCGTGACCGACAATGAGATCGGGTGGGCCTATGTGTTCGCAACGACGAAGCGCATGCAATGCAGTCGCGGCTAGTGCGAGTAACACGCCGTTGCTGCCCAGCTTCTCCGGCAGTGGAATGAGTCGATCTTCGGGGCAGATAAGGTGTCGCGCACTTCCGCCGAATAGATTTTTAGCGTCGGTGAATCCCACGCTACCAGGGGCAAATACATAGGTGCCTGGGCGCAATGCTGATCCCGATGGGGACTCCAAGACCTTCCCGACAGTTTCATAGCCTGGAATTAAGGGGTAACCGAGGCCCGGAAACGGCGGCATCTTCCCGGTCAGCATGAGTCGCTCAGTGCCTGTGCTAATTCCAGACCAGTCAGATTCGATGAGGCACTCATTGGCAGCGGGCGCACGCAAAGAAGCCTCACGGACTTCTAGCGTCCCTGGCTTCTCGAAAATAACCGCTGTTGTCTTCTTATAGGTCACGGTCGTATGGCCTCAATTCCTAGCCGAGTGCGGGCTAGGCCTGTTTAAAAACAGTTACTCATTATGTGTAATAATAATAATACACATAAAAGTGTCAATAAAAAATGACATTTGGTTTTTTTGCTGTAATCACACGGACCAGAGCTGGAATGTGTGTTCGGTTTTCTTTAATTGCGTGAAAGCCAGCGCGCTTAAGCGCAGCGGTTAATTCCTTGCGGGTTCGGGGCCTGCCGCTACCCATTGCCCAGAGATAAAACCCAAAGTAGGTGTGCCCAATCGCTTCGGCGTTACGTGTGCCCGCCATTGGCTCCGCAATGATGAGCTCACCTCCATTCGGTAATGCATCGAAACATCGGCTGAGGAGGTGATCTACTGGCCCATCATCGTGATCGTGGAGAATGCGGACTAAGCTGATCGTGTCGAAACTTTTAGGGATTGGGTCCGCAAACATGTTGCCGGAAACAACTTCCATCTCACCCCGGTGACGGGGCGAAATGGCTGCTATGACCTGAGGCAAATCGAAAACGGCAGTCACCGCATCGGGGAATCGCTCCGATGCCAGTCGCGCGAACGTGCCCGTTCCGCCGCCAATATCAAGTAATCGCTGTCCTGGTTTGAGCCTAATAGCGTCCAAAATATGGTTTGCGATGAGGTGCTGTGAATCCGCCATCAATTCGCTGTAACGAGCAGCCGCTACTGGGTCGTTATGGTCGCCATCGACATAGGGCCAATAGCCGCGGAGTGCCGCCCCTTCTCGCGCTCTCAGTAGGTGCGCAGGATCAGCCATATCTCGGTATAGCAGGTCGTGGTGGCGAAGCATGCTCTGCACGCCTGGGTTTCCGTGAATTGACGCCCCGAGTTCTCCCAATGTCCACGTGTTGGGCTCTACTTCCTGAAGAAGATCAATGGCCGTCGCGGCTTTTATAAGCGTTAGTGCGGCATCGTGCTCAAGGTCGCAGGCGCTGGCGATCTCATCAAGTGTTGCTATTTGGTCTTTCAGACACTCCAAGAGGCCTAGTTTATAGGCGGCACTGAGCGTTTGAGAGTAAACAAAGCCGGCGAGAATATGGTGAAGGTCAGTCGCACGAGTTCGTGCAATGGACTGCGCAATTGGCAGTCTTGCTGCCCACTTCTGAAACGTTTTGCTCCGAAGCATTCGGTTGCGCCAGAGTAAAAAACGGGCGTAGCGACCCGCTGGCCTTTCTTTAGAGGGCGCGTATTTTGAGTCAGTTGTGGAGGGAATGGCCATTATGCGGCCACTTGTGCGATCTTCTCTGGTACAAATCGACTCGCTTGCGCACGAACCAGTTTTTGCAGCATGTCGTGCCCTGCGCAGGCTGGCATACTGTCTAGACCGGCTTCCAGACACTCTTTCAAGCGCGCCACGGCGCCTTCAAGTCCCAGCTCACGCACGGCGCTAGGTCGATCGAGCTTAACGTCAATACCTGTGGGCTTACCCAGGGTGTCGGGGTCAGAAACGGCGTCTTTTATATCGTCCGCTACCTGGTAAGCCTCGCCAATGCTCGCTCCCAGATTAACCCATGGTCCGGGGTCCACGCCTGCTGCAGCTGCGCCCGCGCATGTGGCGGCAACGAACAGTGCGCCTGTTTTTGCTCGGTGATAGCGCGATAAATCAACCCGCTGCTCGCATTCCCAGGCCTGACCTGCGCAAATGCCGTGTGGAGCACCAACACCTCGCGCAACGATGGTCATGACCAGAGGTACGCGCTCTGCCCGCACAGCCTGCACCGCGTGAGCAGACAGTGTTTGGAATGCGGCTACAATCAGCGCGTCACCGGTTAGCACGGCGATTCGCTCCCCAAATTTCGAATGAACTGACGGTTTGCCGCGTCGCTGCGTCGCGTCATCGAAACAAGGAAGGTCGTCGTGGACGAGCGATGCGCAATGCAGTAGCTCGACTGCGGTGGCTGCCGCATTGGCCAGCCCCACGTCACTGGAGTTATTGGCCAGCGCGACGGCTTTACAAAGCTGAGGCCGGACACGAGCACCGCCCGGAAAAACGGCATAGTTCAAAGCCTGTGCGAGTAGCGGTGGACATTGCGCAGTTGCATGCTCTGCCATTGCCTCTTCTATGTATTGCTCGCAATCAAGTAGCGTTTTTTCCATGGCGGTCACCATTTTTGACAGTGTTGTTTTATTTGTACATTTTATTTGTCTATATTTCTTGACACACTACGCCGATCTTGCGCACCCTGCAAGCAATGCGCGGGAGAATTGCCATGGAGCAATCATTGCTGTCCACATCGGGAGGTTTGGGTTTCGATCTTCCTGTTTCAAACAACGGCTATCGCTGGTGGTATGTCGACGGTTTCAGTGACTGTGGTGCGCACGGCGTAACACTGATCTTCTTTATTGGTACCGTCTTTTCTCCGTTTTATGCCGCTGCGAGAAAGAAAGGCCCAACGGATCCTAGAGACTTTGTCTGTGTCAACGCTGTTTTTTACGAACCAAAGCAAAAACACTGGGCGATGACTGAGAGGCGAGCACGCGATCTTCAGACCTCGCCTTCAATGCTGGGGATAGGACCGTCATCCATGTCATTTGACGGTGAGTCTCTGACGGTTGATCTTGATGAGCGTTCGGCCCCTTTCAGGCGAGCCATCAAAGGGAAGGTGGTAATTGATATGCCCGCTCATACTGACCGGTGTTATGCGCTTCATTCAGCGGGTGAGCATCGGTGGTGGCCAATTGCGCCCACGGCGCGTGTGAAAGTTTCACTGGACGCACCGAGTGTGAGCTGGGAGGGATCGGGCTACGTTGATACCAACGGTGGCACGGTGGCCTTGGAGGATACCTTTACCGATTGGCATTGGTCTCGTGCGGAAATGGGTCCCGAACACTGCCGAATTGTTTATGAAGCCCGTGCAAGAGACGGTGAGACCTGTCTGATGACGCTGTTCGGCGGTCCCAAAACAGGTATGGCGTCTGAACATTCGCCGCCGCGTCGTGATTTATCAGGTGGCCCAATTTGGCGGGTTACGCGGCCTGCGAGAAGTCATCAGGGGTTTCGCGTACAAAAGACACTTGAGGACACCCCGTTTTATACCCGAAGTCATCTACATGATGCCTCTGGAAACAGTGTCATGCACGAGAGCCTCGACTTAGATCGCTTTTCTGCGCCCTGGGTTCAGCGGCTGCTGCCCTTCAGAATGCGAAAGATCTTTTACGGTCTATCGAATGCGGGCGATTCGCGCGTCACGATCCCTTTCTCTAAGAGTCTCAAATAAATCAATTATCCAGAGTGTTCTCACCCTAAAGGGATCAGTCGTTATGGCGGGCACTACGCTACCTGATGCGACTACCGCGTCAATTAAGAACTGATTTTGCGGCAGTGCCGGTGTATCGAGGGCTTCGCTCCGCGGTTGTGCAAAGGCGACAGCCGATGCCAGGAGTGTAAATTTCCTTCGCGTCTCAACAATGGCACGTTGATCAACCGAGTTATAGTCATGCTCACCGACTTTCTCTCCAATGGCCGCGTAGAGCTTCCTGGCCGCGCGGATTCCCGGCTGGTATTTTCTTGGTAGCTGGGCAATCCCGTGATCGGCGCGTTTATACAGCCACTCGGCACGCTCTAGGAGTCGCTTTGTTACCACACCGACACCATCAGTATAGGTCGGATTTGCCAGCAATTTAGCTGTATCGACGCCCTCGGCCTTCAGCTCATCCATGGGAAGGTAAACTCGGCCCAAGCGCGCATCTTCACCTACATCTCTGGCGATATTGGTCAGTTGCATCGCAGTACCCAAATCGGCCGCCCTTGCCAGTGTCCCCGCGTCGCGAACGCCCATTAGTACCGACATCATTACACCGACAGCGCCTGCAACGCGGGCACTGTAGTCGTAAACATCCTCAATCGAGTGATAGAGTTTGCCTTCGGCATCCCAGGCAAAGCCCTCAAGTAACGCATTGAGCAGTTCTCGGGGCATTTGATAGGTATGAACGATCTGTGTCAGTACTCGATCAGTGGCTACGTACTGCGGTTTTCCCTCATAAATACGATCGAGTCGGTAATGCAGTGTTTCCAGCGCTGACTTGGGATCATCGCCCTCATCAACAAGATCGTCCGCTTCCCTGCAAAAGGCATAAAGGCCGCAAGCCGCATGCTGCATGACAGAAGGGAGTAAGTGCGAAGCAAAGTAGAATGAGCGCGAACCATTGGAGAGTTGCTGTTTGCAAAGCCCCATGTCCGTGCTGGGAGTTGGAAGAAATTTATTGACTTGCATAAGCGGGGGCTTCAATCAGTCCGTCGATGACTTTGGCGGAGGAGAGGACCGCGGGCATGCCCGCTCCTGGGTGCGTTCCTGCGCCGACTAAGTAGAGTCCGTCGACCTCTTCGCTCTTATTGTGCGGCCTAAAGTAGGCGCTCTGGGTGATCCGTGGTTCTAACGAAAAACCAGCGCCTTTCACCGAGTTCAGTCGATTTTGAAAATCCAGTGGCGTTAACATCAATGAGGTTGCAAGGTTGGCGCCTAAGTCCGGAAGTCCGGTTTCTTCGAGTCGCTTCTCAACCGCACGACGGAATATTTCTGCGTGAGTAGTCCAGTCAGTTCCTGAGTCAAGATGTGGGACCGGGACTAACGCATAGAACGCATCACATCCTTCAGGAGCCATCGAGGGATCAGTTGCGGTCGGTCTGTGCAAATATAGACTAAAATCTTCCGTGGGCTTTTTGTGCTTGAAGATATCCGTTAGCAGACCCTTGTAACGTGGCCCGAGAATAATCGAATGGTGGGGGATGTCGGGGTACTGCTTTTTCGTTCCGAAGTACCAAACAAACAATCCGTTGGAATAATGCGCTTTATCAATTTTGCGATCAGTCCACTTTCGTTTGTGAGTCTCTGATAGAAGGTATTTATAGGTCCATGCAGAGTCGGCATTTGAGATAACTAGATTAGCTGCGATGTGCTCACCTGACTTGAGGCGCACGCCGGTGACCTTCCGGTTCTCTGTGGTGATTTGATCAACTTCAGTATTGAGCCGAACATCACTGCCTTGTCCGCGAATGAGGTTTCCGAGGGACTCGACGATACGTCCTGTACCGCCCATGGCGGACCAAACTCCACCCGTGACCTCTAAGTGAGAAATGAGGGAATACAAGCTACTGGCGGTATACGGGTTGCCACCAATCAGTAGCGGATGAAAGCTGACCGCCTGCCTCAGTTGCTCATTTTTGATGTACTTGGAGACCAGGCTGTAAACACTTTGATCACCGCGTAAGCGCACTAAATCCGGTGCAAAGCGCATGAGCTGGGCCAGGGTGCTAAACGGCTTATCGAGCAAGGCAAAGCCTACTTTGTGGCGAGCTTCACTGGCTTTTAGGTAGCGCTCATAGCCTTGAGCATCCGCTGGATTATAGTCGAGTATCTGTCGCAGGTTTTCTGATTTTTCGCTGGAATAGTCAAAGGTTCTGCCATCATCAAACCGAATGCGATAAAACGGATCCATGAGTCGCAGATCGACGTCATCACTCATCTTCTTTCCGCAAAGCTCCCAAAGCTCTTCGAATAGCTCGGGTACTGTGACAATGGTAGGCCCACCATCAAAGATGAAACCGTCCTGTTTGTAGGTGTACCCGCGGCCTCCCAGTGCATCCAGCTTTTCAAGTACCGTGACGTGATAGCCTTTGGCCGCAAGACGTATCGCAGATGCCAGACCCCCAAAGCCACTGCCTATGACAATGGCCTTCTCGTGTGACTCAACTTGCTTGAGGGTATCGAAGTCTGGATGCGCTGTGTTCATCTTATTAGACGTCTTATATGTCAAGATTATTTGACAGTCTATCACCGGTTTTCGGATTGCACACCCGTTAATTCAACCGTTCTAAAAAGCGAAAAAACTCCCCTGTGATGCGCCCCGGATCTGCTTCGTGAATTAAATGCCCGGCATCGTCTAACGTCACCGCAGTGGCGTTGGGAAGTTCTCGCGTCGCTCTGTGCGCGCGAATAGCGGGAACAATGTGATCTTTCGCGCAGCCAACGAGATGAATGGGTGTAGTGAGTTGAGGTAAGTCCTTCGCAAGTTGTCTTAACTCCCAGCCTCCCATCATCCTCAGCGTACCTTCGATATGATCGGGCTGTGAGATCAGTGTGGTGTAGCGCTGAATCATGGGTTCGGAAATTGTTGCTCCGGTGTCGCGTAAAGCTCTGCGAACATCGGACTCGCCCGTTCCCCGCTGCGCAAGGAACCGTGACACGCGAGGTGATCGGCTCAGTGCTCGTGCGGCTTTGAGCATGATGGGCTCAATAAAGGCTCCGAAGGGTAGAAGTGCCCCATTGATCGACAGCAATCCGCGCGGATCAATATACCCATCCAGACACATTCGTATGCCAACGGCGGCGCCCGCAGAGTGTCCGATGACATAGTCAGGATCGAGCTCTAGCTGTTTGCACAGTAGAGAGATGGCGCCAGCCATTGCGGTCAGAAGGTGTTCTCGTTCCTCGATGGGCGGAGTAAACCCTTGCCCAGGAAGATCGACGAGTAAGCACGTGAATTGATGGGATAGGTGCTCGGCGAGGCCTGCCATCGAGTGGGTGGAAGAACCGGTTCCGTGCAACAGTAAAATCACGGGTCCAGAGCCAATGCGCTGGATGTGCCAAAGTGTTCCGGCACAATGAACGAACTCGCTGTGTTCTCTCAGCGGCCAGTCACTGGGTAAACGGTCAGGCCCCATGGGTTCTCTAGCCTACGTTAAGCGTTCTAATGGATGTGTTTAATGATTGCGCTGAGGCGTTTGGTAGTGGCAAGTAGGTCGCATCCAGCGCTGAAGATAGCTCTCTTGCCCGAACACTGGGTCGAACTGCGGTATCAACGAGAACGCCTTTGATGTGAGTGTTAGCAAGTAGCTTGGCGGCTGATAGCGCGTCTTCGGTGCCCGCAGAGCGGCTTTTCGTGCCATCTCGCGCAACGTTTGCGGCACCATCAGTAAGCAGTACGTAACTGGGCGTGGCGCCGGTTGCTGATACCGAAAGCGCCAAATCATGAGTGGCTTGTAAAGCGGCTGCCATCGGGGTGCCACCGCCGCCTGGGAGTTGAGCCAGGGTTCGCTTGGCCCTGACAAGTGAGCGTGTTGGCGGCAGCAGGATCTCGGCTGTTTCGCCTTTGAAAGCAATCAGAGCAACTTCAGTTCTGTGGGAGTAGCAGTCAGCGAGCAGCAGCTCGATGGCGCCTTTTGCTTCTGACATCCGTTGATGCGCACTGCTACCTGAGGCGTCTACAGCGAAGATCATCACGCTTGATTTGCGTTGTTCAAATCGTTTGACGCGAATATCCGAAGGTTCAATGTAAAGACTGGTTTTGGCTTTGTCCGACGAGTCCCATGACGCTCGTGCTGTTTGAAAGGGCGCTGCACATCGCAGTGTGGCTGGTATGTCTATGCGATGTCCGCGTTTTACATCTCCACGCCGGACACCCACGGGGCGGCCGCGTTGCTTGTCCTGGGCGAACTCCCCGGCACTGCCACTTTTGGTCTGACGCAGTCGACTCTTATCAGCGCGTTTCAGTAGTAAGGCCAGTAAGTCCGGCGGTAATTCAACCATGGCAGATTGAACAATTTCGTCGTGATCTGTCTGATCGTTTTGTTCAGCTTGATGCTCTGGTTTGTCCGAATCCTCGTTCGTCTCCGGGGGCTGTTCTGGGGGTGGCGGCTCGGCTTGTGGTGCAGGTAACTGCGCCGCTATCGGTAGGAAAACCAATCGAATGAGAGGGTGAATAACGGCTTCATCGCTGGGCGGTTTACCGGTGAGTAGACTCAATGCTTTGCAGGCGTCGACAGCAAATTTAAGTGTTCGAGAGGAGTGTATTCCCATCGACGCCGCGAGCTCTGCTAGAAGCGTGATCTCTTCGTCTGATAGTCCGGTCTGACATAAACGGGTCTGCGCGGAAGCGATGTCTGCTCGAGAGAAGTGCGTATCGTCGACACATCGGATGCTGATCTCATCGAGATGAATGCTTAAGCCTAGCCTTTCAAGCAGCGCGACAGGTGGTGATTCTTCATCGATGCCCTCGTCTAGCGCGATAAGGGTAATGGCGGCAGGACTGGTTTGGCTGATGCCATCTCGCGCAATGTGAACTGCGCCTGTATCGAGGGCTGCACACCAGTGCCCTGTGTATTCCTTCGGGAGCCGTTCGGCCATTGTCAGAAGTACAACGCGTTGATGGCACTCAGCCAGTACGCCTTGTGCCAGGACGGGCTTTCCGTGTCGCATGCTCTCGGTAATGTCCATTCCACCCAGAAGGCGCTCGGTTGGCGTGCTGCTAGGGACCCGACGGGCTGCGTTTTCGGTAAAGCTGTCCAGCAAAGAGAGCCAGTAGTCCCTAACGGGTCCCGGCTGTGCACAGACTCGGATACCGCCCGCTCTGTGTCCCAACACAGCGACTACCGCGGCCGCAAGCTCGGCGTCATACCATATATTCGCAGATTCCACCTCAGGCGAGGGCGGTTTCGATAGCTCGTTCGACGCGGGCATCGGCACTAGATTCATCCATTGGGTCCCGTCGCAGGCGGTGTCTTAAGACGAATAAGGCGACGTATCTTAGATGTTGTAATGTGGCTGCATCTTCCCCTTCGAGCGCTGCAAGGGCTCGAGCACTTCGGATAAGCGTAAGTTCGCCACGTAAGCCATCGGTTCCAAGCTGCAGACAAAGCGCTGCGGCTTTTTCAAGTACCTCAGAAGGAACATCTACAGAATCTACGACTTCCCTGGCAGCATCAATCTTGCGACGAAGAGCACCTTCTTTCCTAGCAAAACGCTTACTGAAACCCTCAGGGTCATGATCAAAGGCATCACGTAATTTTATGATCTCGACGCGAGTTGGAATATCTCTTGGCGTTCGGACGTCGAGCGAGAGACCAAATCGATCGAGGAGTTGTGGTCGCAGTTCACCCTCCTCGGGATTACCGCTTCCCACAAGAACAAAGCGTGCTGGATGTCGAACGCTTAAGCCCTCGCGTTCAACCACATTGACGCCACTCGCGGCGACATCAAGAAGGGCATCGACAATGTGATCTTCAAGTAGATTCACCTCGTCTATGTATAAAAAGCCACGATTGGCCGCTGCGAGAAGGCCGGGTTGAAATGCCTTTTCGCCGTTGTGGATGGCTTTTTCAATATCGAGTGCGCCCAGCACTCGATCTTCCGTCGCACCCAGTGGCAGGTCTACAACAGGGATCGCAATTTTCCGGGTCTTCAGCACCTCAGCTGACTGACATCGGTTGCATAAACCCTGTTTCGGAGAGGCGGGATTGCAGTTGTAGGGGCAGTCTCTCACTGCCTCGATTTTGGGAAGTAGCTGGGCCAGCGCGCGAATGGTGGTTGACTTTCCCGTGCCTCGTTCGCCAAAGACCAGAACGCCACCTATGCTGGGATCTACGGCTGCTATCGACAAGGCAAGCTTCATATCATCTTGCCCGACGATCGCCGTAAAGGGATACGCTGCGGTCATGATTACTCCCCCAAAAAGGCCCAATTGATTTGAGCTCGCCGACCCGGTTTCTCCGAATCGTATTAGTGTCATTTTATTTAAACACATAAATTGTCAAATTTTATGTATTTTTTTTACCTCCATTGATCTGGCATCCGCGGGGAGCGTACACAGAATGACGGTTTGTGGGGGACCTTTATGCCGCAGTTAGAAAAAGCTATCGACAGCAATGGAGCCTCGATTTCGGGTGCCGGTGATTACGAGGTGTACTGGTATTACGACATCGAAGCGGAAGGGCGTCCGCTGTTGTTTGTTCACAGCATCAATGCGGCGCCCAGCGCCATAGAGCTCAAGCCTTTGTTCCAGCACTTCAGGTCCTATCGGTCTGTTTATGCCCCTGACTTACCCGGTTTTGGACGGTCGACCCGACACGTGGGCATGATGACCGCATCGGAGTTTGCAAAGAACATTAGTTCAATCATTGATCAGATGTCTCCGTCGGAGCCGCCGGATGTCATCGCCTTGTCGTTAGGGTGTGAATTTGTTGCTCGAGCGGTTGTTGAGTGTGGTGCGAGCGTGAGAAGCCTCACGTTTATTTCGCCCACGGGGTTTTCTCGACGCCAGCCGCCGCCATTGCAAGCACAGAAGCGATTGAGGCGACTATTTGACTTTGCTGGCTTCGGTCGCGGTGCGTTTAAGCTGTTGCGGTTGGAGCGGAGTGTTCGCTACTTTTACGGCATGAATTTCTCGGGCTCTGTTCCGAGTGAGCTGGTTGCCTATGCACTCAAAACGACACGCCAACCCGCTGCCCATGAGATGCCTTTGCAATTTCTATCGATGAGTTTGTTCACACCGAATGCGGTCGGGTTGCTTTATGAGAAGCTCGACGTCCCGGTGCTGGTTTTGTTTGACGAAGATCCGAATGTAACGTTTGAGTTGTTTGAGCAGTTTGAGGACAGCCCTACATGGCAGTTCAAACGAATTAGCCCCAGTTTCGGCATGCCACAATGGGAGCATCCGGAGAAGACCGTTGCCGCGCTAGAGTCATTTTTTGCAGAGCTTTAGGCGACGTCTCGTTGGATATGACGCGCCGCGATGGAGCCAGAAAGCGTCGCCATGGGGACGCCGGGTCCCGGATGAGCACTGCCTCCCGCAAGATACAAGCCCTTAATGCGACTACCAGAGGATGGACGGGAGAAACTAGAGAACATTCCGTGCGATGCGGCGCCGTAAAGCGATCCGCCACTTCCAGGAAAGCGCTGATGCCAGTTATCAGGGCAGGTGGTGACACACTCTTCTTCAGAAAAATTGAGATTCAAGCCGCCGCGAGCGAGTACGCTTAACGCATTGCGGCGTTGCTCCTCCAGCTTTGCGCCAGTCCAGGTGCCATGATCCCCATCTGCCGGCGCATTGATCAGCAGCAGCAGTCGCTCCTTTCCTGTTGCGGCAAGCGAGCCGTTAACACGATCTTGAGCACACACATAAACAGTTGGCTCATTGCAGATCGATCGTGATTCAAAAATTGTGGTGAATTCGCGTTCGTAATCCGTGGCGAAGAACACGTTGTGATGATCAAGTTCAAAGCCCGAGGTGGTGGCGTTGATGCACCAGGTGATGGCGGAAAGACCCCGCTCCTGCCGTTTACGGATGCGTGACGATGTCAGAACGTCGTCCCCTAGCAGTCCGTCACTCAATGCGGCGGTATCGCCATTAAAAATAATGGCGTCAGCGGAAAATGACTCGCCGGACGACAATGTAATGCCTGTGGCTCTACCGTTGGTGCAGTGGATCTTTCGCACTGGGCTTTCATAATGAAATTGCGCGCCATGCTCTGTCGCAAGATCGGCGATTGCATGGGCGAGCGCGCGCATGCCACCCTCTACGCACCATACGCCCTGTCGCTCCACATGAGCAATGAGCATCAATGTTGAGGGTGTTGATAGTGGCGATGAACCCACATAGGTGGCGTATCTGCCGTACAGTTGCTTCAGCCTCGGATCTGAAAAATACCGACCCAGGGCAGTCCAGAGTGTTTGGTGGGGTGCCACCGCCAGACTTTTCATGCCGCCGTCACGCAGTAACCTGTAACCCAGCTTCAGGGGCGAGGGTTGTCCCGTTGCCATGAAGTTATCGCGGAGCAGGTTGTGCACGAGTTCCCCGTCTCTACAAAACCTTCGGTAGCCCTGTGCGTTCTGCTCGTCGGCGAACTCGGCGATAGCCTGCGCGGATTGATCAATGTTGTGAAATAGATCCAAATGGCTGCCGTCTGTCCAGGCGTGACGTGCGAGGCGACGGCTTTCGGTTAAGTGAACCCGATTATCGAAGACAGCACCTGCGCGCTTGAATAGCTCGTCGAATACCCAGTGCATGGTGAAGACCGTTGGGCCGCCGTCGATACCCACGTCACCCACTTGCCGCTGGTGCATCTTGCCGCCGGGCTCACTACTGGTCTCGAACACATCGACTTTCCAGCCCGCGGCTGCCAGATCGACTGCGGCCGATAAGCCGCCGGCGCCGGCGCCGATAATGATGACTCGTTTTGCCATCAGGTGGCTTGCACCCGTCGCACCGGCGCCATGACGGCTCGCTGGTGGTAGATGATGAGAGTCAGTCCGGTGACGAGCGGGATCGCCCAGAGCCCCGGAGTCAGTGCGAGCTCGGGGAGTAAGCGCACCGCACCAAAGGCGAAAAAGGCGGTGTAGACGGAAATGCCGGCACCGACCAGAGATTTGATGTGCTCCTTAATTCGGGCTTTGGGTGATGAGGGTTGTCGGTAGATAAACCAAAGATTGGTTGCCACCGTGGCGAAACCGACGAAGGCGATACCCATCATCATCGGTTGAGCAAGCTCGATGCCGCGAATAAAGCAGTTTGCTGACGTTGCTGTTAGAACGACTTGCAGTAGAAGGTTGTGCCAGGCGCCGTTCTTTTTATGATCCCGCTTGTTACGCATGCAGAGCCAACCGTGCCATGCGAGGTTAATGGTCAGTGTTGCTAAATACAGCATCATCCAGCCAAAAATCCCCGAGATCATTTCGGGCCGCTGAAATACCTCGTGGGTGGATAGATGAGGGTGGGTGCCCGTGGGGTCGGCTAACGTGGTGATGGATATCCCCGTGGCGACCAAGCCTGTGGTGAGCATGCTGGTAATAAAGATGTTGCCTGCTTGTCGATGTAATACACCGCCTTTCTGACCCGCAATGGGAATCCAAACAGAAATGAGTCCGACCGTGCCGGTGATGATATGCATGATCACCAGCGATTCGAAGATGCCATGGGTCGACAGGGTCATATCCGGCCTCCATACTGTGCGTAGTGTCAATACTATTGGATACTTTTCGTGGATGAAACACTTTACATACCACCAAAGCCAAACTCGCTGCCAGCGGTTATCGCGTTAATCCGCTCCCTGTGGAAGGGCGATGGCAACTTATTGGAGTTGTTGCCCGCCGAGGCGTATCACTTTGAGGTAGGTCATCTTGGCCGATCACGTCGCGGTACCGTCTTGTTCAATCGTCCTTCCGCCGTGAAGGAGATAATGCGCGATACACACGGTGTATTCCCAAAAAGCGATCTGATGGTTGGCGCCTTGGATCCACTCATTGGCGAAAGCATGTTTGTCACCGACGGACCCAAATGGCGGCGCCAGCGCGCCATGATTGATCCTGCTTTCAGTCTCATGCGACTCAATGTGGCTTATGGCGCCATGTGTGCTGCCACCGATGACCATGTTGCCGCGGTAGATAAGCTCGCTTCGGATGCCACACCGTTCTCACTCGATTTGGCGATGAGCCATCTGACCGCGGATGTTATTTGCAGAACGGTTTTTTCAACACCGCTAGCGTCTGATGTTGCAAAGGAGGTGTTCGACGACTTCACGCTGTTCGAGAAGTCAGTAGCACAGGTCGATATCCTGGGTATGATCCTGAAGCCCGCATGGTCAGAAGCAAAGCAAACGCCCGAGGTTCTCGCTGCTTGTGAGCGTATTCGACATCATATTGGCGCGTTGATCGATACCCATCTAGATGCCGATCCGGGTGACTACAACGATATCGCGTCGGCCGTCATTGAGGCCAAAGACAAAGATACGGGCTTACCCTTTACGCGTGATGAACTGATCGATCAGCTAGGCGTCTTCTTTCTAGCGGGGCACGAGACCACGGCGAGTGCGCTGACCTGGGTGTTTTATATTCTGGCGGAGCGACCCGAGTGGCTAGCGCGGTTGAGAGAGGAAATCGATCCCGTCATGGCGGATGGGCAGCTCTCGTTCGAAGAGACCAAGAAACTTCCGTTGACGCGCGCATTTTTCAAGGAAGCACTGCGCTTGTACCCACCCATTACCTTTGTACCGAGAGTGGCCCTGGAAAAAGTGGAAATTGAAGGGAAGAAATTACCGCGTGGCGCGTTGGTAATGATCGCTCCTTGGACGCTTCAACGACACAGCAAGTATTGGAGTAATCCACATGCATTTATTCCAGAGCGCTTCTTGCCCGAGAATGAAAAGACATTGAATACAGGCGCTTACATTCCCTTTGGTCAAGGACCGCATATTTGCGTAGGTGCTGGATTTGCTCAGGTGGAGAGTTTACTCATCATGTCACAACTGATTAGTCGCTTTGACTTTGAGCTAATGCCGGACCAGACAGTCATCCCTGCGGCTCGTCTGACCACACGACCCGCTGAGCAAGTCATGATGCGAGTGCGGCATCGGCAGTAGGCTGAGACTCGGTAAGCGCTCGCATTAGTTGTTCGTCGAAGCGCGCTATTTGCCCCTCGCAGGCGCTCAATTCTGTGTTATCAAGCAGCGTAGTGAGGCATCCATCGGCGTCCTCTTTGATGACACAGGGAAGTGCGCTGGGGAGTCGAGTGAGCATTTCATCGGAGATTTCGTCGCGGTGCAGCCACTCCACTTCAGGTCGATTCTCGCAGAAGCCACGCCATGCCCGTTTACCGAACGGATTGAAACCATGCGTAATGTCGCAGAGAGAACAGCTTCGGGTTCCTGTCAGCTTCCCGAGGGTATAAGCCACTTCACCAAGGACAGAGAGGTCGGCGTCATAGATCGCCAGAATTCGTTCGCGCATGCAAGTGTTACGCGCGCCTCAATGTGTCAGATCGAAGGTCGGGACCATCATGGCTCCACCCCGGTGCCTTGAACACGTAACTCAACTTGTCATGCCAGCGCTCAGCCCGCCCCACGTCGCGCCACATAGACGCGTACTCCCCAAAGGCTACTTTCAGTACTTTGTGGGTTTCAATGTTTTTGGTGAGGCCGTACTTGACTGGCTCCTCTGGAATCTCCTCCGAGAAGGTCCCAAATAACCGATCCCAGATGATCAATGTCGCGCCGTGATTTCTATCGAGATAGCGGACATTGGATCCATGATGCACCCGGTGATGCGAGGGGGTGTTGAAGATGAATTCAACCCATCGTGGAAACTTGTAAAAGGCTTCGGTGTGTAGCCAGTATTGATAAATAAGACTGACGCTCAGCATGGTGACAATCATCCCGGGGTGGAAGCCAAGCAGCGCCAACGGCACCCAGAAGGGATACTTCAGAATGCGCTCACCCACGCCTTGGCGGAGCGCGGTTCCAAGGTTGTAGTACTGCGAACTGTGATGCGACACATGGCCTGCCCAGAGGAGCCGCACTTCGTGGTTGCCCCTGTGGAAGGTGTAATAGGTAAGGTCATCTAGAAAAAACAGCAGGAGCCACCAGTACCAACTGGCATCAATGAAGCCTTTGAGCGGCGATACCGAATAGGCAACGAACATGAGTGAAATGCCAAGGAACTTGGGGATGAGGTCAACAAACACAGTGAGTAGCATGACTCGCATGCTGGTCCAGAAGTCGACCGTCTCGTAGTGCTGCGTGTGACTGCGGTAGGCCCAAATGACCTCGATGAAGAGTGCCCCAAAGAAGAAGGGCAGGGCCATCATGACCCAGTCATCCTGCATGACAGTTAATACATCATTCATTTACTGTACTCCCAGAGTGCCCATGTACTTGTTTTATAGGGCGTTTGCCATTGCGCAGAGTGTAGCTGAATTATTACAGTCACGGTGGTTAACAAACGGTCGTTAACGATAGGCCGCGCCCACAACAATAACGTTAACAAGGAGACCGTGATGGCAGACCTACTGGCGATGTCCGCAGACATTATCGATGGGCGCGTTGCACCGAACGAATTAGGCCCCTTAAATCGTATTAACCACCAGCTCTCAGAACTCGCCGCCGATTTGGCGGTGGTAGAGGCATTCTCGCACTGCATCGTGTTCAAAACCGATGATGGGCTGGTGACCTTCGATACCTCCAACGAGCATGGCGGGAAAAAGTGTGTCAGTGCGATTCAGTCATGGACGCACGACCCCTTCAACACGGTTGTTTTTACGCATGGGCACATTGATCACGTGGGTGGTTGCGGGGCGTTTTGCGAGGCTTACGAGGGTCGTAAACCAACGATCGTTGGACATGAAAACGTCGCCACGCGTTTTGATCGTTATCGAATGACGAACGGCTACAACCACGTGATCAACGAGCGCCAGTTTGGTCAGTTCAAACGGCGAGGTTATGACCTCGCGGGTGCGTCGCACTTTCTTCCGCTGACAACCCCCAGTCCGGACGTGACCTACAGCAAGCAACTGGCGCTCTCGGTGGGTGGTTTGGATATCGAGTTGAACCACGCAAGAGGTGAGACCGATGATCACACCTGGGCCTGGATCCCTAAACACAAGGCAATTTGTGCCGGCGATTTTTTTATCTGGGCGTTTCCTAATGCCGGGAATCCCCAAAAAGCACAGCGTTATCCGCGCGAGTGGGCAGCCGCTTTAAGGGATATGGCGTCCCGCGGTGCTGAGTTGTTTCTGCCAGCGCACGGTTTACCCATCTGTGGCAAAGAACGTATTTGCCGTGTGCTCAATGAGGTGGCTGAAGTGCTGGAAACAATGGTGGAGCAAACCATTGATCTCATGAATCAGGGTGCGTCACTCAACGACATTATCCACTCGGTTTCCGTCAGGTCGGAGCTTCTTGAGAAACCCTACTTGGGACCCACCTACGACGAGCCCGAGTTCGTCGTCAGGAATATCTGGCGACTGTATGGTGGTTGGTATGATGGGAATCCAGCACAACTCAAGCCCGCCCGTGATGCGCTGGTAGCGGGAGAGCTGGCGAACTTATCAGGTGGTGCCTTGAAACTGGCAGAACGGGCACGCGAATTGGCTGAAACTGACGCCAGGTTGGCCTGTCATTTGGCCGAATTTGCCATGCAGGCAGAGCCACTGAACAAGGCCGTTCATGCATTGAGGGCAGAGGTTTACCAGCGTCGCCGAGAGGGTGAGACCTCATTGATGGCTAAAGGTATCTTCGGGTCTGCTGCTAATCAGTCAAAGCAGCAATGCGATGGCGATTAGGTTTGACTGGGGGTTGCCGGTATCTGCCGGCGCCATGCACCCCCTTTCATCGACGCTGTGACGATGACGGTGTAGGCAAACATTCCGCCGACGGCCCCAATGAAGACGCCGGTGATACCCATATCCATAGGACCCAGTAGCAGGAGTGCACTGCCTATCGCGACGATCGGACGTGCAATGAGTGCTGCCACGGGGCCACGCATGGCACCCGCACCTTGAGAAGCGAAGTAGAGTGCCCAGCCAACACCGTGGATGGCAAGGCAGGGACCGACGACCTGAATAAATCCTTTAGCTGTCTCGTAGACCACAGGGTCATCAGTGAAGACGGGTATCCAGACGTGAGGAAAAACGGCGAGCAGCGTGCCAATCACGCCCCCTAGAACGAAGGACATACCTGCGCCGGTCCAGCCAATTTGTTCGGCGCGATCGGCGTTCCTGGCGCCAATGCTCATGCCCACCAGTGATGTCATGGTCGCGCCAATGCCAAAGATGAGGGATGACATTAAGAACTCAATACGTGAGCCAATGCCGTAGCCAGCAAGCGCCTCCTCACCGAATTGCCCCACCAGTCCCGTCAGTACCAAAATAGTGGTGACGGTCGAAATAGGCGACAGCGAGGCTGGTAGCGCAACGCGGCCAATATCGTGAAAGTGGTGTCGCTGAAGGGTGAAACGTGCGAGTCGTAAGTTAGCCGGCAGCTTTGCTCTCGTTAGGCGCAGTAGGATGACGATGGCCATCACGGCACTGGTGATTATGACTGACACCGCTGCACCAAATAGACCGAGTTTTGGTGCACCGAAGTAACCCAACACGAGTGCACCGGAGAGCGGAACCTGTATCAGCGAACCGACAATCATCATTCGCGCTGGATAACGCATGTCTCCCAAGCCTCGGAAAATTGAGCTTGCGACGCCCATGATCCAAATCGTGACACTGCCACCGAACAACATGGCGCTGTAGGCAAACGCGAGGTCGAGAATCTCACCCGTTCCGCCCAGCAGAGACAGGAAGAATTTCCCGGAAATTAAAAATGCAATGAGTAGCACGATGGGACCTATCACAGCCAAGATCAGCCCGTGCCACATAAGTTGCTCTGCACGCTCTTGATCCCCTGAGCCCAAGGCCCTCGCAATGGCCGATGATACGGCGTTGCCTAAAGCGCCCACCGACAGCATTTGCATTAGCATTAACATTGGGAAGACCAGAGCCATGGCCGCCAGCGGGGTACTTCCCAGTTGCCCGACATACCAGACCTCGGTCAAGCTCACCGTCGATTGCACGATAAACGCCACACTGCTGGGGATGGACAATTGGGTAAGCAACGGGAGTGCGGGTGCTGTGAGAAGGTATTGGGTGCGCTTATCCATAGCGCACCATTACGGCGCATGTGGCACGGCGGCACAAGTCTTTTCTCACGTATTCAATACCGACTCCCTTGGTCAAAAGAGCGATACCGGTATGGACTACTTTTTTCGCGCGGAGAAACATCCCGACAGATGAAAAAACATACTCAAAGTTCAATTTTTTGTTCGTATGGCATCGATTTTTCGTCGCTTATTTGGCACTGTATCGTCCGCTAACAAACACGAGCCGGATGGACCGGCCCACGGAGATCGCTAATGCCTCACGCTGCCTATATTTATGACGCCATTCGGACACCACGAAGTAAAGGGAAGAAAGATGGGACCTTGTACGAGGTAAAGCCCGTTGATTTGGGGGCGGGTTTGTTGCGTGCCCTGCAGTCTCGACATGATTTGGATACCAGTTATGTCGATGACGTGGTCATGGGCTGTGTCACACCTGTGGGTGAGCAGGGTTCAGACATAACCAAGATGATTGTCCAAAATGCGGACTGGGACGAGTCTGTACCGGGTGTTCAATTGGATCGTTTCTGCGCGTCTGGGCTGGAGGCCGTCAATACAGCGGCGCAGAAAGTGGCCTCGGGTTGGGACGATCTTGTCGTGGCTGGTGGCATAGAATGCATGTCCCGCGTGCCCATGGGCTCAAACGGTGGTGCCATGGCGAGTGACCCTGCATTTGCGTTAAAGACAGGCTTTGTACCTCAGGGGATCGGTGCCGACATGATTGCGACGATTGACGGCTACACCCGTGAAGACGTCGACGCCTATGCCATGGAGTCTCAGCGCCGGGCAGCTCATGCGCGTGATAGCGGATGGTTCGACCGGTCCGTGATTCCGGTAAAGGACGCCACGGGTATCACCATTCTCGAGCGCGACGACTTCATCAAACCAGATACTACGATGGAGGGTCTCGCTCGACTCAAGCCCTCGTTCGAAATGCCTGGGCAAATGGGATTTGATGACGTCATCCTCGCCAAGTACAACGAGTACAGCAAAGTAGAACATGTCCATACGCCGGGAAATTCATCCGGCATTGTTGACGGTTCCAGTGCCGTGCTGATTGGTAGTGAGAAGGCTGGAAATGACCTTGGATTGACGCCTCGGGCGCGTGTCGTAGCAACGACCGTCCTATCCACAGACCCCATCATCATGCTCACGGGCCCCGGGCCCGCGGCAAAGAAGTGCCTGCAGAAGGCGGGTCTGACGCCCGATGATATCGATCTTTGGGAGATCAATGAGGCCTTCGCTTCTGTCGCACTTCGTTACATGAAAGACCTCGGTATCAGCCACGACATTACCAATGTGGTAGGCGGTGCCATCGCGATGGGTCACCCTCTGGGTGCGACTGGCGGCTGTTTGGTCAGTGCGATGGTCGATGAACTCGAGCGACGCGATCTCAAGCGCGCCATGCTGTCGTTGTGTGTGGGCGGTGGCATGGGTATTTCAACCATTATCGAGCGCGTGTAAGCGGTATCAGGAGTGATAAGAGAATGAGCTTTCATTACGATAAAGACAGCAACAACATTGTAACCGTCACCATGGATATGGACGGCCCTGTAAATGCGATGAGCGACGCCTTCCTCCCGCTGCTTGAGACAACGTTGGATAAGTTGGAAGCAGAAACCGATTTAACGGGTGTGGTGCTGACGTCTGGTAAGTCCACATTTTTTGCTGGCGGCGATCTGAATATGCTTTGCGCCGTGACAGAGGATACGGTCGAGGATTTCTTTGAAGGCATGTGCGCGACGAAAGCGGCCATGCGGCGCATTGAGAAGTTATCGGCTCCCGTTTGTGCCGCCATCAACGGCGCAGCGTTAGGTGGTGGTCTCGAGCTCGCGCTCTGCTGCCACCACAGAATCGCCTGGAATCATCGTAGCGTTCAGCTCGGCTTTCCCGAGGTGACGTTGGGTTTGCTGCCCGGCGGCGGCGGCAATGTCAAAGCCGTGTATCTCATGGGACTGATGGCTGCCAACGAGTACATTGTTGAGGGCAAGCGTGTGGCCCCCGAAAAGGCATTGGGCTCGGGTCTGATCGATGCTGTTGTCGACAGCAAGGACGAACTCGTTGCAGCGGCAAAGCAGTGGGTTTTGGATAATAAGGACGACGAGACTGCGCGCACTCAGCCCTGGGACACAAAGGGCTACAAAATCCCCGGTGGCACTATTCGCAACCCACAGGTAGCGCAAATGGTCACCATGGGCGCGCCCATGATTCGCAAGAATACCCGTGGTTTGCTGCCCGCCCCCGAGAAGATTTTTGATGTGGCAGTGCAGGCCCTCACGGTTGATTTTGAGACGGCGATGCGCGTTGAAAGTCGCGGTCTGGCCGAGCTCGCGCTCACGCCGCAAGCTAAAAATATGATCAACACCTTCTTCTTCCAGATGAACAAGATTAACGGGGGTGCCTCTCGTCCGAAGGATGTGCCACCACAGAAGACGGAAAAGGTTGGCGTACTGGGAGCCGGAATGATGGGGCAGGGCATTGCCTACTCATCGGCCATGGTGGGTATCGAGGTTGTATTGAAAGACATCAGTCTCGAGGCAGCCGTGAAGGGGAAAGCCTATACCGAGACCTTATTGCAGAAGCGTGTTGATAGGGGGCGCATGACGCCCGAGAAAATGACTGAGGTGCTATCGCTAATTCATCCAACGGCATCAGACGACGACCTCGATGGTTGCGATCTGATTATCGAAGCGGTCTTCGAAAACATGAAACTTAAGCACCAGATGACTCGTGATCTCGAGCCGCGTCTGGCCGACGGTGGTATCTGGGGTTCAAATACGTCCACACTGCCCATCACGCAGCTGGCGCAGGCCAGTCAACATGCTGAAAACTTCATTGGCATCCACTTCTTCTCTCCGGTCGATAAGATGCCGCTGGTTGAGATCATCATGGGCGAGAAGACCGGTGATGTCGCACTGGCTAAAGCCTTTGATTTCACAAAGCAGATCAAGAAAACGCCGATCGTTGTCAACGATTCCCTTGGGTTCTTTACCTCGCGCACCTTTGGCACGTATCTCGATGAGGGCGTGCGAATGCTTGTCGAGGGTGTTAAGCCTGTGCGCATCGATAATCTTGGGAAAGCGGTGGGTATGCCGGTAGGCCCGCTGACGGTTTATGACGAGGTGAGTCTTGAGTTGTCACGAAAGGCACAAGAGACCTGGAAAGAGATGGGTCTTGTCATTGATGGCGACGATCGCTCTATTACCGCGGGTGTTGTTGACACCATGGTGGGTGAACACGGACGTGGCGGTCGTTATCACGGTGGCGGTTTCTACGAGTACGGCGCAGATGGCTCTAAAGAAGTTTGGTCAGGTCTGTCCGATCTCTATGGTCGTGAGGGCGTGGAAATATCCGATCAGGACATCAAAGAGCGCTTGCTCTTTCGGCAGGTGATCGAGGCGCTAAAGTGCCTTGAGACCGGTGTTCTGCGCAGCGTGGCAGATGGCAATATCGGCTCAATTATGGGTATTGGCGCGCCGGCCTGGACAGGTGGTCTCCTTCAGTTTGTGAATACCTATGGACTGCAGAACTTCATCGATCGCTGCGACGAGTTGAGTGAGGCTTATGGCGACCGGTTTGCCGCGCCCGCGATTGTTGCTGAAAAACTGGCTGCCGGAGACGCATTCGTCTGAACGGTGTCAGGTTCAGAAGAAGGCCGCTTAGCGGCCTTTTTTTTTGGCTAAACCTTTTATGACCGGATCGGCGGTGTCTTTGGCCAGTAAAGCGGTGTTTAATGGGAGTCAATGTGATGGTTTCGGAGAGTAAGATGACATTTGCAGTAACACTGGGTCGCTTTTTACTTGGGCTGTATTTCTTCTTGCCGGGAATCTCAAAAATCACGGGTTACGCTGACACTTTAGGTTACATGTCGCTTCATAATATTCCGCTACCAGAGGTCTTGCTGCCGGTTACCATCGTCCTCCAAGTGGTAGGAGGGGTGATGTTAATGCTGGGTCTTCGCGTCGGGCAGGTTGCGCTTGCGTTGGCCGCACTCACGCTGGTCATTAATCTCGGTATGCACGATTTTTGGAATCTTTATGAGGGAGTGAGTCAGGCGCATGAGACTCAGAACTTCGTCAAGAATCTGGCTATTCTCGCTGGCTTGTTGGTGCTGAGCGGTGCTGAGGATTTACCCCAGCACCGCCTATTTGGTGGCCGCTAGAGAGAGGGTTGTTAGGCGCCAAGGTCGAAAGTGAGGCCCGCGTTCGCAACCAGTCGCTCGATAAGCTTGTCGCCCATTGCAGGTGCCGGTGTGTAAATACCACCCGATAAGCCTTCACAGTCGTGAACGATGCATAGCGCGCTCTCGGCAATCATCTTAGACGTTGACCCATAACCAGGGTCCATGTCGCCGGTGACCGTCGCTTCGATGCGCTGTCCCTGTTCGTTCGTACCCACGAACAGTACGTCATAGTGACCCGCCTCTCGGCTCTCCTTGGAGGGGCCTTCACCTGGCTTGGGGACGTCATCACCCTCCAAAGGGTTGCTGCTCGCCACCATCTTGGCTATTGCCGCTCCCTGCTCGCCCGGTCCCGTCACCATCATTTCGTCATACTGGAAATCTTCACCGTAGAGGTGGTTCAGCATGGCATTGGAGCGATGAACGTTCTTGGTGTTGATGGGTGCCATGATGAACGGTGCAACCCATGAACCCACGACCTCGTCGTCATACGGTTTCGCATCGGATGGCTGTTCAGGGCCTTGGAAGCCATTAGCGAGCGAGAACGGATTTGCCAGTATCTTGATGAGACCCGGATTGGTTTTGAGTGCAGCCATAGTGGCACCCAATGACGCCGCGGTGCCTCCAGAGAACTCGCCATTCATGGCGCGGACCCGACCCCGCACCCGGGGCATGGGCTTGCCCGTCTGTGCAATCGCAGCTTTCTGGAGGAAATAGACACCCAGGTCGAAGGGAATGGAGTCAAATCCACAGCTGTGAACGATGCGAGCACCAGAGGCCTCCGCAGCCGCCTGATGCGCTGTGATCATCTCGTGCATCCAACCGGGTTCTCCAGATAGATCGACGTAATGCGTACCTTCCTCTGCGCAGAGTCTGACGAGTTCGGAGCCGTAGAGTTGGTAGGGTCCAACCGTCGTGCAGATGCATTGCGCCCGCTTAACCATCGCGCGCAGTGACTCAGGGTCACTGGCATCGGCAGTCACGAGAGGTGTCGTACTGGGCGCGCCAACCAAATCTCTTACTTCCGCGAGCTTCGCCTCATTTCGACCCGCCATGGCCCAGTTAGCGCTATCGCCATAGGTTTTACCCATGTACTCGGCGACTAGGCGGCCGGTAAAACCACTTGCTCCATAGATGATGACATCAAATTCTCTGCTCATACCCGATCCCACTGTTTTATTGGCTGTTGTTTTGGTGATTAGCTGACAATCGATAAACCATCAACTAAAAGCTGTTCGATAGTATACGTGTCTGACATGGAGATGAGTGGTGAGCGAGGGAATTTAGAGACAGAGCTGTTCGTTTATCGTTTCGCTTGCCTTCACATGCGGCGTGATTGAGGTAAATTACGACAGGTTTGGCATTCTCAACAGACTCGCAAGGTGTCATCGAAAATCTTGCGTCACAGAGGCCGTGCGAGTTAGACCGACGGGTATAGCGCGGGCCGCCGTAAGACAGACATTACGGGCAGTAAATAGAGGGTTGCTCCCATGAAACATTCCCTGGTTGCATTGGCGCTCCTCGCGTTGCTAACGGCTTGTGGTGGCGGAGGCGGCGGCAGCCCACCTGTCGACCCCCCAGGCTCCGGTGGTGGCAGTGGGGGTGGCGGATCAACGGGGCCGAGCGAGCCGACAGCTGAGGACTACCGAGATGCAGCGCTTATTCTCGACACTGGTACATTCGGCGCCCGCTACAGCGACGTTGAATCGGTGGCAGAGAGTGGCGTTGATGCATGGCTTGATCAGCAGTTTTCGATGCCCATTAGCCTGCACGAACCGATCGTTCGACGTTATGGCGCGCAGTATGGATTTAATAACCAAGACAGTCCGATCCCTATCGGTTTATTTCGGCGCTTTGCCTTCTTCGAAAACGCGCTAACCGCACCTGACCAGCTGAGACAAGTGACGGCCTATGCCCTCACTCAGCTGTTTGTCGTCTCGCAGACGGGCGTCTTGGGAAATAACCCACTGGGACTCTCCAACTACTATGACACCTTGCTAGTTCACAGTTTTGGCAACTACAGGGACTTGTTGCGAGCTGTCACACTGCATCCGGCCATGGGGTTTTATCTAAGCCACGTCAACAATGCGAAGACGGACCCTAATGCCAATACCTTCCCCGACGAGAATTACGCCCGTGAGGTCATGCAGCTCTTCACCATCGGTCTCTACGAGCTAAATGCGGACGGTACACGGAAATTGGATGCAGATGGCCGCCCCATCCCCACCTACGACAATACTGATATTCGTGAGTTCTCCAAGATATTTACAGGCCTCGCCTATGCGGGTGCGGATGGACTAGAGCCGCAGTTCGGGCGCAACAGAGCCGTGCTCCACACCCCCATGGTGATGTTCGATAACTTCCATGAGCCTGGTGAAAAATACTTGCTCAACGGATTCGTGGTCCCCGATGGACAGACAGGAATCCAGGACATCGATGACGCGGTTGATAACCTATTTAATCACCCGAATGTAGGCCCGTTCGTTGGCAAGCAATTGATTCAGCGACTGGTCTCTTCAAACCCATCACCCGAGTACGTCAGTCGAATTTCAGCGGTCTTTGCCGACAATGGCGATGGCGTACGGGGTGATATGCAGGCAGTGATCCGCGCCATCCTCACCGACCCCGAGGTAGCCAATGCCTCTCGAGTCAGAGAGCCTTTTAGGCGGTTCCTCGCGGCTAACCGGGCGCTCAACGCCATGCCCTCGGAAGGAAGTGACATTGGGGTTACTGGCTTCTTTGTTGAGAACGCCACAGGGCAGATGGTTTTAACTGCCCCCAGTGTCTTCAATTTTTATTCGCCGTTCTATCGTCCGCAGGGTGGGCAAGGGTTGATCTCGCCTGAAATGCAGATTACGACGGAGGATACGATTGTGGGCGTAACCAACTTGATGGCTCAAGTCCTCTACAGCGATCGGCCGATGCACAATCATTCGCAACTACCCGAAATGCGACTGGATCTAGCCTCGATGGTTAGTCTGGCGGATAACAAGGAAGAGCTACTGCTGCGCATAGAACGTTTATTTTTTGCTGGGACCACGAGTGAACATACGCGCTCTGTCATTTCAGGCGCCTTCGATGAGGCAGCGGGTTCCACGCCTACAGATCGAGTAAAACTGGTCTTATACCTCGCTCTGACCTCGCCCGATCAGGCAGTAGCTGAGAGGAATACACTATGATGAACCGGCGACGTTTCCTGAGAAACGGCTTAGGAAGTGCGGTTAGCATGACCATGGCCACAACCGTACCGCTTTCATTGCTGGGATCGGCGCGCGCTGTTGCTGCAGAGGAGTATCGCGCTGTTGTCTGTGTGTTACTGGCAGGCGGAGCCGATAGCTTTAATATTTTGGTGCCTCGCTCAGAGCTTGCTTATAACCGCTATCAGGCAAGACGTTCGGACTTAGCACTGAGTCAAAATGATCTCTTGCCGCTCGATGGCGAGCACGGGGGCGTTCAGTTTGGCGTGCATCCGGCGATGAGTAGTTTGCAACAACGCTTCAATGCCGGTCAGGCCACCATGGTGACTAACGTGGGGCCCTTGGTTGAGCCAACGACCCGAGACGCACTAGAGGCTGAAACAGCGAGGCTGCCCCTGGGCTTATTCTCGCATTCCGATCAGATTCTAAGCTGGCAGACAGCGACGCCCGCCAATCGTGCGGGAACGGGGTTCGGCGGGCGGTTGATCGATGCATTGCCCGGCGCGAATACGGGGCTTGCGCTCGCGGGTAACATTTCGCTGTCGGGAAATAACTCCTTCCAAGCGGGCGCCGCTACGGGCTCCTATGCCATTAGCGCGAACCGCGGCATTCAGACCATTGCCGGCTTTGACAATGACCTGTTCAAGCGCTCTTTCGAAAGCTTGATGTCTGATGCCACTGCCTCAAACTTGCAGACCGTTTACGGGAACAAGATACAGTCAGCCATTGATGCAGGCGATGTCTTTTCCTCAGCCCTGTCCCAGGCGACTACGCTTAGCACACCCTTCGCCGAGGATTCTTTTTCGTCTGCTATGAAACGCATTGCCGAGCTTGCTAGCGTTCATGAACAGCTTGGCGTGAGCCGCCAGACCTTTTTCGTGACCTTTGGCGGGTGGGACCATCACGAAGATACCCTTGGGCAGCAAGCGACAATGCTGCCCGCGCTGGATGCGGGTCTTGGGCAATTCCAGACGGCATTGGATGAGTTGGGTCTATCGAACCAAGTCACCACGTTCACGATTTCCGACTTTGGTCGAACCCTTACCTCCAATGGTCGAGGGTCGGATCACGGTTGGGGCGGTAATGCCATGGTGATGGGCGGTGCAGTGCAGGGTGGTCAGCTGTATGGGCATTTCCCTGAACAAGTCGAGGACAATCCACTCGATGTGGGTCGAGGCCGCTTCTTGCCCAGTACAGCAACCGATGCGATGTATGCTGAGGTCTCAAGGTGGATGGGTGTGGCTCCAGAGTCTATGGAATCGGTCTTACCCAATTGGGCAAACTTCGAAGGAAGCTCTCAGGGTGCCGGTCTTACCGGCATGCTGATGGGCTAGCGTCGGGCACTCACAAGCCAAAAGTTCGCTTCGAACTGGACACCGGCGCCGGGCGAATAGAACTCGGTGAGTTTCTCATAAACCGCGGATCGCGCCTGCTCTGCAAGTGCGGGATCACTCTCGGCGATTAAGGCGGCGGCGGGACCAATTTGTATGAGCTCCTGAAACAATTCGTCAAAGGTGCGTGAGGCGCCGGCTGAGAGTTCGAGCTTGAGCGGCTGAACACTGATGTCACGAAAACCGGCCGCGTTCAGAACGTCAGCAGTACGTTCCCTGTCGGATAAGCCAAAGGGACCGGGCGCTCCGGGCGTTGCCGGCGGTGGGGGTGGTAAAACGGTGAGCGCTGCCTGCATGGGGGCGGTGAAGAAAGGATTCAGTGCAGGGCTCTGCCAGCACACAAAACCCAGTTGACCGTCCGATTTCAAGGTCGAACGCAGCGTGGCGAAGGCTGCCGTGGGGTCTGCGAAAAACATGACACCAAATCGTGAATAGATCGCATCGAACGATGCTTCGGGAAACAGCGGTTTACTGGCATCGCCTAATAGGAATGACACATCAGCTTGGAGCGATGAGTGATTGGCCGACTTTAAATCCTCGGCCAGCGCCAACATGGGTTCCGAAATATCAACGCCGGTAATTTTGCTGGATGGATCGAGCCGAGAGGCCCACTCGAGCGTCTGATTGCCGCAGCCACACCCCACATCCAGAATCTGTGGCTCAGGCGGCAGGCTAAACAAATCCATACACCGGCGACCTGGCTCCGAGAGTAGCTCCTCCAGTAGCGAGTTATGCCTAACCCAGCTGGCTCCAGCGCGGCCGTTCCACATGTCTTTTTGTAATTGATTATCCATGGGTTTATCCCTAAGCCTCATGATGACTATCGACGATGTTTTGTGGTGTGAGTGTTACAGAGATTGTTGCAGAGAAGACACCTCAATTTCCAAAAATATAGCTACTGACGTCGGTGAGTCGCTCGAGATCATCTTTGGAATCGATATCCCATCCAGCGGATTTCATGGGAACAATGGTCACCTGCTTTGCCGAATCGGTCAGAAGCTGCTTCGCTCCGTTTTCAGCATTTAGTTTCAGCAGATCGGGATACCAACCGCGAGAAAAGACGGCCGGAGGACCGACGGTCTCGCTGAAGCCCGCGCAAGCGCTCCCGCCGTCTGCAGCCTCTGCAACGAGAGTCTCTAGCTCGTTGGTCGAGACCAACACTTGATCGGCCAGCAACACTAGCAGCTGATCGCAGTCGTCAGAGAGCAACTCGCAGGCGAGCCTAATGGAGCTGCTCATTCCTGTTGACCAGTCGGGGTTGTAAATCAGATCGGCGCTGGTGACGACTCCTTCATCGCTGGCGGCCGCGATAGCCTGGTGATATTTGCCGGTCATGACGACAAGTCGCGCATGTCGGAGAGGGAGTGCCGCGTCGATCACATGCTGCAATAGTGGTTTCTTATGGAATAAGGCGAGCTGCTTACACGCACCAAATCGACGCGCTTCGCCCGCAGCGAGAATCACTATGCCTAGCCGAGACTCAGTCATTCCTGTTTAGCTGTCGCGCCAACGGATGCAGGGCCAAAGATCGCATCATGACACTTGGCGATGACGGAGAGAGCGATGCTTTCGGGCAGTTCGCCACCGATATCAAACCCCGCGGGACCATCGACGCGAGGCTGGTATTCATCATCATTGAGACCGGCTTCGACGAATACCTCTTCTCTGCGGTGGGTGGGTCCGAGGAGGCCTACATAATCGAGACCGCAACCCGCGACAGCGCTGAGACTCTGAGCATCCATGGGTACACTATGAGTCATCAGCATGGCTGCATTGACGGCATTGTCTGTCACCCATTGCGAAAGCTCTTCGACCGGACATCGCAGCCGATGGTCTGCCATGTGAAAAAACTCATCTCTTGCATTGGCGGGGCGCGGATCCCAAACCGTCGTTTCCCAACCGAGTTGATTGGCCAGTGCGA